>Ga0209137_1004947_pt1 | contig 10351 bp, 9 predicted proteins | sample SaaInl5LU_22_DNA_FD_184642 | JGI IMG/M metagenome (GOLD analysis project Ga0209137, IMG submission 184642) | Marine microbial communities from expanding oxygen minimum zones in the Saanich Inlet - ESP_105LU_22_DNA (SPAdes) (version 2) | ecosystem: Environmental > Aquatic > Marine > Intertidal...
CGTGATGCGTACGCACCAAGGGGTGCTCAAACTTATCTCGGGCACGCTCGCTGGCAATAATCTTCATGCTGCGACCGCTCCCCTGATCATTCTCGCCGTAAGCACCGTCAGGCGCATACCCTAACTCCGCCGAATGGATCGCCCTGAGATTCTCGATTCGGTTGCGCAGGCTATCGGGTAAGGTCTCGTAAGCCGCCACCTGATCGGCAAACAAGGTGTTGCCACCATGGGGCGGAATGGTAATGCCGTACAGAGCGGTACCCGCGGGAGGTACGGCTAAAAAGCTCCAATCCGTATGAAAAATCTCGGCAAAAATCGGGGTCGTTTCGTCGGCATTTCGTTGAATAGCAGCGACTTGTTCGTGCTCGTCGATGTGACCGAAGAACGGATCTTCCCCAATCGCACCGAACTGCGTACTGAAGGCCACCAATTGGTCTGGCGTTAAGTTCTGGTTAGGGAAAATCAGCAACTTATTATTCACCCAATGCTCACGAAGCTCAGACAGCCAATCAGCCGACAAAAGCAACGATAAGTCCACGCCTTCAACGACGGCTCCACAACTGCCACCCGTAGGTTTTACACTGTATGTCATGCCAAGCTCCTTTTTCATAGTTATTAAGCTATACCTTACCTCAACACCCCCTTTGGCCCAACATAAGCTCATCACAAAGTGATGAATTTAGACAATGACACCGCCGCTGTTCAGGCTCGTAATTCAAGGGGCGCATCCCAATTCAACCGACAGAATATTTGACCAAAGGCCGGGACCGCATGCGATACTCCGTATGAGTAAGCGTAGGCCAACACAAGAAGAGCAATCTATGAGCAAACTCTATTTCCGTTACGGTGCTATGAACAGCGGTAAAAGCACCGCTCTGTTGCAAGTCGCGCACAACTATGAGGAACGCGACCAAGCCGTGCTATTGATCAAATCCTCAATCGACACCAAAGGACATCGTCAGGTCGTCTCACGCCTAGGGGTTCAGCGCGAAGTCGATTTCTTACTCAATAAAACCGATAGCTTAAGGCAAGTGATTAAAGATGCCCTGACTACGCGCTCAGAGTCTTTGCCCCGAGTGTCCGCTGTGTTGATAGATGAAGCTCAGTTTTTAACCCCACACCAAGTCGATGAAGCACTTGAAGTCGCGGTTTTTGAAGAAATCCCGGTCATCGCTTACGGAATCAGAACCGACTTTCAGACGCGCTCGTTCGCTGGAAGCCAGCGCTTAATGGAAATTGCGCACACGCTCGAAGAGATGAAGACCATTTGCCGATGTGGCCGCAAAGCCATCTTTAACGCTCGGGTCGGCGATTCGGGACGAATCAGAGAAGGCGCACAAGTTATGATCGATGGCGAAAGCGCACGCTACGAGGCGCTGTGCGCTAAATGCTTTTTAAGTGAGTGAACCGTTTATCTTGGATGGCAGAGACGGCCAGACAAATACCTGTACCGCCATCGATTCACAAGCGTCAGGATCTTGGAACGACACCCATCGCCTGCATCATCTGGTTTTGGTCAAAATACTCTCGCCAGACTTTGATTTTGCCGTCTTCAATTTCCATGGCGCCGAAAACAGGCAAGCGACCGCGGTGCCCGTTGAACTCAATCTCGTCAAATCGTTCGATCATAACAACGCCGTTCACCACCCCCATGTGGCGCACATCAAAATCAACATGAGTTAGCAATGCGCCAATACGCGCTGTGTGCTTACGCATGGCCTCTGGGCCTACCATTGGGTCTTTTTCGGCGTAGTGAATGACACCGTCGTCGGCGATTAAGTTTGCTGCGGCCTCCCAATCGAGCTGTCGGTACGCATCCAACATCGCCTGAGCAACCGCAAGACGCGCGTCATCGGACATGCTATTTCGATCAATGCTGACATCCTGAGGTGCCAAAGGATGGGGTGGCTCAGCATCAATAACGCCCATCTCGCTTAATAACCAGTTGCGATCGTAGTACTCGCGCCACTCTTTTACTTGCCCCTCCTCAATAGAAAGGACTCCAGTGACGGGTACCATTCCTGTACGGCCGTTGAACTCAAAACTGTCGAGACGCTCGATAACCACGTCGTCTCCCAACAGACCCATGTTCAAAACGATAAATTCCATACGGGTAAGCCCGTCTTCAAAGGCCTTAAAGCGCGTGCGAATTTCTGCATTTCCCCGGGTGGGCTCCAGCATCATATTGTGCAGCACACCGGTTTCGCCGAACAGCTCATACACACGCTCCCAGTCCAAGGTGTTCCAGGCATCCAGCATGTCTTTGGCGGTCGCCAGCTTTTGTTCATTCACTGCGTCTGTCTCCTGTTTAGAAATCACTGGCACAATAATCTCATTGCGGCGGAAATAACCCGGGATCCAAGGTGGGTTGTATTGATTAAGCGTGGGGCTGCCACTCATTTGCCAGTCACTGTCGGCCAGAAAAGATTGAAGTTCGGCCCAGTATTTCTCAGCCATGACGCCATTGGCTCTGCCAGAAAATCGAATAACCGCGGCGGTGTACGCGGGCAACTCTTTAAAGACCACCCGCTCATCGGCAGGTTTCGGCAATTGATCCCGCTCGTATTCACTGGGCATCATGAATTGCATTTCAGTAGTGCGGTCTCCCATGGATGTGGTAACCGGCGCCGTCATGGCGATTTTTTCTTCGCGCTCATTACCTCCGAAGATATAACCGGCCAGCACTCTAAAGCCCGAGTTCTGGCCTGAGGTCATCACCGTTGCCGCCACGACTTGTGGTTCATAATGACGAATTTCTATCGCATCGCCATACTCCGCGACAAGCTCATACTTGGGTTCTTCAATAGCCACAACGTCCACCGCAACCAACAAGAATAGTAAGGCCTGAACTAATCGTTTCACTGCAGCACACTCCTTGCCCAAAGTATTAGTACGAATAACGTGGACATTGGATCATTGATCAACAAATACTCACTGCGTAATACGCGTGCGCAAGACGCCTAAGTGCGACGCAAAAGTCAAAACTTCATCGCTCGGACGCAAGTAAGGCCAAGGCATCCAAATATTGGGCATTTGGAACGCTACACCATCGGGAGTGCCCAGCATGACCACGGTACCCGCTTTAATAGCGCCACACTCTGTCAGTGGGATTTCTGCTCCCTGATACTGATAGGGCTGATCACACTGTGCCAGGGTCTCTTGCATCACTGTCGAAGCCTTCCAAATCATTTGTGACCCTCGACCTTGTTGGCGCAAGTCCCCGTTGACGGCCAAGCCGAGCGCGACGCCATCCAAAAAAGCATCTGCATCCTGGGGTACGACCAGCAGAGCGCCTAAAGGCAAGCGTCGCTCGCCGCTCTTACCATCAGCAAACCCCGTTCTACCCAAGGGACCGTCAAGATCGATGTTTCGAACAAGGTCCCAGCGGTCGGTAAAATCGTTGCAGAGCGTCACCCCAAGAGTAGAGGGCTTTTCGATGGTGTAGTCGTCTAGTGGCACCGCGCATAACTCCACTTCGTAATCTAGGCGAGCGCTTGGTGGCAGGGTGTCATTCCAGGCCGAGGGCTTACTGATTTTTGGGAATAAAAATGGGCCTTCATCCAAACCAACTTCTTCAGCGTGTGCAGCAAAGTTGGTACCAGCCGCAACAGCCTGAGCTCGTGACTCAAAAGGCAGCCCTAAAGCTTCCCACTCAATGAAAGTCACTTCGCTGTCTAGCGCTGTTCTGATGACCGCGGAGCCTAACTTTCGATACACAGCCAAAGTATCCATACCTTTCGCATCAAAGAACTCGGAAAGGTTTACGGCGACCACACCCTTTTGATCCAGAGCGGCGACCAGCAACACATCATTCCCTCGAGTTCTGGCAAAGGTTAATGCGTCTGCTACCGGTGCAAGCCTCAGTGCATGTTTGGGTATGGTCTCGATTCGCTCGTCGTAAAGCCCCTGCGATACCTGAACACTTTTACCGACGACGGCGAGCACGCCAAGGCCTACCAAAATCAAAACGACTTTTATCAGTTTCATATGCTACTGCCTTCTATGTCATGCACTCAGCTTCAACATTATCATCAAACAACAACCTTATTGTCTTGCCGCCTGACGCCCCGCGATACGACCAAAAAATGTGGCATCACCGACTGACATACCCGACGAGTAGCCCTCGGAAGATCGAGGCAAGCCCGCAGTGACACGACCAGCCGCGTACAAACCCTCGACTATGCCGCCGTTCCAGCGTTTGACCTCACCTGTCGACAGGGTATCTAAGCCGCCCAGAGTAAACGTTAAAGGGCCTTTGGTGCCGGGCATAATCACCGCCGTCTGTCTGTCAAACGATAAGTCCAGTAAGCCATAGGGCCCTTTCTCAAGTGGGCTTAACCATTCTGGCGCCTTGCGAAACTTTAGGTCCACGCCCTGTTTCGCATGCTCGTTAAAATAGGCAACCGTTTGCTCCAGTGCGCCTGCTGGGAAAATACCCGCCTCAGCAGCAAGCTCTTCGATCGTGTCACCCGTCGCCACCACGTCCAAACGCTCGATGTACATGGGGTGATCAAAATTATCGGCGTCCACCAGAAGATACAGCTTTTGATTGGGTTGCAAACTGGCGTAATGGGCGAGCCGCGCTAAGTAAGCGTCTTCATTCACAAAGCGCTCGCCTCGCTGGTTCACCAAAATACCAAAGGTAAGCTTTGATGGCGGATAAATGGGCAAGGACACAAAGGCCTCGTCCATGTTAATGGTATACCCACCCGCGGCTTGCCCGAGCTTAATACCGTCGCCCATATCAAAAGGGTTACCGTACGGCGTGGCCCACTTATGGTTATCAGGTAAATAGCGTTTGCGCATCTCATCGTTCATGATAAACCCGCCCGAGGTCAGTACCACCCCACGGTTGGCTTTCACATAACGTAGCTGGTTGTCTTGCTTGACCACAAGGCCCACGACCTTACCCGCCTCGTCGGCAATGAGATGCATCACACGACTGTCGTACTGCACATCAACGCCCGCCTCAACCACAGCAGATGTTAAGGCATCGATGAACATTCGCCCGCCAAAGTCACCCTCGTGCGAGGGGACATGCCCTCGAGGCACCGGCGCGGCCACGTCTTTAAATTCCAGCGTGCGCTCGTTGCCAGTGAATAATAGCGATTCGTCCGTCAGGGGCACCACCTCGCGCTCGAGCATCACGGCATCTCTATAGGGTACACCCAAAGATCGCACCCATTCAAAATGGTCAGCCGCTCCCTCCGCGTACAAGCGAGTTTTTTCAGGATCGCCACGCACGCCCATAGCCTTTTCAAGATAAGCGATAAAATTCTCGGTGGAATCTTCAAACCCCAAGGCCTTTTGAAGTGAGGTACCACCCGAGCCACCCAAATACATCTCGCAACTCGACATGCCTGTAGAGCCGCCGGCGCCGCTGGCACGCTCGTACAAAATGACGCGAGCACCCGCTTTGGCGGCTTCTAACGCAGCACTGCCTCCCGCACCACCAAAACCACAGACCAGCACATCTGCCTCGGCATCAAAGTCAGCAATTGAGGCCAGAGAAATAACAGAGAAATCCATTTGCGACATAGCGTAACTCCGAATTATTGTTTTAGGCAGTGTCTTAGTGATTGCGCGGTTTGGCAAGAATGGCGTTTAGTCCAATGCGAGGATTACACTAAACCAAAAATCCTCAGTTAAACTCTGAGGCTAATTACCCACCCTGAGCGCAGCGATCAACTCGGCACGCAAATCTCTGGGGTCAACGATCTTATCAAACGCCATTGAGTCCGCGGGCACCCATGCACCTGATTCGATCTTTTGAATTCGCTCGCTTTCTTGCGCATCTAACTTGGCAACTGCACTGCTACCAATCGCGGGCACCCCGCCAAGTGACACCGAAGGCAAAGCTAAGCTAATGGCCTGGCGGTCCCATGGGTTCATGCCCATCACCGATGACCCGAAACCGTACGCTTTTCTGAGCGTGACAACGATCTTTTTACCTCGAAAACGCCTCTGTGCATAAAACATTCGCCCCGCTGCTTTTAAGATCCCAGCTTTTTCAGACTGCGGACCTGGCAAGACGCCGGGGTTGTCGATCAGGCTAATCAAGGGCAGTCCTAACTGCTCAGCAACCTCAATAAAATGCGCTGCTTTTTGCGCGGCGGCCGTATCGATAGAGCCTGCCAATACCATGGGTTGATTCGCCATCACCATAACTGCTTGGCCTGCCACACGGCCTAAACCTAGGAGCATGGCTCGACCATAAAAAGGTTGAAGCTGAAAAAAATCACCACGATCAACCAAGGTTTGGATCACCGAGCGCATGTCGTAGGGTGTGTTACCTTGCGGAGGGATGATATCGAGCAAGGCATCACTCGTTTGCTGAGAGTACGAGTTCTCCGACGCTTGCGCTGACCTAGGATCCAGAAAACTAAGATACCGCTTAGCCTGATCGATTGCGTCTTGATCCGTTTCAGCGACATTGTGAACAACACCACTGTCGTAGGCATGCACCCGCACACCACCTAATTCTTCGGCGCTAACATCGATCCCCAACGACAGCGCTACCAAGGGCGGTCCAGCCGTGAACAATGCAGCGTCTTGGCGCATGATAATAAAATCCGCAAACATGCCAGTTAATGCGCCATGACCCGCCGACGGACCAAGCACTAAAGTAATCACGGGCACCTGACCCTTCAAATCAGCCACCAACTGCAGATCATTTGGAACATTAGGGTAGCGCTCGGTGTTGTTACCTACTCGCTCTCCCGCTCCCTCTAGCATAAGAATTAAGGGCAACTTCTGCTCGGCCGCTAATCGAACCAAACGTGAGCGCTTAGCGGCATTAGCGTGGCCAATTGAGCCACCTTTAGTCGTGAAATCCTCTGCCATGGCGACGGCTGACATGCCATTGACTCGACCGATACCCCCTACCAACGCGTCTCCGGCAAGTGGCGGGTGACCCGCCGGATGACTCATGCCAGCAAGGGCGCCAATGTCGTTAAACGAACCCTCATCAAACAGGTAATCCAACCTCGCGCGGGCAGTCAAATAACCTTTAGCCTGATGCGCCGCGACTTTTTCAGGGCCTCCCATCTGCGAAGCCTGCTCTTGGCGCGATTCAAGCTGTTGCAACAAAACATTCCATTGCTCACGATTGTTTGCCATACAAAATCTCTTTAACAAATACCTAACATCTGAATCATCGAGTTCTTAATCGCTGGCACTGACCAACTAACCGGTGACCTTTCGCCACACCATCACATTTTTACCAGCTGCCCGACATTCGGTTGTGCCCCGCCCTCTAAAATGGACCGATACGCTTCGATCACCGCGTCTTGACCTTGTGCGCATTGGACAATCATCCAGCTATCACAAAACACTCGAAACTGGGCATAATTTTGACCCAACAAGGTCATTAGCACCGCAGCACCTAATGTTTTACTGCGCTCCTGAACGTGAGCGGGGGCAAAGAAAAACTCTGGTTTTGCGCCAGGCAAATTGTCTGTCGCACCGGCCTCCCGGTAATGCGTAGCACCAATCAAGCAAGAGTATTTGATGTTGTCGCCGAAATGCTGATGACACTGCGCCAAAGTCGCGGCGCTACCTGCCATGTCAACGATAACGGCAGGGGAGCTTGCATCCAGCTGCTCGATTTGCTGATAGCTATGAACCTTGTCGTAACACCCTAAAGATTCACAAAAAGCGCGATTTTTTTCGGACGTAATAGCGATACTCGTCATTTGCCCACGCTGTTTCACCGCAAAGGCCAAGGCAATGCTGGTTTTGCTCGACGCACTGGTGATTAAGCAAAGTTCAGCGCCGAAGGCCGAGTTTTCATTCAGAAAATCTTCCACCAACCACGACGTCATAAACAAACCTCGCAGCAAGCTGTCTTGCCCTTCTCGCGCGCTATCATAAAGGGGGTTAGCACTGGCTTTATCAAACTGACAATACACCGGAGCGTGCTTGGCACGATGTAAACCAATATCTTTAAAGCTTGACGAGGTTACTTGTCCCGCTTCAATCCTGTGGTAGTTGGTGTAAGGAAAAAAACCCCAAACGCGCTCGCCCACCTCGATATCGGGATGTGCTGACGCTACAACGTCCGCCCAGCCCATGGCTGGAATGCGACCCCATCCGTCTTCGGTAGGGAAAAATCCCCAGTAATCGAGCATATCGCCGGCCACGGCATAGGATATGTTATTGGAGGTCATGGCCAAGCGGTCGACTGCCAAGATGACTTCGTTGGGCTCAAGCGTCTCGCTGAGCTCTTGCGTATAAATTCGAGTTTCTGAGAGTGCCGTTTTATTGACCTCGAGTACCTGTTGGTGCCAAGCCATACGCTGCTTCCTTTTAAGTAGCAAAACCTGTTTGTGCCACAGCCCATGCTTGATTGCCAACTTTTTTATCGTCGCTGCAGTATGAGCTCACTCAATTGCGAGTGTTTTTAAGGCCTTTCGTCCTTTTTTGCTTGCCCTAGGATCCAGATCTGACTAGCCTTTGCTTATCGTTTACCCGAGGCTCAACTGTGCTTGATTTACTGACCCCCCGACGAACATTTATCGCTTTGTTTCTTGCCAGCATTGTTGGCATGGGCTTCGCGTTTTGGCTGCAGTACTATCTGGGCTTAGCGCCATGCCCACTGTGTATGACCCAGCGCGCGTTCGTGGTTTTGGTGGGTGTCACAGGCCTTATTGCTGCATTGCATAACCCTGGCAAATTGGGTCAAAAGCTCTACGGCGGACTTGGACTCATTTTTGCGGGAGTGGGCGGCGCTGTCGCTGGACGACACATCTACTTACAAAATTTACCCGAAGATTTGGTCCCCGCTTGCGGCCCGCCGCTGGAGTATATGCTAGACACCCTTCCATTCTTAGAGGTTATTAACACGATCTTAATGGGCGATGGTAACTGTGCCGACATAGTCTGGACGTTCTTGGGCTTAACCATTCCAGAACAAACGCTACTGTTCTTTATCGCCCTAGGTGCTGCCTGCATCTGGCAGATGGTGCGCAAAGACGCTTAGTTAATTCGCCCGGCTGTATATGTAATCAGCAAGTTCGAGAAGAACTTGGGGGTTGGGTAAATCGACGACTGAGGCCTTGGCTTGCTCACACAGACGTTGAGCTTCGGCTTTCGCACCCTCTAAACCCAACAACTTGACGTAAGTTAGCTTGTCGGCTTCTTGATCTTTGCCAGCCGTTTTACCGAGCGTCACGCTATCTGTGGTTACATCTAAGATATCGTCTACCACCTGAAAACACAGACCAATAGTGTCACCATAAGCACTTAAGACCCGCCGCTCTTTTGGTCCAGCATTCATACAATAAGCACCTAAACGCAGAGCGGATCGAATTAAAGCGCCCGTTTTTAAGCCGTGTAATTGCTTAAGGTAATCATCGGATTCAGAAGCACCGGTTGCCTGCATGTCCAAGGCTTGCCCAAGCACCATACCTTTAGGTCCCGAAGCTTGAGCCAATTCTTTGACCATCGCGACCACCTTATCGGCGGACAAGGTGTCGATTTGTGTCAGCAGTTCAAAGGCCCAGGCCTGCAGGGCATCGCCGACCAAAATAGCCGTCGCCTCATCGTATTGTCTGTGAACAGTAGGCTGACCTCGTCGAAGGTCGTCATTGTCCATGGCCGGCAAATCGTCATGTACTAACGAATATGTGTGAATGGCTTCAATCGCCGCTGCCGCTAAATCTAGCGGGGTAAGATTGGGCGGAAAGAGCGTTAGATCCGCGCGCAAGCTGGCGGCGGCCGAATAGACCAAAGCAGGGCGTAAACGCTTACCGCCCACCTTTAAACTGTAAGCCACAGCGTCTGCAAGCTGCACCTCAGAACGAGGCAATTGGTTTAGCTGCGCCGCAAGACAAGCTTCGACACGTGCTTTACAGGCGTTTAAGTGTTGCTCAATCACTGTGCGTCATTTTGACGATCGGCGACGAAAGGCTCGGCGAGCAGTTCACCATTGCTTTCCATCAAAATTTTGACTTTCTGTTCCGCAGCTTGCAAAGCCGCTTGCGCTTGTTTTGAGAGCGTCACGCCCTCTTCAAACACTGCTACCGATTGCTCTAGCGTGAGCTCACCGGATTCCATCTGCGCAACCAACGTTTCTAGACGGCTCATTGTAGCTTCAAAATCTAGTGGGTGATCAGACATATCGTTTATACCTTATACAACGACCGCAGTGGGCGTGATTACAGAGGACGGAGTAACCCGAGCTTCAATCGAAGCCTGAATACCTGAAGCGGACAACCCACACTCCGCCAACAGTGCTTTGTGGTCGCCGTGGTCAACAAATCGATCCGGTAACCCAAGGCAAAGCACGTCAATGCCCCAGGCTTTGAGTGATTTGTATTCCAACACAGCGCTACCCGCACCGCCGGCCAAT
>Ga0209137_1004956_pt1 | contig 10346 bp, 6 predicted proteins | sample SaaInl5LU_22_DNA_FD_184642 | JGI IMG/M metagenome (GOLD analysis project Ga0209137, IMG submission 184642) | Marine microbial communities from expanding oxygen minimum zones in the Saanich Inlet - ESP_105LU_22_DNA (SPAdes) (version 2) | ecosystem: Environmental > Aquatic > Marine > Intertidal...
GTTTAGGTATCTTAATAGTAGGTACTCTTAATCTGTCACCTGGTCTAGCTTCTACCCACTTAGTCTTCTTTTTCAGCTTTTTGATTATCTGTAAGAGTGTTGTTTTATCTTCTGAATAGAGTGCCCATTCTGAACAAACTGGTAAGTTGTGCCATCTAGTACAGGCTAAGGCTATTGACTCTACTCTAGTAAAGATTCTGGCCTGTGTACCTGGTTCTACCACTGTAATGGGTTGTTCTTGTTTGATCTGGTTTTCCCATATACCTAAGACTGTTGCATAGGGGCCTTCTGTTATTTGACCAGGTCCGTATGCATTAAAGAAGTAAAAGATGTATGATTTAAGTGATGACCATTTCTGATGTTTCTTAATTAGATCCACATTCTGTTTTTTATACCAGCTATATGGTGAAAGATCTGGATCTTTTTGGCCGAAATGTGATGAGGACGCAGAATAAATCAGAGTAGCATTGTGTTGAATAGCTAATCTAATTATTTGACTTGTTCCCTCTTGACATGATGACTGTACTTTATCAACATCTTTATATGATTGGTAGATGCGCGAATATTCACCAAAGTGGTAAATAGTCTCAATCTCAAATCTTTCTAATAATTTTAAAGCATCTTGAGTTCTGCCGTTAACATACTGTACACCTTCGATATGATTACTAACCTTACCAGTAGAATAATCATCCAGCGAAACTATTTTAGTGTGTGGTGCCTCTATTAATAAAGTTTTGATAAGGTGTGTTCCTATAAATCCGGCGCCTCCAGTTACTAATGTATACATATTTAATTATTTAGTTCCTAGCCAACTGTAGTATTCTCTCCATCCATGTTTGACTAATGTAAATTGTTTAGGATCTCTTAAATATGTTAGATCAAAAATCTTTTCATCGCTTCCAATAAAATTCCTATCTAAGCAAAAACCTATTGTTTTATTTATCTCATTCATGTACCAATCGATTTTCGGTGCGGGGCAAACAAATGCTCCACCTTGTATATGTCTTTGTTGTGAAAGAGTGTGCCATTCTGGATCTGGTATTTTAAAATCCAAATTGTGTGTAAAATGCATTACAGTATCCATTGGTAGTTTTTCTACATTAGGCCAAGTTTCTGGATAATCCATATCTTCTCTAATACCACCTGCATCTACCCATATCAAATGAGTTGCATCTTTATGTAATTTAAGTGCTTCGTTTAAAAAGAAGATCTTATTGAACATTACTATATTATATAAAGGATAATTCATTTCAGGTACATGATCCCAGTGTCTTTTCTTTAGAAATTCATCACTGTGCATAACTTCATCTATTCTACTAAACCAAGTTTTATATGCTTCTAAATCTTCTATTGTGTTTATTACATAAGTGGTCATTTCTCCAGTTGGATCTACTTTAGATCTCATCTGTCTAATTCTTTCTTCGAATTTAGATTCGGTAAAAACCACCATATTAGATCTAAGACTAAGTGCTCTTTCCATCCAATGTAAATATGTGTCATATGTTTGCGCGAAATCTTTCCATTCAGATCTGCCAATGTCATAAAGAGCTGTAATAACTAAGGGTTTCATTGCTAAATTTTATTTATATCCAAGACCAATCTACTCTAATATTCTTGTGTAGTATATGTATCTCATTTACATCAAAATGATTTGATTTACTTTGATTATTAAAAATAGTGTCAAGCGTAAATCCATCTTTATTTAATATAGTTGGTACAAATCCTTCAGAATATCCATGTACACCATTTAGTAATAAATCTGTTATGTGACGTAGACTTTTGTTTGAGAATCTAACAATTGGAAAGAATGATCCGAATAATTCACCATTTTTATTGATTTGGTCGCCATCGCCTGGAAATCTATCAAACCATAAGGTATTGCTATACGTGTTATCATCAATTTCGGGAATGTTAGGTTGACTAGTCACTCCTTTGTTCTTAAATATGTAATAAGAAATAAAATCAGTATTATTTGTTTCAAATGCTTTAAAGAATTCTGACCAGTTATCGCATACTAAGTCATCATCCATAAACCAATACCAATCTTCATTAGGGTTTAACATATAATAATATGCCATTCTAAGATGAGCATAGAACCAAATAATATTTCTATTACCTTGTTGATTCCACCAATGTGATTTACTCACGTCACCTTTAAAATTAAAAAGATCTCTTACCTTTTGTTCATCATACTCAATTCCAATAGGTGCTCTATCAGATAAAAATTCAAAGTCAAAATCCACAGTTTTCCAATACGCTTCATATGATTTAAATGTATTAGCACATGTACATACTATTGTTTTAGACATATTCTTCAATTATTTTTTCATTCCATTCTGGGATTCTATTATATTGATGAGCAATTTTGTACACCGTGCCATTTGCATCAACTAGAATATTTTCACTAAGATGTGGTAAACCATATCTACTGTCTATCACTTTTCCCAAACCCCATTCTTTATGTTGGAATGTAGGGCCTGATAAAGAACAATGTACTGCCCAACCATCATTAGGTTTAAATATTTTACTATTTGGTATTAAATCCTTATAAATTAATATATTTAGCGCAGCTTGATCTCTGATATCATGACCATGTAGTGCACCATCTACTAATTCCTGTTGCATTCTTAGTGTTTTGACTAATCCATCCTTTCTGCCACCCATAACACCACTACACACAACTTCATGTGGTCTAATAAAGTCTACATATTCTGGAAATGCTTTGTTCATCACGTCCATATTCCAAGGTTCTTCTGTATGTAAAATACCTTCTGATGCTGCATAAAAATCATGATGATCAAACATTTCAAATGGATCACCTTGAAAACAAACATCAAACACATCGGTGACCATGAATAGATCATAATCACTGTTTTCTATCCAATTTGCAGTATGAATTAACCGACTATCATTTATAGTTAAATTTTTATCAGTCTCTACCTCAAAGAATTTAATATTATTTAAGTTAAGAACATTTCTGTCCTCATTGGTCATATCTGCAGCTATTAAAACAGCATCTCCACTAGTTTGTTTCTCAAAACTATGAGCCCAAACCTTTATTTTATCAATATTTTTAGCTACATTATTACTAACACCCGTTAATGCTTTTTTCATTTCTAACAATTATCTAATTTATGTGTTAACATATGATTTGCACCAAAAATAGTAGGCCAACTATACTCTAACGCCCATATTTGCGGATCATTTCCATGTGCTCCTCCAGAAAACGAAGAAGTTGATATGTTTTTTGCTATACTTTCCATTAGTTTTACATAAAAATCTAATGATCTTTTCTTAATTTGTTCTTTCTTTACAATACATTGCATACCGCCTATGAACATGAATGGTAATTCATATTCAATTCCCATCTTTTCACAATAATCTACAGCTTGTTTAATACAACCTTCATTATCTCTAATATAAGTTGGTCCAATTGGATAAAATGGCTTGGTAAAATCACAATCATTGATAAATTCTACACAAGTTTCGCAATCATGTTCAAATGGATTTCCCTGTAAGAATATAGTGTAATCTGCTAAATTATACCAATTTGTTACAATATGATGTAAATGCGTATGTGCATCTTTACCGTAATTTAATAGATTTCTTTCAAACAAATGATTATCTGCTTCATTTTTATTGTAAACAGTTACTTTATATTTGAGTTTCTCTGTCCAAGATACATCTTCGTTGTATTTGGCAATAACAGCCTCTATTTTCATACCCGTCCTTCTATTTTTTGACACCAACCTTTTGATGCACTATGAGGCCAAACTATCCATTTGTAAGGTTTTGGTCCCTGCATTTCTACACGAATATTAACCCACTCACCATCGGCTTTAACTTTATTAATTATTTCTGGACCTGTTAAGTCATTTCTATATACAGATGTTCCATCTTCTAATTCCATGATCACTGCACAGAATGTATAATCGTTTTCTTTTAATTGACTTTTGTGTACATCTAAGATGTGTTTAAATAATGGATTAAAACTATTTTCATAATCTTCAACATCTGGATTAGGTGCTAATTTATTTCTAGTTGTCCATTCTTGTACGCCCCTATCCTTAAATCTAATCCCGGCATATCTTTCCCAATCTGCAATAGTTCTAACTCTACCTAATCCATATTTACCATATATTTCTTCATCGGAATCAAAAGATTCTCCATCAACACCTAAAAGTTTACGTGTTTTTTCATGAGTTCTTGTATTTCTCTTACCCCACTCAGAATCATCATCCCATTGTTTAATTCTACCCTTACGAGTATATTCATGCCAAGCAATAATTTTATGTGGATGGAATAAATCATATCCATGTGTAAATGCTCTAACTGCAATCGTAATTTCTTCACCATGAAAATAAAATTCTGGATCATGTTGTACCTCAACTGCAAATTGACCTACTGTAAATGCGAAATGTGCTGAATAAAATCTAGAAGGAACAGGTTCAGTTAAATTTTGATAATTTGGAATAGTAGCAGGTAAGAAGAATATTACACCTTCTGGTGTAAATCTATCAAAATTCATTAACCATGGTGATTGAGTCCTACCTTTTGGATCAGTTTCTGGATTATAAGATGAGATATAGCTAGTAAGTAATGGTTTGGCATGTCCCTTAGCCTGTAAATCCTTAAGCATACCTATCAATTCAGTATCCCAATGTCTAATAAAGCGATGGTGACTGTCCAATTGAAAGGTGTAGTCTTCACCTTGATATAATTGTTGAATGCTATTTCTAGCCCAACATGCTCCAGTTGAATCTTTATAGTTTACATCTAAAATTCTAAATCTAGAATCATCCTTATATTGATCTAGTGTATCCCATTCATCTTCGTCTGAATGTTGCCAACATATACCAAATCTAAGTCGATCTGGAAATTCAGCATTATCTAAACAGTCTTTGAGTGTTTTTAATAACTCAGGATCCCGATAGCTTGCTATCTGAATAAATATGGTCTCTTCCATGAAATTGTAATATTACTTGATTATTATATTATATATCATGGCTTTGTTTCTACTGTTTTTTGATAAAATTTAGTGCAAAAAAAAGATCCACTAAGAGCAGATCTTTATTTTTTTATATAACTTATCATCTTTTAATAGATAATGCGACTGGGGCTACTTATGAGCCTCTGGTTATTACCTAGGATTTATTTTAGCATTGTGTGTAATGATGTCACTTGCAATATATGTATCATTAGTCTCAACATCTAGTTTGTAAACATTAAATGCCCCAGTTAATTCTTCGATTGAAGTAATAACAACTTCTGATCCGCTTTGAGTAACAAATACATCACCAACTACAACTGAGCTAGCTATAACAACCATCCAATTACCACTTCTTTTAATAACATGTAAGTGATCTTTAGAAGAAGTTAATCTACCATTATTAAAACTTAATACACTATCTACAGTGCTCATTTTATTATTTTGAACCGTAGTGGTTGTGTTAGATATAGTTGGATTAGCTTGAGACCACAATGTTAATACCTCAGTATTATCACTATTTGGCATATCACCCACAACAGTAGATTTAAGTTCATCTCCAATTGCAATAGTTTCAATTGTTTTTTGTGTTCCATCAGCTAAAGTAATCAATGTGCCTGCTAATAAACAGTTAGGATCGTCACCAGCACAAGTCGCGGTTGATAAAATTGTAGTTTGTGGAGAAAGTGTAGAAGTTTGAATACATGTATAATTTTGATCAGCATATGAACTACCTGATAAAGCATAAACCGTACCTATAGATTTTGGTGTATTAGACTGTGCTATAACATAAGAACTTACACCATCACACGGATCCATCACGTATTTATAAATACCTGCAGTTGCTGTTGGTGTTGGTGCACATATACCTGTAATTGTAGATACTGGTGTTGTACTCGACACTTCTGGCATTACTTCCCAACATCCACCTTGATTATTAAGAGTAACTATTTGCCCGATTAAATATTGAGTGGTTGAACTTACAACTCTACCAGTTCCTTGTGCACAAAGACCGCTAACACATTCAACTACATATTCATATGTTGGCATAGGTGTTGCTGTAGGTGCTATGTAAACACAATCAGAGTCATATGTACATACGCCGCCATCTGCAAAATTAACAACTTGGCCGCCACTTAGTGATACTAATGCAGCGGAGTTAAAATCCCACACACCAGGCACTAGAGAAGAACATACACTGTATACAGCTCCTTCAACTCCCCCGTACCACATTGGTGTTGCGAGCATTTGATTAAATCTAGTTGTTACTGTATTTCCTAGTGAATTTCTCCATTGTAAACCGTATCTAGTAGAATTAACAGTAGACTTTACCCATACATTTCTACATGCTGAACCTGACCCGCCACCAGAACTAACACCAGTTGGTGTTGCTGTCGGTGGTGCATATGTAGGCGGTGGTGTTGCAGTTGGTAGAACACGCGTTGCTGTTGGTGTTGGTGTTGGTTGAACAACTGGACAGTTTGTAATCGATAAAACTTGACCTTCTCCGATTTGAATAACTTTTTGTACAGTAGAAAAAGCAATATCACCTACTTGGTACCAATAACCACTACCGTTCCATAGTGCAGTACCTGCAGAATTAGCGTAAATTAAGTCTCCTACCTGAAGGCCTAATACACTTCCGCGTTCTGACCAAAACGATATACTAGTAAATTCACTACAAAGAGAATTTGACCTAGTATTACCAGATCCGTCCATCTGTACACTATAGTGTTGATAATATGAAATAGGAACTGGCGTTGCAGTTGGTACATTTCGTGAAGTATCAGAAATCAGTGTAAAATTTGAAGTGGTAACAACTGTGCCATTCACACTTCCAGTTCTAATTCTCACACCAATAGATTCTGTACCTTCTGTTGAGCTATCAGCCCTTGTTGTTAATTGAAAAGAACCTGTACCGTTATTAATAGTAAATGATCCATTGCTTATAGCATTAATAAAGTCACTTGACGTAACATTAGAACCACTATTAAAATCCCAATACAACACTGTTCCATTAGATACGTAATTTGTAGTAATAGTCCATGTGATAGTTTGGCCATTCTCGGTTACACTAGTCTTATTTGCTGATACACTATATGTTGGTGCAAAGTAATTAACACTTGTTATTTCACCAGTATTAGCATCAAAATAAAATGAATACCAATCACCAGATCTATAATACCAACCTGAACTTGCAAGATCACACGTTGCATAATAAGTCTCATCACAAAGAGCTTGAATACCTGGAATTAAACCCGTATTAACCCAATTTGACACAGCATCAAACGTTACTTGATCATATCTACCCTGAATAGTAGTTTGAGTTGTTAAATTATAATAATAGTTACCCTGATAACTAGATGCCTTCGTGCTCTGTACAATCATTTGAACACCTTTATCATTTAGTGCAGGTATTAAAATATTATTAGCGTATGCTAAATCGGCCGTGGTATTGGCGTCATCATCTCCACTTGGTGAATCGTCCGTAATTAAAACAACCACCTTGATAGCTTCTTCTCTCCAAGCTCCGCCTAAATTATTTTTAACAACTTCATATATACCCATATCACCCGGTTCTGGATTTGCAGCGCCATTTCCTAAAGGAAGACTAATAGTATTCAATAGTGCTAATTTATCATTAAAGTCTGTAAAATCATTTACAGCACCCATTTTAGAAATAGCCGTAATCCACTGGGTTCTATTAGCGGATGCGTTTTTATTAACAATTTTCTGTCCGTCTGGTAAATTAACATATGTGGGCTTATCATGATAATCCGAGGTGTTAGTTGTTCCTACATACTCATCGAACAACACTAAACCTACTCTTGAATTATTTAAAGATTCTGTACTAATAGTACCTAAAATATTACTAATACCATTCTTTACACTTTCTATTGCATATACCATTGACACAGTATAATCAACAACAAATACAATATCAATACCTTGAGTACATTGTGCAGGTGCAGTGATAATATCACCTAGACCGAGCGTAGCGTCATCTGTAAAATAGACACCTAAATCACCCTGAGTTGTATTATTCATATTTGCACCGTTATAATATAACGATACGTTAGTTACTGGTGGGATACACTCATCTTTGTGAGTAAATACTGATATTGCCATGAATTATTTATCTTCTTTTTACACTAAACAGCTGTTATTAGTAAACGTTAACGTTACACTAAATCCGCTACCAGCTGCAGGTCCTCCAATTATAGTAATGTAAATACTTTTATTTTCCCACTGATTATTGGGTGATACTTGAACTGATGTATGTTTAGCACCACCTGCGTGGAGCCAAGTCTGTATTGTTTGTTCGTTACCGTTTGCATCAACAGTTCTCAGTGCATATGTTACATTTTCAGAATTAACTACATTTCCATATGCCGACTGTATACCCGTTAAGTAATAAGTTCCATTAAGTGTTTGTGGCATATAAATAAATGATCTTTCGATACCTGCTAATGTATTTACCTCAGCTTGAGCAACGGGGTTTAAAGACATGTGTTCGTAACAGTAACCAACACCATTAACACCGTTAACACCATTTTTACCAGAAGTTCCTGAATTTCCTGATGAACCTGAACTTCCGTTTGTTCCTGAAGTTCCGTTAGTTCCTGAACTGCCTGAACTACCTGAACTGCCTGAAGATCCATTACTACCATTTTTACCAGATGTACCGTTAGCACCTGAAGTTCCATTTGTTCCTGAAGTTCCGTTTGTACCTGAACTACCTGATGAACCGTTTGTTCCATTTGTTCCTGAAGAACCTGAACTACCATTTGTTCCTGACGTTCCGTTAGTTCCTGAACTGCCTGAACTACCTGAACTACCTGAAGATCCAGACGTTCCGTTTGTTCCTGAAGTTCCTGAAGTTCCGTTTGTACCTGAACTACCATTTGTTCCCGAAGAACCAGAAGTTCCATTTTTCCCGGACGTTCCGTTCGTACCAGATGAACCTGAACTGCCGTTTGTTCCTGACGTTCCATTTGTTCCTGATGAACCTGAACTACCGTTTGTTCCATTAGTTCCTGAAGTTCCATTAGCACCATCTTTACCAGATGTACCATTTTCACCATTAGCACCATCTTTACCAGAAGTTCCATTAGTACCCGATGTACCGTTAGCACCTGAAGTTCCATTTGTTCCTGAAGTTCCGTTTGTACCTGAACTACCTGATGAACCGTTTGTTCCTGAAGTTCCGTTTGTACCCGAACTACCTGATGAACCCGAACTACCAGATGAACCATTTGTACCCGAACTACCAGATGAACCATTTTCACCATTAGCACCATCTTTACCAGAAGTTCCTGAATTTCCTGATGAACCTGAACTTCCGTTTGTTCCAGAAGTTCCGTTTGTTCCTGAAGTTCCATTAGCACCTGATGAACCTGAACTTCCATTTGTTCCTGAAGTTCCATTAGCACCATCTTTACCAGAAGTTCCTGAATTTCCTGATGAACCTGAACTTCCGTTTGTTCCTGAAGTTCCATTAGTTCCTGATGAACCAGAAGTTCCGTTAGCACCATCTTTACCAGATGTTCCATTAGTTCCTGAAGTTCCTGTCTCTCCGTTTATACCTGAAGAACCGTTTGTTCCTGATGTTCCACTAACACCTGAAGTACCGTTTGTTCCTGATGTACCATTTTCACCATCAATACCATCAACACCTGAAGTACCTGAACTACCAGATGATCCGTCATTTCCTCTAATACCAGAAGAACCTGAACTACCATCGGTTCCTGAAGTTCCGTTAACACCATCTTTACCAGATGTTCCGTCTGTTCCTGAAGTTCCTGTCTCTCCGTTTATACCTGATGAACCATTTGTTCCTGAAGTTCCGTTTGCACCAGAAGAACCTGAAGTTCCATCAGCTCCATCTTTACCAGAAGTCCCGTCTGTTCCTGATATACCAGAAGAGCCGCTTGTTCCAGGATTACCAGTTACACCTGATGAACCACTTGTTCCGCTAATACCTGAAGAACCTGAACTACCTGAAGTTCCGTTAACACCATCTTTACCAGATGTTCCGTCTGTTCCTGAAGTTCCAGTTTCACCGTCAATACCTGAAGAACCTGAAGAACCATCGATTCCGCTTAGACCTGAAGTTCCGCTAATACCTGAAGAACCGTCTGTTCCTGAAGTACCGTCTACACCAGGATTACCTTGTAAACCATCGACACCAGAAGTACCATTAGCTCCGGGTTCACCTTGTAAACCATCGACACCAGAAGTACCATTAGCTCCGGGTTCACCTTGTAAACCATCGACACCAGAAGTACCATTAGCTCCAGGCTCACCTTGTAAACCATCGACACCAGAAGTACCGTTTGCACCGGCAGGACCTTGAATC
>Ga0209137_1004957_pt1 | contig 10345 bp, 10 predicted proteins | sample SaaInl5LU_22_DNA_FD_184642 | JGI IMG/M metagenome (GOLD analysis project Ga0209137, IMG submission 184642) | Marine microbial communities from expanding oxygen minimum zones in the Saanich Inlet - ESP_105LU_22_DNA (SPAdes) (version 2) | ecosystem: Environmental > Aquatic > Marine > Intertidal...
TCTTGGGTCGGTCGCCGGTTCGGCGCAAAAGTTGATGCAGCGACTGAGGTCCTAACGCTTAACGGAACTCGCGAGGGCCTGTATAATGTGAACATGGCGCTGTGCCCGGAAAGTAAGAACGGGCAGCCGCCAGTCGTCCTTATTCCGAACCCGTTTTATCAAGTTTACGCAGTCAGCACACTGAGCGCGTCCGCCGAGCCCGTTTATGTGAATGCCACCGCAGAGACTGGCTTTTTGCCTGATTACGCAAGCCTTCCCGAAGATGTGCTTAAGCGTACTGCTATGTGTTATATCTGCTCACCGGCGAACCCGCAGGGTGCCGTAGCAACGGAAAGCTATTGGCGCGAGTTGATTGGCTTGGCCGAGCGGTTTGATTTCAAGATTATCGCGGATGAGTGCTATTCTGAGGTCTACCGCGACGCCCCGCCGGTTGGTGCGCTGGAAGTTGCGCACAAGATGGGTGCTGACCCTGAGCGTGTTTTGATTTTCCACTCGCTGTCAAAGCGGTCAAATTTGGCAGGCTTACGCTCAGGGTTTGTTGTTTCAGGGCCGCAGAACATTGCGCGCATGAAACAGCTGAGAAACTATGCTGGTACACCACTGCCATTGCCGTTGCAGCATGTTGCTGTGGCGTGTTGGAACGATGAAACCCACGTTGCGGCGTCTCGGGCGCTTTACGCAGAGAAGTTTGATCTGGCCGATGAGATTTTTGCTGGTGTCGAGGGCTATCAATCGCCCGAGGCTGGCTTCTTTTTGTGGTTGCCTGTCGAGGACGCAGAACAAGCAGCAGTAAAGCTTTGGACGCAAACGGGCGTTCGTGTTCTGCCTGGTGGTTATCTGAGCCGCGATACGGATGCAGGTAATCCGGGACAAAATTATATTCGGGTCGCATTGGTGGCCCCAAAACAAGACGTGCAGCGCGGGCTTATTGCCTTACGCGACTGCATCTACGGATGAGGAAACGGGATATGGCACTACGCACACAAGGTGACCCTTTGTTCGATACGGACATGCAGGCGGCGATTGAAAAACGCTCGAAAGAGTTGATTGGTCTTGGCCTTTTGATCTTGGGCGCGCTGAGCTGGGCGATGCTGTGGAGTTATTCCCCGTCCGATCCAAACTTTATGGTCGCCACAACAGCACCGATCGAGAATTGGCTTGGCCGCTTTGGTGCGTCACTGTCTGGTCCGCTTTTCATGATCGTGGGTAAAGGCGCGTGGGTCATCCCAGCAGTGTTTATCGCGTGGGGCGTGCGCTTTATTTTGCACCGTGGTCAAGAACGTGCGGTGAGCTGTCTGATTTTCTTTCCAATTTTGGTCGCGATCGCCTCCATCTATGGTGCAAGCCTGACGCCACCTGCGGATTGGAACCACTCGTTTGGCTTGGGCGGATTGTTTGGCGAAACTACTCTTGCGGTCATCCTTAGCATTTTGCCGTTTTCCCCCGCGTTCGGGGTCAAGCTGATGTCCCTGCTGACTGGTTTGGGCAGTGTGGCGCTTGGTCTGTTTGTGCTTGGGTTCATCAAAGATGAGCTGCGTGTGATCGGACGTTTCTTGCTGGTGGGCTTGGTTGTCACGTATGCGCAGACATTGAAGGTGTTGGGTAAAGGCGCTTCAGGGGCGGGTGTTGCAGCGCGCCACATGGCCGAGCGTCACGCGCAGATGCGTGAGGCCCGCGCGGATGCAAAAGCACTTGAGGCAGCACACCGTCATGAAACACTTTTACCTATGATGCATAGCGCGGAAGAAAAAGCACGCGTGGCGTCTGTTGTACGTGCGGACCCTGCATTTGGGGTCGAGCCTGCGGTAGCTACAAATGCGGCTCCCTTGGTTGCTGATCCACGGCCCGCGCCGATGCCGGTGGCCGAGCCAAAGACAGGCTTGCTTGCGCGCTTGATGCCAAAACCTGCACCGATGCCTGAGCCAGAGTTGGTTGAACCTGCCTTAAGTGCTGATTTGTCTGCACCGGATGCGGGCACTGTATCTGCGCGTATTTCTGACGCGATTAAGAACCGCGCGCGCGGTGTCGCGCAAGCTACGCCACAAACTGCGGCGCGTGTTGAGCCGTCATTGACGCCCCGTGGCCCTGAGCCGTTGATTGCCCAAACAACTCCGCAACAAATGTATGCGGATGAAGCGCCAATGATGCATGAGGCCCTTGATGAGGGACCGGATGCTTTGGTTGAAAGCTATGATCCGGTGACGCCCGATGTGGCTGATCCTTATGCGGCTGCAACTCAAACGCCGTCTATGCAAATTCCCACACCGCAAGCGCGTTCAGTTGTACAGCATCCTGTGAAAAAGGCGGTCCTGCCATCACGTCAGGCCAAAGCCGAGGCGCAGCCAGCCCTAAAGTTTGAGGAGAGTGCGAGCCAGTTTGACCTGCCGCCATTGAACCTGTTGCGTGCGCCAGACACCGTTGAGCGGCATCATCTGTCCGATGATGCGCTTGAGCAAAACGCACGGATGCTGGAAAGCGTTCTGGATGATTACGGCGTAAAAGGTGAGATTGTCAGTGTTCGCCCAGGCCCCGTCGTAACGATGTACGAGCTTGAGCCAGCCCCCGGTTTGAAGGCCAGCCGCGTTATTGGTCTGGCCGATGACATTGCGCGTTCAATGTCTGCGCTTTCTGCACGTGTTTCGACCGTGCCGGGACGTTCTGTCATTGGGATCGAGTTGCCCAACGAAAACCGTGAAATGGTAGTCCTGCGCGAAATCCTGTCAGCACGTGATTTTGGCGACAGCAGCATGCGCCTGCCGCTTGCTTTGGGCAAAGATATTGGCGGCGAAAGCATCGTGGCTAACCTTGCCAAGATGCCTCACCTGCTGATTGCGGGGACAACCGGTTCTGGTAAGTCTGTGGCGATCAACACAATGATTTTGTCGCTGCTTTATAAACTTACACCTGATGAGTGCCGCCTAATCATGATTGATCCTAAAATGCTCGAACTGAGTGTTTATGACGGCATTCCGCACCTGCTTAGCCCCGTTGTGACTGACCCTAAAAAGGCAGTTGTTGCGCTGAAGTGGACTGTGGGCGAGATGGAAGAGCGCTACCGCAAGATGTCGAAAATGGGTGTGCGTAACATTGAAGGTTACAACAGCCGCGTCCGCGACACTTTGGCCAAAGGTGAGCTGTTCAGCCGCACGGTTCAAACCGGTTTTGATGAAGACACAGGCGAGCCGATTTTTGAGAGCGAAGAATTCCAGCCCGAAGTGCTGCCCTACATCGTGGTCATCGTTGATGAGATGGCGGACCTGATGATGGTGGCGGGTAAAGAGATCGAAGCCTGTATTCAGCGCCTTGCACAAATGGCGCGTGCGTCGGGCATTCACCTGATCATGGCCACCCAACGTCCTTCTGTTGACGTTATCACGGGTACAATTAAGGCGAACTTCCCCACGCGGATTTCGTTCCAAGTGACGTCAAAAATTGATAGTCGCACCATTCTGGGTGAGCAGGGCGCCGAGCAGCTTTTGGGCATGGGTGACATGCTTTATATGGCTGGAGGCTCCAAAATTACTCGTGTTCACGGGCCATTCTGCTCAGATGAAGAAGTTGAGGAAATTGTAAATTACCTCAAGGCTTTTGGCCCGCCTGAGTACAAAAGTGGCGTAGTTGATGGCCCTGCGTCGGATCAAGAAAGTGATATCGATCTCGTTCTTGGGCTTGGTGGCAATACCGATGGCGAAGATGCGCTGTATGATACTGCGGTGCAAATCGTGGTTAAGGATCGCAAGTGCTCAACCAGTTATATCCAGCGTAAACTGGCAATTGGTTACAACAAGGCCGCGCGCCTTGTAGAGCAGATGGAGGAAGAAGGTCTTGTCTCTCCTGCCAATCATGTGGGCAAGCGCGAGATCCTGATCCCAGAGGCGCAGTAATACGCGCAAAAACGAAAGTGTTAGGCGATGTTATTGCCTAGCACTGGTAACTCCGCGAAACAGTGTCATGTAAATAATGCACAGGTTTGGATGCGGATGAATAGAATGACGAAAATAGCTAGTTTTGCGATGATGGTGCTTTTGGCGCTTGGCGGTCCTGCATCTGCTGCTGAGAAGCTCTCACTGGATCAGATATCGGGCTATCTTAACGACATGACAACTGCGCGGGGTGAGTTCACGCAGATCAATGCGGACCAGACTATTTCTACGGGCACGATTTACATCAAACGCCCCGGACGCATCCGGTTTGAGTACAACCCGCCAGAGCAAACGCTTGTCATGGCTGGCGGTAGTCAGGTGGCGATCTTTGATGGCAAGTCAGCAAATAACCCCGATCAATATCCGCTGCGCCGCACACCGCTGAACCTTTTGCTGGAACGCAACGTGGATTTGGCAAAACGCGATATGGTTGTGGGACATGAATTTGATGGCACGGCAACGTTTGTGCGCGCACAGGACCCTGAAAATCCGCAATACGGCAGTATCCAACTTGTGTTCACCGACAGCCCAACGCAGCTTCGCCAGTGGATCATCACGGATGAGATCGGCTCAGAGACAACCGTGATCCTTGGTCAGCTTGAGACGGACATCCCTCTTGGAGCGAGCTTATTCAGCATCCCCCAAGAGACGGAAAATTGGAATTAGCGGTTACGCGCTTATGCCTTACCGCAAGCGCGGAGCTGACTGTCATAAGTTACTGCGCGGTTACCAACTTCACGTGAGACCCGCAGCAACCACGGCTTGCGATTATAACTACCGCGCGCATATCCGGTGCGACCCTCATGATAGGCAAGGTATTGATTGCGAGCGTCGGTGAGCGGGATACCCAAGCCATCGCGCGACTTAACCATGTACCACCCCATAAAGTCAGTAGCATCGCCAATCCGGTCGCGGCGTGCAGCCCAACGGCGTTGCTCAGAGCGGTACTCGTCCCAAGTTCCATCAAGGGCTTGGCTGTAGCCATAGGCAGAACTTTGGCGGCCCATCGGAATAACCCCAAGCGCATAACGATAGGGCGTGCGTGCGTTCGCGATGAACTTACTCTCTTGGTAAATCGCTGCCATTTGAACGGCGACAGGTACGCCCCACTTTCGCTCGGTTTTGCGCATCGCCGTCAGGTAAGACGGGCGCTGGTTGAGAATGCTGCAAGCATTATCAAGATTACGGGGGGCTGAATAATTGCTGCTGCCGCACCCTGCGATTAGCACGCAAAACATCAATGCTCTGGATAGTCGTTTCATCTGCCTGTTCCCATTTTTATCGGGTTATGCGTGCAACATAACTCAATTGAGGGGTCCGCGAAACATATTTTGGATTTCGCTACACCAGAAACGCCAATGTCAGCGGGATCGTGATCAACGACATCACTGTTGATGCAACCACCAAGCCCGCAACGGCATCTGCGTCCGCACCGTATTTTTCTGCGAGTAGATAAGATGTCACTGCGACGGGTGTTGCGATTTGCACAATCAAAACTGCTGCCGCCGTAGATTCTAATCCAAACCATTGCGCGATAAGAGCTGCGGCGCCGACGCAGACCACAACTTTAAGTGCTGACAAAATGATTGAAAGGGGAAGGTGCGCTGGCGTGAGGCGGGCCACGGCGACCCCCAAAGTGATCAGCATAATCGGGATCGCCATGTCCCCAACAAGGCCCAAGGCGTTTGTCAGGAATGTCGGTGTTTCCCAGCCTTGCCACAAAAACAACGCACCCAAAATGGTGGCCGCTACGATAGGCTCCTTGAGGACCTTAAGCGGGGAGCCGCCCCCCGCGACCAACCAGATACCAAAGGTGAACGAGTAGATTGCCATGATCGCGAAAACCACAACCGCATAGCCAAAGCCGGCCTCTCCAAACGCAAAAAGGCACAGCGGCAGGCCAAGGTTACCAGTGTTGCCCATGATTAACGGGGCAAGATAGGTGCGCCGGTCGAGCTTGCCTATTGCGACCAGCCCCCAGCACAGCAGGGTTACCGCGCCGTATGCCGCAACAGTGGCAAGAGACAGCAGCGTCAGCGCGTTTGGATCAATTTCGGTTTGCATCAAAGCAACAAAGATCAAGCAGGGCACAGATATGGTCATGGCCAACCGCGTGACGAATTCGACACGATACTCAAAGCCCATTTTCACCCAAACAAAGCCAATCATGCCAAGGATAAATACCGGTGCTGTGATCTCGAGAACTGTTAATGCGAGGTTCACAAACTGTTTCCTTCGATTTGGGGTGCGGAGCCCTAGACTCACGTTGTCACAAAGTTTAGGCAATGGCCTCGGGGGTTACAACGCTATGCTCAAAACGCGCGCAAAATACTATCTGGGCCAAATCGTTCGGCATAAAAACCACCCGTTCCGCGGTGTGGTTTTTGATGTGGATGCAGAGTTTGCCAACACCGAAGAGTGGTACGACTCAATTCCCGAGGAAAGCCGGCCTGTGAAGGACCAGCCTTTCTATCACCTTTTGGCGGAAAATGAGCAAAGTTACTATGTAGCCTATGTTTCTGAGCAAAACCTGATCGCAGACTACTCCGGAGAGCCAGTTGGCCATCCCGATTTGGATGAGATGTTTGGCCCCTTCAATGATGGGGCCTACCAACTGCAATACCAGCTTAACTAGCAGGTCAGATGCCCAAGGCGCACCCGTCTTTGCGCGGATCAGAGCCACCTTCCAACACACCGTTGTCATGCAAAACAATCGCCTGCGCGCCGCCAATTGGGGTGTCTGGCACATCAACAGTATGGCCAAGGCTGGTTAGTTCGTTGCGCACATCATCGCTGTAGCCGCGCTCAACCTTCAGGGTCCCTTTGTCCGCGAACGAACGGGGCGCATCAATGGCGTCTTGAACTGACATGTCAAAGTCGACCATGTTGCTGATCAAACGCGCATGCCCATTTGGTTGATATGCGCCACCCATCACGCCGAACGGCATAAGCACGCGACCTGCTTTTTTGACGATGCCCGGAATGATTGTGTGCATTGGGCGCTTGCCGCCTGCAGCCTCGTTGGGGTGGCCTGCCTCAAGCGTGAAGCCAGCGCCACGGTTTTGGAACAAAACCCCGTAGTTGGGTGTGGCGATGCCAGAACCGAAACCGTGAAATACAGAATAGATCAACGAAACACTCATTCGGTTTTTATCGACGACGGTGATGTAGATCGTATCTTTGTGAACAGCTTCCGAGATGGCTTTGGGATCAGCCATCGCTTGTTTGGGATCGATCAGGTCGCACAAACGGTCCGCAGTATCTTGAGACAACAGATAATCGGTCGGCGTGCCTGTGTCAGCGATGAACCGGTTGCGTGCGTCATAGGCAAGCTTTGCGATTTCGGCTTCAATATGCACACGCTCTGCGCCGAACGGGTCCATGGATTTAATGTCAAAGCGCTTCATCATGTTCATCATGACGATCGCTGTCGCGCCGTGTCCGTTTGGCGGGTGCTCGACGACTTCCAAATCACCGTAGGTGCCGGAAATGGGCTGTGTGTAATCGCACTGGGTGTTGGCAAAGTCGTCCATCGTGTGCGTGCCGCCAGCCGCATTTAGCGTCGCTACCATTTCTTCAGCGACTGCGCCTGTGTAGAAGCCATCGCGGCCGTGTTCCGCCAAGTGGCGCAACAATTTCAGCTGTCGTGGGTCGCGGAACACCTCTCCGGTTTTGTAGGCTTCGCCGCCCTTGAGGAATTGATCGCGCGCGCTTCCCTGAAGTGCTTCAAGCCCCTCCGCCCAATCAAAGGCAACACGTGGCGCAACGGGTATACCGTGCTCGGCGTAATGCATAGACGGCTGCAGGAGAACATCCCAGGGTAGCTGCCCCCAGTCTTTGGAGAGCCGCGCAAAGGCATCAACAGCGCCGGGAATTGTGACGGCAGAAGCATCGCGGAGTGGAATAGTGTCATGACCCTCCGCGCGTAATTTAGCGGCGGAAAGGCCAGCGGGCGCGCGGCCTGATCCGTTCATGGCCTTGATTTCGTTGCTGTTTGGCGGCGTGAAAAGAACAAAGCAATCGCCGCCTAACCCGGTCATTTGTGGCTCACACAGTCCGAGTACAATTGCTGCAGAGATAGCCGCGTCCATCGCGTTGCCGCCCTTTGCAATGATATCAAGCGCGGTTTTGCTACCGATTGGGTGGGATGTTGCCACCATAGCATCTTGCGCGAAAACGGAAGAACGGTGTGGTTTGTGGAAATCGCGCATGACGTGCCTCGCTTATGATCTGGTTGGGCAGACATTAGGCTAAATCTTTGGCTCGTCTATGGGGCTTTCGAATTAATGTGGTGTGGGCGCTGGCACTTTGGTGATAACGAAGCTTAGGTGGTTTGTGCCGTTGCTGCGTTTGTACTCAAGATTGTCAGCCAAGGTGTTGATGATGATCAGGCCGAAACCACTTTCAGGTAGGCGACTTGCCTCAGGTGTAGCTGCTTCAGTTGGCAGCTGCACAGCCTCGGGAATGGCCATGCCTTGGTCAAGGACGTGAAACTGCCACGCCCAAACCAGATCATCGGCCATGACATTGATCGTGCCGCAATCTGTGTTGCTATAAGCGTGCTCGCTGATGTTGTTGAGAATTTCTGCCAGTACCAATTCGGCAATGGTAATTGTTTCGGCGCCACCCAGAGTGCGTTCGGACAGTTGCGTACGAATGCTATGGAGCACGCGCCGAATATCTGCCGGAGTGGCGTCGCACTGCATCTCAAAAAGCATATTAGACGCCTCAACGGCGCGCGTTTGGCTCAAAGCTTTTTCACACATCTGCGGGATACGTCACTGGCAGTTGTTTGTGGATTTTGAAAACAGTGTCCATGCGCGTCAGGCTGAAAACCTTTTCGACAGCTGAGGACAAGCAGGCAAGCTCTAGCGCTGTGCCGTCTGGCATTTGTTTAAGTGCCGCAACGATCGCACCAAGCCCGCTGGAATCAATGAATGTTACTTCGCTAAGATCAAGTATCGCACGGCCTGTCTCGTCTTGTGTGGCGGTTCTCATCGCGTCTTTGAATGCAATCGCCGCCATCGCGTCAATCCTTGCCTCTTCGACGCGCAAGATCAGCCCTGCTGGCGTCGTTGTTTGTGTTAGTCTCACCTTTTACCCTCCGGTTCACCCTGCAGGCGGGTGTAAAGGCCCAACCGTTACCAATTCCTTTCTTGTGCCCGCGTGATCCGCAGCGCATTTATCTAAAATGATCACCAAACCGGAGCCGCCCGTCATGATTGATTATCCCGCTTTGCACAAAACCATTGATGCGCTGACTGAAGATGAAACAGATGAGATTGCTCTGATGGCGACGGTCGTGTGCGAGGTGCATCACGCGGATGATCGGTTTGATTGGACTGGGTTTTACCGCGTGACAGAACCCGAAGTTTTGAAAATCGGCCCCTATCAAGGTGGGCACGGATGCCTAAAAATTCCGTTTTCTCGGGGTGTTTGTGGCGCTGCAGCGCGCCTTCAATCCCCACAGTTGGTTGCGGATGTTCATGCGTTTGAGGGGCATATTGCATGTGCGTCGTCCACGCAGTCAGAGTTGGTTTTGCCTGTATTCGATGGGCACGGTGTGCTTTTGGCGGTGTTCGATTTGGACAGTGATCAGCCTGCTGCTTTTACTAATGAAGACGTGCAGCAGATGACATCTTTGTTACACCGCGTTTTTCAAAAAGTTCTTTAGCCAATTGAAATTTTTATCTTGGCAAAGTCAGAATTTTCCGGCTACGTGAAATAACGCATTATTTTTTCACGAAGAGGTTTGAGTCGTGCGACATGAACAGCCGGTCAAAACGCTTGGCGCTGATTTAAGAGCCCTGCGCAAAGCGCGTGGTATGAAGCTGCAAGATCTTGCGGATACGCTTGGTCGCTCTGTCGGCTGGGTGTCGCAGGTTGAGCGCGATATGTCTGAGCCTTCAATCAATGATTTGCGTGACATGGCGCGTGCACTGGATGTGTCTGTGTCTTCTTTGTTTCGCGTAAATGCAGCCCCCGACGAGGAGGGGCTGATCGTTCGTGCAGGCGCGCGCCGCCCAATCGGATCACGCGCCGCCGGTCTGGTTGAGGAGCTTTTGTCGCCTGATCTTAGTGATGACTTTGAGGTGGTGCATTCAAGCTTTGCAGTGGGCGCCGTTCTTGAGCAGTTCGTCGAGCGCCCGACACAAGAGGTTGGGTATATTGTGCGGGGCAAACTTGACGTAACCATCGCGGACAAGACATTTACCCTTTCAAAAGGGGATAGCTTCCGCGTGAAGGGGCAACCTTTTCGGTGGGCGAACCCCTACAGTGAAACATGTGAGGCGGTGTGGGTGATCGCACCACCGGTCTATTGATGCGCGGGTCATGCCTGTGCGGGGGCTGCAGTTTTGAAGTGACTGAACCCGTCACGCGAATGGCGGCGTGTCACTGCACACAGTGCCGCAAACAATCGG
>Ga0209137_1004959_pt1 | contig 10341 bp, 8 predicted proteins | sample SaaInl5LU_22_DNA_FD_184642 | JGI IMG/M metagenome (GOLD analysis project Ga0209137, IMG submission 184642) | Marine microbial communities from expanding oxygen minimum zones in the Saanich Inlet - ESP_105LU_22_DNA (SPAdes) (version 2) | ecosystem: Environmental > Aquatic > Marine > Intertidal...
AATCTAGCAATAAATTTTTGTTTGATGAAAAAATCGTTTCCGCGGTATAGTTGGGGCTTAGGTGATTAGTTAGGGAAACGGATGGACAAATTGAAACGGAGGTGCTTGTTTTGAATCTGGAACAGTTGGATAATCTTGTATATATCGGAATGACTTCCAAGCGATCTTTCATCAATAATTTTTAGATGCATGCGCTGGTATCACTCAAAAATATTTTGTGCTCTCGTTCTGCATACCAATTGTGAATAATTGTAACTTATCCACAATAAGCTATGCCAACCACCAAACAACCTCTTAAGCGATACAGCATTCTCGACAGATGCGTCTCTAATACCGGACGTAGTTATACGTTTGAGGGTTTGAAAGAGGCTATTAATGAGTGCATGTTTTATAAAGATGCAGAGTCACAAGGTATTAGTACCAGACAGCTTCGTGATTATATTGCTTTTATGAAGAGTATTGGCGGTTGGGAAGCACCTATTGAGACATATCTGGGTGAAGGTAAGAAGCGCTATTACCGGTATGATGATCCGAAATTTTCGATAAGTAATCGTCCCGTGAATCAAACCCAAGTTGAGGAACTTAAGATGGCTCTAGATGCTTTAGATTCGTTTGAAGGCTTACCTCAGTTTCAAGGTCTCGAAGACCTTATCGTTAAGCTCCAGAGCGATTTGGACATGGCCAGCAATTACCAACAAAGGAAAATTATTGATTGGGGAAGAAACCCATATTATATGGGTAAAGAATATTTAGGCCCACTTTACAGAGCGGTAAGCGAACGTAAGCAGGTAAAGATGACCTACTCGCCTTTTGAAAAGGAGTTCAGGACCTTTGTGACTAACCCGGTATACCTCAAGCCATACAACAACAGATGGTTTGTGGTTGCACTCCTAGAAAAGGACGGCTTTGTCTTCGTGAATGCATTCGACCGCATAGACAACCTTGTCGTTTTAGATACAGATATAGCTGAAGACGTAACTTTTGATGCAGAAGAATACTTCGATCCAATTGTGGGCGTGAGCCGCCCGATGGACGGAGAGATAGAAGAAATAGAAATACAATTAACCCCCGATTCCTACCCTTACGTAAAAACCAAACCTATTCATCACAGTCAAAAAAACTACGATGATGAGTGTAAGGTGGTCCTTAAGGTGATTCGGAATAGGGAGTTGGAGAATTTATTAAATCAATATTAAAAATGAGTGATTCTTATGAAACGCTAAAGAGAGATCTACAGGAAGAAATAGATTTACGAAACGAGGCTCATGGTGAGAGTTCAAACATGTCACTATTTGGGGTTTACCTTGATATGCTCTCTAGTTCAGGGCAAATTACTGATGACGATTTAACTATTGTCGATTCGCGTAACCTTGGCATACACTATGCGGCTTATGCGCGAGATACTGAACGATCGGAAATTCATCTTTTCTTTACGGATTTTCATTCTGATTCAGAGGTTCTTAAGTTGTACAAGAAGGATCTAGTCGAGATAAGTGAAAGTGTATTGTCTTCTTGTCTGAATCGGAACCCAAGCGATAAGGGTTCATTTGATTCGGGAGATCCAATTAAAGAGTTACTTGACGACTTAAGTGATCGATTATCTAAGTGGTCAAGGTTGGTTGTTTGGATGACTTCTAACAGACTCTTTAGTTCGAGAGACGGTTCTACACTTAATATAACCGAAGGTGAGTTAGATATAGTTTTTAATTGTGTTGATCTCTCTTATTATAAGTCATTACTAACAGACAGGAGAATTTCTGAAATCACCATATCATCTGAAATACCTGCGCTCAAGGTGCTTCAGAACGATTTGTATTCATCATATCTCTTTTCTTTATCCGGCTACGAACTGAGTAGTTATTATGATCAGTATGGTAAAAGACTTTTAGAAAGTAACGTACGGACATTTTTGAGCCTTAGAGGGAACACCAATAAGGGTATTTACAATACAATTCATGTTGACCAAGAAAGGCCGTTCTTCTTTGCATATAACAATGGTTTGACAGCAACTGCTAGTAAAATAGAGTTCTCTAATTCAACTATTAAAAGTATATCAGATTTACAGATTGTTAATGGCGGACAAACGATGAGTACGATTTACAAATCGTGGAAAGACGGGAAAAATCTTGAAGGAGTTCATGTTCAAATTAAGTTAACAGTCATCCATGACTTAGAGAATAAGGATGTTTTTGTTAGTAGGATCTCACGATTTGCTAATACTCAAAATAAGGTTAGTAATTCGGACTTTTTTAGTAACTCATATTACCATAGAAGAATGAAAGAGCTTTCAGGAAAGATAAGGGTAAGTGTCGACGGTCAAATTACTCCCGAAAAATGGTTTTACGAGCGTGTTAGAGGAGAGTATCAAAATGAACAAACATTTCTCACGCAAGCCCAAAAGAATAAGTTTAGAAAGCAATACCCTCAAACGAAGTCTGTCGATAAGATAGCTATTGCTAAGGCTTATTTAAGTGTCAATGAGCTACCACATCTTGTTAGTTGGGGAGCTCAAAGATGCTTTGCTGAGTTTGCCAAACGTGTGTCCGATTTATATGATGAAGACACTATACTAGACGAGAACGATTTTAAGCAAATTATTTCTCAGGTTATTTTGTTTAGATCATTCGAAAAAATTGTTAGTTCGGCTGAATGGTATACTGGGGGCTACAGAGCACAGACAGTAGCCTATACAATTGCCTTATTTAGTCACAAGTTGAAAAATAACAAAATGACGATCAATTGGGGAGCAATTTGGAATGGTCAAGTTGTCTCAGAATCATTGTTAAAAGAACTTTCGAGGTTCGGTCGGGCAGTACACGAAATGTTAATCAACCCTCCTGCAGGTAACCCAAATATTGGTACATATTCTAAAAAGGAGCCCTGTTGGATTAGAGTTCAGTCTAAAGAATTAGTACCTGAAACAGGAATTATTGGAATTAGATATATAGACACTAAACCTGAGAGTCGAAATATGATCAGGCGTAATCACCCTGATAAAGGCATTGCTGCACAAATAAGGGTTGTTGAATTGGCAAGTTCAGACATGCCCAAAAAGTTAATAAACTTTTACAATTCACAATATGCCCCAGGCATTCGAGATAGAGATAAAGGCGTACTTTCTTCATGGAGTTTCGGGCGAATCGCTTACCCTTCTGAGGCGCAGGCGAAAATTATAATCCAGGCAATTAAAAAGGCCGAAGCAGCAGGTATGTAGATGAGTTTTAAAGAATGTCCACCGGATTTAGGTAATTTCACGAAGAGCCTCTTAAATATTGGCTACTCACATTATGTGGCAGTATTGGATATAATAGATAATTCGATTGCTGCCAATGCTTCAAAAGTTTGGGTTGAATACGAGGATGATTCAATTGTAATATCAGACAATGGCAACGGAATGACCCCAGAAGAACTTTTTGAGGCAATGCGAATTGCTTCGTCTGATCCGACGCAGTTAAGGTCTTCTGACTCGGACTTAGGTAAATTTGGTCTGGGCTTGAAATTAGCCAGTTTCTCACTTTCTGACACCTTTCAAGTAGTTAGTAAGGCCAAAAATGATAGCATTGCTTCTCTACAATGGGATTTAGAAATAGTTCGTGATAAAAATGCTTGGTTGATAGAAGAAATTAACATCAACACTTTTCATAGAAAGCTTCAGAGAACCCATGGGACGGATGTAATAATTAAAAATTTACGTATTCAGTTCGATGACGAGGATAAGGTGTTAGAAAGACTTCGTACTCACATTGCCGTTGTCTATCACAAAATCAGCAACGTTCAATTTATAGTCGGTGACAAAGAGGTTCAAAAAATAGATCCATTCTTTTCGAAAGATCCAGCATCGAACTATTCAGATGCTGATTTAATTGATCATAAATCAGTTGAAATAAAGACACAATCATTTCAAATCCCGCACAGAGATAAGCTCAAGCTAACTGACAAAAAGATTTTTGATCGTATAAACGATATAGGGATGAGTGATGGTATTTACTTATTTAGAAAGAATAGACTAATTGCTTGGTCCGGATGGGAAGGTTTAGGTGTAAATAAAAGGATAGGCGATTTACAAAGGTTAGCTATTTATATTGATGGCTATGCTGATGAGCTCTTTAATATTGAAGTGAAAAAGAGTCAAATAAGTATACTCGATGATGGCCTAAGAAGTAAAATTCGGTCTAAAATCAAAATATTCTTTAAATCTGCAAAGCGCCCATATCAAAAACGTGCTGAACTTTCACTAAAGGATATAAGTGATATTTGGAAAAAAGAGAGCGAAAATGGTACCGTAATATTTACGATAAATCGGGATAGTGATCTAGTTAAGAAATTTAATAAAGGTGAATTGAGTTCCAAAGACTTCTTGAGGCTTTTGGAAGGAACGTTGCCTATTGATAGTTTAATGTATTATCTAAATAACGACAAGCTAGACAAACAAAAAGATTCTAAACTCAAGAAAAGCGCGGCGGAAATAATGTTTGCTAACGGTTTGTTGACACCGGAACAATACAAGAAATTAATGGGTAAGTATGAAAGATGATATTCTTAAAATCGTCACACAAATAAAGACTTTGTTCCTGGAAAAGGACGCAGTGCCAACTATTGATGATTTACGGTCCCGGTTTGAAGAAATGAAGAGTGTTCCTCCGAATTTCCTTGCAAGTACTCTCAGTACTTCTGGAGAAGAAATTGATTGGGATCAGGTTTGGTATGAACTTGAGACTCAAATTCAAGTAAAGCATGCCGTAGGTTCTGGTCTTGATGATCCAAATGCTAGATATAATAAACATTGGTTTACTGAGTTTAAAAAGGAAAATAAATCACGCTATTACTCTGATCGATTTTTAAGAAAGGTTTCTGAAAATCTCTCATCAGAAGTTTTATACACGCTTCAACAAGATACTGAGCAAGTCTTAAATCTATTGGGCTCCCCTAGGCGGGAAGAAGATCGAGATATACGAGGTTTAGTCTTTGGGTTTGTTCAAGCAGGAAAAACTTTGAATTATACCAGTGTGTCTAATGCAGCTATGGATGCAGGTTATGATTTAATCGTGATTCTAGCTGGAGCAACAAATATCCTTAGATCTCAAACGCAAGAAAGGATATTAACTGACCTGATTGGATTCAACGCGGGGAAGCGAATTGGCGTTGGTCGTATTGATAATGACCCAGAAAAGCGTCCAATCAGTTTGACAACTCTAGAACAAGATTTTGATAAGAAAATAGCTGCTCAAAACATGGGTAGTGCAACTCTTGATACAGTTAAAGTCCCAGTTATTGCCGTAGTTAAGAAGAATGTAAATGCTCTGAAAAACTTAAATAAATGGCTTGAAAGTCAAAATCCTACTGGAAAGATTAAAAAATCTATTCTTTTGATTGACGATGAGAGTGATTATGCATCTGTCAACACAAAGGATCAAGATGATCCGACGGCTATTAATAAAAGAATTAGGGAAATGCTAAATCATTTTAATGTTTCTTCCTATTGTGCAATCACGGCAACACCCTTTGCTAATGTATTGATAGACTCAGAAAATCGAAATGACGATGTGGGGTCAGATTTATTTCCGCGGTCCTTTATCTGGACATTGGATAAACCTTCTACTTACATGGGGGTTGAGGAGATTGTGACGGACAGGTTCAAGGATATCACACTTGTTGAAGGTCCAGACTATCAAGATGAGAACGATGCTTTAGTAAACTCAATTTTAGGATTCAAGATTAATCACAAAAAGGGTGTTTATGATCGTTTTGATACCTTACCAATATTTGTGAATTCGGCCTTAGAAGATTTTCTGTATAAGGCGACTAAATTAAGGCACATACAAGCTTTCGAAGGGGATTTGTCAATGATGATAAACTTATCTAGATTCACAATGCATCATCAAGAATTAGCTACATTGACTTTTGAAGTAATAGGAAGCTGTAGAAGACAGATTGAAAATAAATCCATAGGCAATTGTACCAACAAAATTTTAGTTGGCTGTTTGAAGCGGTTCAGACAAGATGACCAGTTTGATATTTCTGAAGATAAATTTGACCGCCTTTTGGAAGAAGAGATCAAATCGGTAGATGTTATTGATGTCCATTCTGAATCAAAACGAACAATTAGCTTTACCGGGAAAGATTCTATTAGTCACATAGTTGTCGGAGGTCTTTCATTGTCGCGCGGTTTCACTGTTGAGGGGCTTATAGTTTCAGTGTTTTTAAGGACTACTAGTACTTATGATGCTCTCATGCAAATGGGACGTTGGTTTGGTCATAAGCAGAAATTCGCAGATTATATTTCGTTGTACACAACAGCTCATATTAGACGTCGATTTGAAAGTATTCAAAGAGCCACAGTTGATTTGATAAAACAGCTTCACGATATGCGAGATAAAGGGGCTACTCCTGAAGATTTCGGACTCGCTATTCAACTTGATCCAGAAGTTGCAATGCAGGTTGTGGCGGCAAATAAGAGAAGAGATGCTGATAGATTAACTATTAGTATGAGCATCGAGGGTAAGACATGCGAGACGACCAAATTATTTTCAACTCCAGAAGGTTCTGGTTGCTTAAATGAAGAATTGGTTGAAGGTTTTGTAAATAATGTTTTTGAACAAGGAAATCGTGTTAAACCGTCACCTGAAATCCTAGTGCCGAAAGACGCATATCATCAAGGTAGGAGAAATATACCTAAAGAGTTTTTGATAGAATTTATTTATGCGTTCCAGATGCCTCATAAAGGACTTTCAGAGTTGACCAGTAAGATGCCGTATAAGTTTATTCTTGAACATCTCAATTTACACTCAACTCATTTTGATTTATTTTTAGTGGATGGGCGTGGAAACGAATTGAATATTGGGAAACAAAGAATTCGGGAGGTGAAAAGACTTTTTGACTCGAGAGAAGATTATATACAGATTTCAAAGAACCAACTTTCGTCTGGACCAAGATTGGAAAGTACATTTTTGAGGCGAGAGATGTCTTCTCGCGAGGATGCAGCTAAGAATCGTTCAGATGATGGATTGCCTCCGTTGTTATTACTTTATAAGGTACTTGCAAGAGATCATAAAAATGAGAAACAAGTTTATGGCAGCTATTGGGCATGGTCTATAATTATTCCTGGTGATCGCTCAAAGCAACAGAAGAAAATGGTGTTTGGGAATTCAGTCTTACTTAGACAACTGTCACTAGAGGAGGGGTTCGAAGATGAAAATGAATATTTGAATCAAACAGATCTAAACGAGGAATGATGCTAAGGGAAAAGTTTGAAGAGTTAGCAAATGGGAGTCAACTGAGATTGGCTTACAAGCAACACGAGGTTCGTATTTATAAGGATAATACTAAAGATCTATGTGGTTTAATTTTAAAGGCTGACAACATCGAATTAAAGACAAAAAGATATAAAGGAGTAGTGTTATCTGGCGACTTGTCTCAATCTTCTTATTTGTTGTTTATGACAGAGTTGGATAGTAGCCTTGTTATTTTTAGTGCTCTCGCAGAATTTGTTCTCGAACGAATTACAAGATTAGATCTACTGAGCTTCGATACTATACATAGCTTAGTTGAGGAATGGAGATCTTTTATTCAAGGAAAATCCGAAAAGCTGTCTACTGCTGTTCAATTAGGTTTGTTCGGTGAGTTATTGTTCCTCCAAGAGTTAATTTCTAAAAAAACTGATGAGCTTGGAATAATAAGCTGGACCGGACCTGATAAATCTAAAGTAGACTTTTTACCATCGGTTAATCATGCTATCGAAATAAAATCTTCAAAAGATCCACTCGGTAATGAGGTTTCTATTAGTTCGCTTGAACAGTTGTCAAGTGATTTTGAATTTCATTTTTTAAGACGATATGGTCTTATAGAGACCTTAGAAGGGCAGACAATTAAAGACTTGTACTATTCCATCGCATCTCAGCTAAGTGACTATGAAATGAGGGATACCTTCCGTATAAAAGTCATGGACTATGGATTCAATCCTTATGCAGATTATGAAGATTTATTAAAATTAGAAACAGCTAAGATTGTTGACTACAACGTACAAGATTATAGTTTTCCTAAAATCATCCCTCCTTTACACGAAAAGGTAGTCAAGCTTCAATACACAATTAATCTCGATTCTCAAGACTCATTGAGTTCAGATGCAATTTGGGATAGTTTATAGTGACAATTCGGTAAAGAGTAAAAATTCGCTCATAAGTTTTCTAAGTTTTTCGCCTGATCCACCTCCATGTGCCCCGAAAACCCAACTTTTTTTATGTTCTTCGGCGCGATACTCAATTGTCATGATGCCTTTAGTTGTTTTTCCTTGGCTATGGAAATCGAATTTAATTCTGCCGGAGTTTAGAATGCGAATAGTACAATTATCGAGTATGAGTGAAATAATATCGCTCGCTGTGAACACCTGCCAAAGCAATCCATCTCTAGCTGCGAATAAGTTTGTGTGAAACGCATATTTGTTAAGAAACTCTTTAGTGAGTACTATATTCTCAATATTAGTGCTTGTTTTAAACTGGATCGTTTTACCGCCGTTGAGATAAACATCGATGTGCTCTTCGATTTCTGGAATCCGGCCTAATCGAAACTGCCAGTTTTTTCCAGCTTTGATCAATATTGATCTATCATAATTGATTCCGTTTGGTTGTACCAAGTCTACTGATGTATTTAACATTCCTTGAAATGCATACTTTCGAAGGAACTCGTTTTTCAATTGATTACCGGTTAGTCTGATGCGTCTCGCATCGTCTGAGTGCATTCCGTGTCCCATTGTTGAAAACGTCTTGGTGAGATTTATTGTTATGTCTAAGGTATGGCTTTAACATTACTTACTTTAAAACAAGAAAAATCGGATTCATGAAAAACAAGGAAATACGTGTTTTTGAGGCATTTGCAGGATTTGGCGGCGCTTCGTTTGGTCTAAGGAAGGCTGGTTTAAAGCATCGAATTGTCATGTATTCCGAGTGGGATAAATGGGCTCAAGAGCTTTTTGAAGCAAATCATGAATACCAAGTACCACTGTTTGCTGATGTAGAGACAAATGAATTTCAAACAAAAGGGGATATGACGAAAGGTGATTTATCGAATATTCCGGAATTTGATTTGTTTACAGGTGGGTTTCCATGTCAACCTTTTTCATCGGCAGGTTTAGGCAAGGGTGAGTTAGATCCTCGAGGCACTTTGTTTTATTCAATTATTCAGGTATTGAAGTCTTTCGAAACTGAGTCCAAGCCAAAATATGTCTTGTTGGAAAACGTAAAAGGAATGACACATAAAAAACATCTTCCTACGTTTAATAAAATCAAGGATATGCTGAAAGAAGAGGGTTACCATGTTGATCACAAGGTTCTAAATTCAAAAGATTTTGGAGTCCCCCAAAATAGGGAGCGCCTCTGGATTTTTGCGGAAAGAAGTGATTTATTCCAAAAGCGTTTCTTGAGAAATAATGGTAAATCCTTTTTCGATGTGGTAACAGAGAAATACTCCGTTCATTCCAATGAGCGTAAGCCTTTTCATGATTATTTGGATCCTCAAAATGGAATTAAAGTCCACGAAAAACACTTTTTAAAGGACTATCAGGTAGAAAAGTTGATCGAGAAGCACAACATGCCTTTGGATGAGTTTTTAATGAGTGGTCATCAACGATCTCTATGTTTGGATATATACAACAAGAAATTGAAGAAAGATGAAGTTTCAATAACCCTGACTGAGCCTCATCATAATAGTTTAAGAGTAGTTGAGCATTTAGGCGAGCATCCAGAGCATAAATTAACTCCAGGCGAAAAATCACGTAGATATACTGTACGAAAGTTGACGGTTGAGGAGCACTATCGTTTGATGGGTTTCGCAAATGGTGAATTAGAACAAAATGAGCAATCTTACCAGCAGTTATGCAAAAGAGCTGGAAATGGTTGGGATATCAACGTAGCCTCAAAAATTTTTCAGGAAATATTTAAGAATTAATATTTTCTGGCTTCAAATCAATCAATATGAAGCTAGATAAGTCTTGCTGTTTCTTTAATGCGAAAATTGGAGAAAGAGGCAATTCATCAAACTGGACAACCTCTCTTAGTAAACAAAGCGGAGATTACTCTTTTGATGATGAAACTAAGAGGGTATTCTACGAGAAGGTTCAAGAGTATTACATAAAAGATAATGAAGGAATAGCTTTATATACTTCTGCAGATACAAGGCCTGGTCCAGAACCCTTCACGGGTGCCCTTGTACCCGACTAAAAGAGAAAGAAAGCCATCCGCTGCTGCGCATCGTTTGGCTTTTTTTCATTTCGGTACTCGCTAAAGCAAGCTTTGCTCGCCCTAAACGAAAAAAGCCACCCACTTTCGTGGATGGCTTTCTTTTCTCTTT
>Ga0209137_1004960_pt1 | contig 10340 bp, 13 predicted proteins | sample SaaInl5LU_22_DNA_FD_184642 | JGI IMG/M metagenome (GOLD analysis project Ga0209137, IMG submission 184642) | Marine microbial communities from expanding oxygen minimum zones in the Saanich Inlet - ESP_105LU_22_DNA (SPAdes) (version 2) | ecosystem: Environmental > Aquatic > Marine > Intertidal...
GCTTATGTTTATGCTTCCCTATACCTGAGTGAGGGGTCTAAAGGCAACCCAACAACCACGTCTTCGGAAAAGTCTATTTCGGCTGAGTTGGAGTTGCAAAGCAAGTTTATTCGCCATGCAGAGCCCAAGGAAATTCCGATTATTGAATTTAGTACTGAAGACGGCACGCAAAAAACCTTTCAAGACTTTGAAGGCGAGTTATTACTCGTTAACTTTTGGGCGACTTGGTGCGCGCCTTGCCGCCGTGAAATGAAACAATTGGATAATTTACAAGCGCATTTTGCTGGTCAAGGCTTGCGGGTTATCGCGATTAGCCTAGATCGCGGCACGATCGAGCGTCCCAAAGAGTTTCTTGATGAATTGGGCGTAACTCATTTGGCGCGTGGCTATGACGCTAAGCAGAAAATGGCACAAAAGCTGCGCTTGGTAGGTCTACCGACAACGCTTGTTATCACTCCCGATGGCCGCGAACTTGGCCGTTTACAGGGGGAAGCCGAATGGGATGGTGAAGCTGCTATTAAGTTCATCGAGAGTTTATTTTTAGACCTACCGCCTGCATAGGTTCAAGACTAGGTTCAAGACTAGAATACGATTTGTTGGCCGCTCGATCAATATTTAGCCGAATGAGACTAGCGACGACAGTTTAGCGGGTAGGTACGGGCTCGGGACCGCTATAATCATAAAAGCCGCGGCCCTTTTTACGGCCTAACCAGCCACCTTCAACATATTTTACTAATAATGGGCAGGGACGGTATTTGCTGTCTCCGAGGCCTTCATATAGCACTTGCATAATGCTTAAACAGGTATCTAAGCCAATGAAGTCAGCTAGCTGAAGTGGCCCCATACGATGGTTGGCGCCAAGCCGCATGGCTTTATCAATACCCTCCACCGAACCCACGCCTTCATAAAGCGCATAAACGGCTTCGTTGATCATTGGTAGTAAAATTCGGTTGACGATAAAGGCTGGAAAATCTTCAGCAACGGCGCTGGTTTTGCCCAATTTATCAACAATCGCGGCAACGGTTTCAAATGTCTCATCGCTCGTCGCAATACCGCGGATAATCTCAACCAGCTCCATAATAGGCACTGGGTTCATGAAATGCATGCCGATAAATTTTTCAGGGCGATCCGTAACCGATGCTAAGCGTGTAATAGATATCGACGAGGTGTTGGAAGCAATAATTGTTTCCGGTGGTAATATCGCGCTGACTTCGCGTAAAATATCACCCTTCAGGCTCTCATTCTCTGTCGCGGCCTCAATAACGAGGTCGGCCTCCGCCAGTGTGAACAAATCCGGCGCTGCATGAATACGCGCCAAAGCCTTACTGCGGTCATCTTCCGTAATACGCTGGGATGCGGCTTGGCGGCTTAGGTTGCCATTAATGGTCGCAAGGCCCGCATCAACGCGTTCCAGAGAAATGTCGTTTAGCAGTACTTTAAATCCTGCTAGGGAAAAAACATGAGCTATGCCGTTGCCCATTTGGCCTGCGCCAATTATGCCAACGGTTTGCGTCATATTCTGTCTCCCTAGCCGAATTAAAGTATTTCGAGACTTGTAGCTTAGGACTAAAGACCTATTGCGCCAAGCTCTTCTTCAAGTTCAGGAACAGCGGTAAATAGATCTGCTACCAAGCCGTAATCAGCAACCTGAAAAATTGGTGCTTCTTCGTCTTTATTGATTGCAACAATCACCTTGCTGTCTTTCATACCCGCGAGATGCTGGATCGCTCCAGAGATGCCGACGGCAATATAAAGGTCTGGAGCAACAACTTTACCTGTTTGACCAACCTGATAATCATTTGGAACGAAGCCAGCGTCTACTGCGGCGCGCGAAGCACCAACAGCGGCGTTTAGCTTGTCTGCAACTTTTTCAAGCATCGCAAAGTTTTCACCTGATTGCATTCCGCGACCGCCGGAAACAATAACTTTGGCCGCTGTAAGTTCAGGACGATCCGATTTAGTCAACTCTTCGCCAACAAATTCAGACAAGGCAGGAAGATCGCCAATAGTGGCGGCTTCAATCGCTGCACTGCCAGTAAGCTCTGCAGCTTTGAAGGCCGTTGTACGAATTGTAAGTACTTTTTTAGACTCGCTTGTCGAAACCGTCTGAATTGCGTTACCAGCATAAATCGGGCGCTCAAACGTATTTGCATCAATAACCTTCGACACGTCAGAGACTTGCGAGCAATCAAGAAGAGCCGCAATGCGTGGCGAGAAGTTTTTGCCATTTGTCGTTGCTGCGGTAACGATCGCATTATAGCTTCCAGCCAAAGATACAACCAAAGCTGCAACAGGTTCGGCTAGCATTTTATCAAATGCAGGCGCGTCAGCCAGTACGACTTTGCTGATACCAGCAATTTTACTCGCCGCGTCGGCAACCGATGCACAACCTGAACCCGCCACTAACACATGAACATCTCCACCTAGTTCAAGCGCCGCTGTCGCGGCTTTAACAGTGGCTTCGCTTAGGTCTGAATTATTATGTTCTGCAATCAATAGTGCTGACATTAGAATACTCCTGCTTCATTTTTGAGCTTATCGACAAGCTCGTTAACGCTTTCCACTTTAACACCAGCTTGACGTTCGGCTGGCTCAGTAACTTTAACGGTCGTTAGACGCGGCGCGACATCGACACCATAGTCTTCCGGAGTTTTCTCATCGATAGGCTTTTTCTTTGCTTTCATAATATTTGGCAAAGATGCATAACGTGGCTCATTCAAACGAAGGTCAGCGGTGACGATCGCTGGAGTTGCCAGCTTAATGGTCTGAAGACCACCATCGATTTCGCGTGTGACAATTAGCTTGTCACCATCTTGTTTGATTTCAGATGCGAAGGTTCCTTGTGCCCAACCCAACAGAGCTGCAAGCATTTGGCCGGTCTGATTGTTGTCGCCATCAATCGCCTGTTTACCAAAGATCACCAAACCTGGCTGCTCTTCCTCAACGATTGCTTTCAAGATTTTAGCAATAGCTAGTGGCTCAGCTGCTTCATCTGTTTTGACGAGAATGCCACGATCGGCTCCCATAGCTAGGGCTGTGCGAATTGTTTCTTGTGCCTGTGTTGGGCCCACGGAAACAACGATCACCTCAGTGGCGATACCAGCTTCTTGGAGACGCACGGCCTCTTCGATAGCGATCTCACAAAATGGGTTCATCGACATTTTTACATTGGCCAGGTCTACACCAGACTGATCTGCTTTAACCCGGATTTTAACGTTATAGTCTACAACCCGTTTAACGGGCACGATTACCTTCATGCTTCTGCTCCTAATTTTGATGGGCAAACTGGCTTTAATTGAGGCGCAAATTACGCCGAGAGTGGGTCTAAGTCAAATCCTGATCATTATACAAACTGCGTCAAAATTGTCTGTTTTGATGCTTTTCTGGCTCAATTTAGCTAAAAATAGGCTAATTATGCGTTTGATTAGCGTTAGTTAAGCATGTGGGAGCAAATTTCTAGTGATTAGCACCGACTTGCCACAAAATATCGCCCTTGCCTTGATTATTGGCCCATCGGGCGGCAACAAAAGCTAGATCAGACGCTCTATTAATGAATTGCTTCGCATTTTCACCAATTTTCTCATTATTCAGCACTTCCATTGCGATCATATCTCGTTCAGCGCGCCGCAAAATGGTTCGGGCGAGGTGCAAATAGGCCGCTGCGGGAGTTCCGCCGGGTAAAATGAACGAGTTGAGAGGCTCTAAGTCCTTGTTTAGTGTGTCAATCTCAGACTCGAGGCGCGCAACTTGCTTGGTGCTAATGGCTAGTCGATGGGCATTTTGTTCACTATTGTGCTCGTCTTCGGGGGTCGCAAGCTCAGCCCCCAAGTCGAATAAATCATTTTGCAAACGCTCAATAATCTCTTTGATTAGGCCTTCCGCATGGATACGCGCAATTCCGAGCGCGGAATTAGCCTCGTCGACGGCACCATATGCGGCAACACGAAGATCATTTTTATGACGCCGCGTACCGTCGGCCAGAGAGGTTTCCCCCTGATCGCCTGTTTTGGTATAAATCCGAGTTAATTTGACCATGCACGCGTTCCTCTAACTCCAGCCTCTAAATCAAGTCTCTAAATCAAGTCTATTCGCAATTTAGGATTGTTGCGAAACATAAAAGAAAATCATAACCAGAACAACGACAGCAAATTGCAGCCCGACGCGCCAGCGCATAAGTGTTTGCGAGAGGGTCGAACTGCCACCGCGCACCATATTTAACAGGCCCAGAAGTAACACGATGGTAACGGCGACGATGCCGATGGGAATTAAATAGGTAAGGATGTTCATTTTATATCCGTTTCAATCAAGGTGGCTGATAAAGTAATAGTTAGTCTCTCGTGCCGAACGTTCAAGCCTAGATTTCACTTTAGCTTATGCCTCACGTCTGGCAAGGCGGCAGATTAACTCACTTGGTTTTAGCTCATTACGTCGGTCAGCGCTTCGCTTAGCTGCTTAGATAGCGTGTCTCTGGATACAGCGTCACCGAGCCCGACAGGTCTAGGTAAATGTTCAATAATTCGATCTGGCGACCAGCCCAAGGCCTCAAGCTCACGGAAGCCTGTATCTCCAGCCGTTTTAGAGAAGCGTCGGCCATCCAAGTGGCGTATCAGCGGGTGATGGGCGTAGACCGGCGCCGGGATCTCGAGTAAAGCTTGTAAAATACGTTGTATATGGGTCGCCGCGAGTAAGTCGGCTCCACGTGTCACGTGGGAAATTTTTTGAAATGCGTCATCAATAACAACGCTAAGATGATAGCTCGTCGGCACATCTTTACGGGCAATGACGACGTCACCAAACTTATGCGCGTCGACTTGGATTTGTTTTTTTTGTTCCAGAGTTAGGTCTTCACTATAGCATTCCTTGAAAAATAACGGGCCACCATTATCGGCCTCTGCCATCGCTTGAGCTTTCTTAATATCCAGCCGCCATGCGTAATCTCTGCCTTCCCACATCATGGCCTGGCGCTTACTTAGGCTGATGTCGCGGTAGAGGCCGGGATATACAAGTGCGCCGTCGGGATCGCGAGGCCAAGCTTTTAAGCCACCTGGTGCAGCTTCAATATGTTGACGAATTTCACTGCGCGTTGCCCAACAGGGATAGAGAACGCCCAGCTCTCGTAATCGGTTTAAATGGGTTTGGTAAACGGCAAAGCGCGTTGATTGGCGCAACACAGGTGCGGCGTAAGATAATCCGATCCAGCTCAGGTCGGATGAAATAGCATCTACATGTTCTTCGCGCGCACGTCCGATATCGATGTCTTCAATTCGCAATAAGCATATACCGTTTCGAGCTCGAGCAAATTGCGCAGCAATATAGGCGGAGAAGACATGGCCTAAATGCAGTCTACCATTTGGGCTAGGAGCAAATCGCGTAATAATTTCCATCGCTATACTATCGATATACCATTGTCATATTTAAGCACCATCTTCGTGCGTTACCGTTCGGCCAATTAAAATAGTTTTGCCACTTGCTCGCGGCTTTTCTTAACGCTTAACTACCACGGATGAAAATTTTGCGAAACCAGTCAGATCTTATTAAGGCCGTTGGCGAGCTTGTCAGTATGGATCCCCATCTCGCGATGGCGGTTGAGCGCGCCGGCATCCCAGAGTTGCGGACACAGAGGTCTGGCTTCGAGGGGTTGATTTCAATTCTGGTTAGCCAGCAAGTATCTGTTGCTGCGGCACGCGCTATTGAAACGCGTTTGTTTGATTTGCTGCCCGATCCACATCCAGCCGCTTTTATGGATTTATCTCCGGAGCAATGTCGCGCTGCCGGATTGTCGGCACCCAAACAGCGGTATTTGCGCGAGCTGTCCTCGTGTATTTTAAGCGGTCAGCTTGATCTCGATAGTTTTGACGCATTGTCTAATGATGAAATACGTAGTCAGTTGCAAGCGGTTAAAGGGGTGGGGCCTTGGTCAGCTAATATTTATCTTATGTTTGCATTGCGGCGTGCCGATAGCTTTGCTGGTGGCGACTTGGCTTTGCAAGAGGGGTACCGTCGGCTCGCAGATTTAGAGGCGCGCCCGAGTGCCAAAGAAATGGATGGAATTGCGGTTCGCTGGAGCCCTTATCGTGCTGCAGCGGCACTTATATTATGGCGCTATTATGCGCATCTTCCGATTTCGGAAGGTTAGAGATTGTTTGATGCGAGAGCAAAAAAACGTGCAAAACACTCCGAGAATATGTGTGTTTGGCCACGAATCGGCAATACTAATTTGCAATATCAGGCGGTAGTCCTAATTGATGTAGTGGATAATTGGGTCATGTAACTGAAACATTTTATTTTGAGAAAAATGAAGGGAAAACGGGGAAGCAATGCAAGGCAATTTGAACGTGGCTCAATTCAAAGAAGTCTCTGGGGTTTCAGAGGCCAGCAGCTTTGAGCCAAATTTTTCAAATCCTGAGTCCTGTCCAGCCTTGGTGTTGAATGCAGACTTTCGCCCGCTGAGCTATTACCCGTTGTCGTTGTGGTCTTGGCAAGACGCTATCAAAGCCGTGTTTTTAGATCGTGTGAACATTGTTAGCGAGTATTCTACCTGCGTGCATTCGACGACGATGGAGTTTGCTTTGCCTAGCGTGGTGTCGCTGAAGTCATATGTTAAGCCGCCGGCTTTTCCAGCTTTTACCCGCTTCAATCTATTTTTGCGCGATGGTTTTTCCTGCCAATATTGTGGCAAGCATGGCGACCTGACTTTCGATCATGTTATTCCGCGCCGCGCGGGTGGGCGTACAACATGGGAAAATGTTGTTGCCGCCTGTTCGCCGTGCAATTTGCGCAAGGGCGGCCGTATGCCCAAGCAGGCCAGCATGTTTCCGCGCCAGGCGCCGCGCCAACCCAATGTGTTTCAGCTACATGAAGTTGGCCGGAAATTCCCACCTAATTATATGCATGAGAGTTGGCAGGATTATCTTTATTGGGACACCGAGCTAGAGGCTTAAGCTTGGCTGGTTAAGCTAGTAACTATACTTTTTTAGATACAGCTATTGCCGTCCGACAGCCAAAGCCGATCAACGACCTTAAGAGTGTATAACCCGTTGCTTCTTCGGCACCATGTTCTAGGGCTGTCTTGCGATGTTCTGCTTCATCTGCCTGAAAACGACGAATGGTATCGGCCAGATCTTGATGGTCCGGGTCATCACCAATTTCTTCAAGCTGCTCGGCATAATGCTCATCAATTACTTCTTCAACGGCTGCCGTACAAGCCATTGCCGCCTTTTCACCCATGAGTGCAGTCGCGGCGCCCAACGCAAAACCAGCCATATCCCAAACTCCAGATAGAGCTGTCGGGCGAACTTTATGTTTCACGAGTAAGTCGTCAAAATGCGTTAGGTGCTCTTGTTCTTGCTCGGCCATATGACGGATGAGATCGGACAATGCCTGCTTGTCTTTGAGGGCTGAGAATACCGCTAATTGACCATCATAAATTCGTACAGCGCCGTGTTCACCAGCATGGTCGACGCGTAATAATTCTTGTAAGTCCGGCATATTCAATTTTATCCTAAATAATAATTATGATCTCAAGTTTTCGTTGGCTTCGTGCCCCAGAAGCGGTAGCTGCCGGATAAAGCTATCAGAGATAAGCCTAAACTAGCAATAAAATTATAGCCCGCAAGCGATATTCCAAACAAGGTAAAAGCGGCGGCATCGCAACGAATAATCGCTTGGGAAGATAGGGCGCTTTTCAAAGCGTCGATGGTCATTGGTACCGATACACTCGCTTGACTGCAAGTCGTCGGGCCTGTCCATAATCCGTATTCGATGCCAGCATGGTAAAACCCAAACCCTGCACTATACGCAAAGAGGGCGCCGGTCAGCAGCAGGCCGTATTTGGTATATGAAGTTGGGCTGAAATAGATCAGTGCTAAGATAGGCACGCCTAAATAATAGGGCAGTCGCTGATCAAGACATAAGGGGCATGGTTGTAAGCCGCCAATATATTGGCTTGCGAGTGCGGTTAAAATTACGAGAGCTGCAGCGGCGAATAAGAGGCTTGTGAGGCGGCGCTCATAGCTGGCGATTGAGTTCCAAATGGGTGATATTATTTTGATCATCATAAAACCTGTATAGCAAAAAATCCTAAAACCAGCAAAGCAATGAAGGCAATGCTGAGAATATTAAAGTAACGGTCAATCCAATCACGCACAGTGGGGCCAACAAAATAAGCCAGCGCCGCAACCATGAAAAACCGTGTCCCACGCCCGACTAAACTCGCAAATAAAAATGGGATCAGACTAAGTCCCGTAACGCCGCTAGCAATGGTGGCTACTTTGAACGGTAGGAAGCTGATAGCGGCAGCTAGAACCACCCACGCGCCCCAACTTTCATAGACGGTCTTAAAGCGCTCAAACGCTGGCCCGGCATGATAAAAATCAATCACAGGCTGACCAATTAAGGCAAAGAAATAATAGCCGATAGCATAGCCAAACAGTGCCCCGGCAACCGATGATAAGGTGCAATTTAGCGCCAGCATCCAAGCGCGAGCGCGGTTCGCGAGCACCATAGGTAACAATAAAACATCAGGTGGAATTGGGAAAAAAGAGCTCTCGGCAAAGGATATGCCCGCTAAAGCCCAATCCGCCCGACGGTGCTCAGCTAAGCGGAGGGTCCAGTCATACAATTTTCTCAACATTGCAGGACATTAGACCTAATGCTGCTTCAAGAAAAGTAAATTTGATCTGGTTCCATACAAATTTCTGCTGTTTCCGTCTGTTTTCTATTTTATTTTAATCTCTGGAATATTGGTCGTAGACGAAACGTCTGCAAATTTGTATAAGAGCGGTCTCGCATGGGCCCTCGTGGCGGAATCGGTAGACGCGATGGATTCAAAATCCATTTCCTGCAAGGGAGTGTCAGTTCAAGTCTGACCGTGGGCACCATGCGACGTTTTTTCACTCCCCAACTTTTTCTTGTCCTGAAGGTTTAGTGTTAACGTCTCACTGGAAACGCGCTCTTGTCGCGGCAAGATGGCGCGTTAAACGGATTGCGGTGGCAGGCTATATTGGGCTATCGTTAAGTTAAGTCCGAAGTAAGTCCGAACTGTTAAAGGTGTTGAAAATGGCTGAATCAAAAAACAAAATTATACGTATTTTCACGGCGCTAAGAAATTTGGTGCGCGATAAAGAAGATACAAAACAGGTCTTCGTCATTCTTGAGGCCTTGTCTGGGCGTTCAGGCGAACGGAGCTATAATAAGTTTTTGAAGCTTCCACATGCCGAGCGTGTGTTACGTAGCGACAAGACCCTGTTGGATGTTTTGAATGATCGCGAGTGGCTTGGATCGCTCGATAAGGGTTCTTTTGGTAACGCCTATTTTAATTTCACTGAGCGCGAGCAGATTACGGCGGACGGTCTTGTGGAGGCTAGTGAAGATGGGCGTGTTCAAGAGCGCGAGCTTTCCGAAGACCAGATCCGGTTCCATACCCGCAATCGCGACGCGCATGATCTTTGGCACGTTGTGAACGGCTATGGCCGTGACCCGCTGGGCGAATTATCTCTATTGGCGTTCACGTATAAGCAAATGGGAAATATCGGATTTCTATTTATTATCGGTGTGGGTTTCAAGGTTATGCGCAAACATGCGCCGGGCATCAAAATTTGGCCAGCCATCCGCGAAGGCTTCCGTCGCGGTAAGCAAGCGCAGTGGCTTGGTGGTGCTGAATGGGAAAAGCTATTGCCGCTTCCTATCGAAGAAGTTCGTAAGCAGTTGAATATATCGCGTCCGGAAAACTATCGTTTCGCCGTGTCGCAGATGAAAGACTTGGGTGAAATAAATTTGTCTCCCGCTGAATAAGTTATAAAAATTATGCTGTTTATTTATGGGCTGAAAAATTGCGATAGCTGCAAAAAAGCTTTGGCTTGGTGCACGGCTGAGGGTATTGAGTTTTCGTTTCATGATTTCAAGAAACAGGGGCTGCCGGAAGATTTATTAGATCGGTGGTTGGATCATATTAATCTAGAAATTTTAACAAACCGTCGCGGAACAACATGGCGCGGTTTGAGTGATGAGCAAAAAGCACTCGCAGAAACGCCGGCCACAGCGCGCGATCTATTATTGGAAAATACGTCACTCATGAAGCGGCCTATAATAGAGCATGGCGAAAGCTTTTATGTTGGCTTTAACGCAGATACTCAAAAGGCGCTTAAGGGTTAATCTGGCCAGCAATTAATCGGGCGCGTTCGCCTCTCTACCTCTCTACCTCTCTACCTCTCTACCTCTCTAATTCTCTGTCCTTTTATCGGCGTTCGCCTCGCTGAATCTGAAAACAAAAAACATCCTCATCCGCATTTTTGTTACCTGTCGATTTTCGGGTCTCTTGCGATAGTAAATTATGCGCCGCC
>Ga0209137_1004965_pt1 | contig 10335 bp, 10 predicted proteins | sample SaaInl5LU_22_DNA_FD_184642 | JGI IMG/M metagenome (GOLD analysis project Ga0209137, IMG submission 184642) | Marine microbial communities from expanding oxygen minimum zones in the Saanich Inlet - ESP_105LU_22_DNA (SPAdes) (version 2) | ecosystem: Environmental > Aquatic > Marine > Intertidal...
TGGTTAACGCTGACTTCGGTGGCGATGCAGAAGTACGCAATGGTCGCCTTCCCGGCACCATCCGTGGCTTCCGTGTATATCAGTCCAACAACCTTCCTTACAAAGGTACAGGCGCTGGTACATCTGCCTCTGCAGGTTCTGCAACTAACTTTGGTGTTCTGGTCGCAGGCCATGACTCCTCAGTAGCAGTAGCTGACCAAATTGCGAAAACTGAGAGCTTCCGCTCACCAGATACATTCGCAGACATTGTTCGTGGCATGCAGCTCTATGGCCGCAAAATCTTGCGCCCAGAAGGCTTGATCACAGCAAACTACAACTTGGCCTAATGGTTAAGCGGGGGCAGGGCAACTTGCCCCCAACACCCTTCTTTAAGGATCATCCATGCCTAGTACTTACCTAGATTTATGTAACACGGTGCTTCGCCGCCTAAACGAGGTCGAGATCGCTGCATCTGAGTTCGACACTGTTCGTGGTGTACAGGCTCTTGCAAAAGACAGCGTTAAGACTGCTGTTAGTAAGATCAATCAGGCTGAGTTTGAATGGCCCTTTAACGCCGCAGAACATACACAGCTTCTGGTTCAGGGACAGGAAGAGTATGTATGGCCTGAATTTTTAAAGGTAGCGGATTGGAACAGCTTCCAAATCCAGAAGAATACCGGTCTGAATACAGGCTTTAAAACGCTAAAGCTAATTGATCGTGATGAATGGTACGCCCGTCATCGTGACGGCGACTACGACAGCGGCAATCAAGGTCGTGGTGTCCCTGACTATGTCTTTGCCAGCCATGGTAATGGTTTTGGTGTCTCTCCTTCTCCAAACGCAGCCTACAGCGTCCGTTTCCGCTATTATCTTAACTATGCTGATCTAGCAGCATTCAACGATCAAACTCGTATTCCGACATCATTCGATAGCGTTGTGGTCGATGGAGCTTTGTACCACATGTACATGTTCAAGGATAATACTGAAGCGGCACAGGCTGCATTTATGAGCTTTGAAAACGGCATAAAAGATCTGCAGACTCTGTACATCAATAACTTTGAGTATGTGCGTGACACACGAGTGAATTTCTGATGCCCGACCAAATCGAAAGTTTTAAGGTCATATGTGCAGGCGGTCTGAACAGTAACGAAAATCACCTTGATTTATCGGACAATGCTTCAGGTGCTGCTACACGTTTGATCAACTACGAGCCGTCATTGTTTGGCGGCTATCGTCGTATCAACGGCTATAAAGAACTTGGCTATGCAGGTTCAGGCGGTCTAGGCGAAGTGGGTACATCCGCTACATCTGAGGGGCCAGTTCTTGGATTGGCTATCTATCAGAACTCACAGTACAACAACCCATTCTATATCGCTGCCCGTGCAGATCTTGGTGGTGCTACATACAGCTTTTATAAGTATGTCCCGCTAGTTGGTTGGCAGGTCATCAATACAGGCACTACACGCAATATGTCTGCGGGGTTGCGGTCAGTTAACCGTCTACGTCATGTGCAGTTTAACTATGGCGGTGGCGATGCAATCTGTTTTGTAGACGGCGTTAATCCTGCAATCGTATTTGATGGCAATACTTGGTACGAAATCCTGACCACAAACACTGGCGGTACAACAAGTCCCGGTGGTGCAATGTCCTTGGGCGCACCGTCCCTTGTAGACTTCTTCAAAAATACACTGTTTTTGGCAGGTGATCGTGGTTCTAGGCCGACAGTAGCATATTCAGCACCTATTACTACAACAGACCCGCATGGTTACCTAAACTTCGGTGCTGCATTCGGCGGTCAGCTATCGGCAGGTTTTCCTGTAGTGCAGATCAAGCCTTTCCGTGATAACCTTTTTATCTTTGGTTCTAATGCGATTACCAAAGCGACCGCAGACGTAGACAGTGCATTTATTACTGACCCTGTTACAGCTAACGTGGGATGCGTTGCGGCAGACAGTGTACTGGAAATCGGCGGGGACTTGATGTTCCTTGCACCTGACGGCTTACGTCCTGTCGCAGGTACATCTCGTATTGGTGACGTTGAGATTGAATCCGTATCTCGTAGTATCCAAGGTGCGCTAGTAGATATTATTTCTAACTACGACCTAGACACTTTGTGTGGTGTGGTTATCCGATCCAAGTCTCAGGTCCGTTACTTTGTAGGTGCCGATAACACAGAAAAGGTTGACGCTTACGGTCTGATTGGCGGTCTTACTGAAGCAGGCGGTAGCATTACTTGGAATTTCGGTGAGCTTATGGGCATCCGTGCGCATGTTGCTACATCAGATTATGTAGGTTCTAACGAAGTTATTCTGCATGGAGACTTCGACGGTAAAGTATATCAGCAGGAACAGGGTAATAACTTTTCTGGGGATGATATCCTATCGGTATACGCTACACCGTATCTGGATTTTGGTGATACGGATATCCGCAAATTAATGCGCCAAGTTAACACCTTCGTCCGTGCAGAGGGTCCATTTGAACTAAGTTTATCACTACGCTTTGATTGGGGCGATTACAATAATCCCAGCCCTTCATCCTACACCCAAGACAGTAGAGGTGGTCCTGTTGAGTACGCCGGTCGTAACATTGATTACGCAGGCGCAAACGTACTTTACGGGGGTAACTCAAAACCAATTATGTCCACTAATATCCAAGGGTCGGGCTTTTCTGTCCGTGCTGAGTTCGTATCGATTGGTCAATTTGACCCGTACTCAATTCAAGGCCTTGTTTTTGAATATTCCGTTTCAGGGAGACGATAATGGCAGGTTATACACGCCAATCAGCAGCGCAGATTTATAACGGTGCGGATATTACGGCACCGCCGCTAAATGCTGAATTTAATAAATTAGAAGATACTTTTGACGGCTCTTCAGGCCACAGCCATGACGGTACTACAGGCCAAGGTCCAAAGATTAACCTTGCTACATCTCTGAGCGGGTATCTACCTGCAGTTCACGGCGGCACAGGTGGTAAGAATACATGGGATTCTACATCCAATCCAACGACTAGCAACGATGCTACCGAGGGATATGCGGTAGGCTCTCTTTGGGAAAACACTACTACAGGTCGAGTATTTATTTGTGTAGGTAACATAGCAAATTCTGCAGTCTGGCGTGAACTGGTTCAGGTTGATGGTACAGCACAGGCTATTATCCCAGAGACTAACGATACAACTGATCTAGGCACACCAACAAACCGCTTTCAAGATTTGTGGCTATCTGGCGGGATTAGCGCACAAGGTAATATATCTGTTGGAGGCACCACAGCTTTAACAGGCCTGTTGACTGCTAACGGAGGATCAAACCTAAACGGTCTAACCACTGCAGCGCAGGTAGACGTTAACAGTGGTACGATTGATAACACGGTTATTGGGGGCAATACAGCCTCACCAATCACTGGTACAACGATCACATCCACAGGCGGTTTCACAGGTGATTTGGTAGGCGATGTAACAGGTAACGTAACATCTGCAGGAACATCGACCTTCAACAACATCACAGCCACTGGTACAACAACCGGTACGTTTGTAGGCGGTATCACAGGCAACGTCACAGCCACCACGGGATCTTCTCAGTTCAACAACGTGACCATCAACGGTACGCTCAATATGGATGGCGCTACAACCGCTACAATTGAGAACCTTACTGATCCGGTAAACCTGCAAGACGCAGCCACAAAGAACTACGTCGATGTAGGGTTAGCTAACTTAGTCGATGCCTCACCTGCAGCTTTAGACACGCTTAATGAGCTTGCGGCTGCGCTGGGAGATGACGCTAACTTTAGCACCACAATGACTACGGCTTTGGCTGGTAAAGTAGCAGACACAGGCGACACGATGACCGGCAACCTGATTATGTCAGGTGCTACGGTTACTGGCCTGCCGCTACCAACGGCTAACACTGAAGCGGCTTCTAAGCAGTACACAGATCAACAGGATGCTCTACAGGTAACCCGTGCAGGCGATACAATGTCTGGCTCTTTGAGCATGGGTGGTAATAAGATTACAAATCTTGGAACGCCAACTGCTAGTACTGATGCAGCCACGAAGGTATATGTAGACGGCATTTTACAGTCTGCTACAGCGGCGTCTGCAAGTGCAGCGGCTGCAGCTACCTCTGAGGCAAATGCTGCAGTATCTGAGGGTAACGCTTCTACGTCAGCCAGCGCATCTGCCAATAGTGCAACTGCTTCGGCTAATTCTGCAACAGCGGCGGCGGCAAGCTTAGATAGCTTTACTGATATATACTTGGGTGTGTTTGGGTCAGACCCTACAACAGACAATGATGGAAATGCCCTGCAAACAGGCGCTTTGTATTACAATTCAACGTCAGGTGACGAACAACTTAAAATATATACAGGCTCCAACTGGCAGCAAGCAGCTTTTACTTTGGGCCAAGCTCTTGCCAATCTGATTGAGGATACAACCCCACAGCTTGGTGGAGGGCTTGACCTTAACTCAAACGATATAACAGGCTCTGGTAATATAAACGTCACTGGAGACATTACAGCATCAGGTGCAATAACTGGCGACCTAACGGGCAATGCCAGCACTGCATCTGCACTTGAAACTGCCAGAAGCATTGGACTTACCGGAGATGTAACTGGCTCTGTTAGTTTTGATGGTTCAGGTGATGTTAGCATAACTGCTACTATTGCAGATGATAGTCATAACCACACAATAGCCAATGTTGATGGGTTGCAGACTGCCTTAGACGCAAAAGCACCTCTTTCTTCGCCTACATTTTCGGGAACGGTTACAGCTACATCTTTCACAGGTGATGGCTCCAATCTTACTGGTGTGGACTCGCTGCCTAGTCAGTCAGGTTATGCTGGTAAATTTTTAACCACTAACGGAACCGCACCCTCATGGGCAACGCTACAAGCTGAATCCGAAATCACCTCTAACCGTCCTTACTGGCTTACAGATACCTCAGTTACCAACCAGTTCGTCGGCAAGCATATCAAGCTTCACGTTATACCGGCAAATACGACAATCAGCGGCACATATCAAATGTCTGGAGGCGCTGAACTTTATGTCACTGAAGCAACTTCAATAGACAGTTTTGGTGAGCATCTGGAAGGTGATCAAACTATCAGCGGAAATCATATTTTCTATAAACAACTAGAAATATTAGACGGTTCAACAATCACAGTAACAGGTACGCTTGAGGGCTTCGGAGATACCCCTGCGGCAGGGTCTTCTTCGGCAGCAAGCTTGAGTTCGGCAGATGTTACACAGTTGATTGACGGCTCGATGGTATTTGAATCATTTGGAGGTGCCTAGTAATGGCTACAACAACACACTTTCTACAAGGATATGGGACAAATGGCAGTACAACCCCCCAGTTCCATGATATGCTAACTGTACCTGCTAAAAAGATAGCTAAAGTAAAGCTAACATCTCTTTCAGTTCAGAACACTACCAATGGGACCAAACAATATAATTGGAACGCAGGTCTTTATGTTACTCCCACAGGAACAACTACGAAGGTACTGATAGATGCTTATAAATCCCCAACAACCAATGCAAAGTCCCACTACACTATTTTCCCTACAGATGGACGAATGGGTAATTGGGCGACCGATGTAAATAATCAAATCCATGTTTCAGTCGATGATTACGCCGCCTACACCGCCTATGCTAGGAATAACAACAACGAAGCTCAGGGTTTCCTTAATCCCGAATTTTATCTCAACTCTGGAGATATTTTAACTTTTATGTGGAAGCATAATCAAAATCAACCTGATTACCAGTTTTTCCTACGGGGATTTTACTTACTAGAGGACGTTTCAGCATGAGCAAACTAATCGTAGATGATATTGAGTTGGCCTCTGGTGACATGCTCCCTATTCCAGCCTCTATACCGCAAGACGGTCTTATACCTGTTTCTAATGGGGCTATTTCTAGCGTAGGGCAAGCCCTTCCAACGTCTAATATGACGCTGCACCACGACTTTTCTACGGGGCAACCCGAGTATAGCACTTATACTCTTTCAGTTCCGAGTGACCAACTTTTTGGAGTTAGGGTGCTGTTTTCTAACTTTCAGATTTATAGCGGTGCCGGTTGGGATATAGTATATGATGCTATTACTGATGCTGATGATACTGTTTACAACCCTAACGATAATAACGGCGGGTTAAATACGGGAATGTATTATTCTGCGGTAGGGATTCGTGCGAGAAACTCAGTAAGTATGGAAGATTCGGGGTCAGGGGCGGGGCAGTCGGGTATCCATATGGGCGGCCCCCGTAGTTCAGTATCAGCCAACCTTAGCCAACCCGGTGTGCGAGCACAGGTAGAACACTGGGACCACTATATGTCCTTTGGTAAAGGGGTAACTGGTGGTAGATATTACAGAAAAGTTATTGCCCATGGTTTTAACCGAGACTACAATAATACATCTGGTCCTTTAGGTTATACTTTTGGTTCTGTTGAGTGGACGAACGACTACACCTCCACTACGACCAATGCTCAAAGCTCCCCTTTTACAACCTTAAAATTCCGCCACGAGACGAGCTATATGAGCATTTCGCAAGGGAAAATTTTTATAATGGAGATTAAGAAATGAGAAAGATTATTGTAGACTCCATACAATCTTCAAGCGGTACTCCATTAGATATATTTGAAAGTAACTCTACGGGAGGTGTAGTCTTTAAGGACAGTACTGATGGGGTTTTTAAGGACGCTAGTTTCCCCGCCGATATTAAGAAGATTAGGGGGCCTGTAGAAGGTACTTCAGCACAGTTCATTGAAATCCCACTACAAGACGCCCAAGGTAATGTTAAAGACGGTGTAGCTCTACACTTAGCGTATAACTATGAAAACACTATCGGGCATCCCGGCTACGCTTCTGGTAACCATAGTTTTGCTAGGGCGTTAAAAGTATATGTGAAAGACTCAGGCGGTAGTACTATCACAAGCGACGAAACCTATTTTAAGAGCTGCGGATTTCGACAAAATTGGTATGATGAAGAGTTTACCGACGCTGCAACCAGAGACTATCTTCCAATAGATAGCGGAAACCAACAAATCTCTAATCAGGCTGACCGAGTTAGTTACAGAGATGTAGTAATTAATCTGATACAGGATTCTGGGAAGTGGCACTTCTTAATGAACTACAAGGGCGCAGATACTAATTCGCAGCCCAACTTTAATATATCAGTAGTAAACGCTGGGGGTCATATGCAGTTCCCTTCAGGCACTCCTCATACTCTAGTAATCGAAACCGGAGCTACAGTAGGCAATGATGAAAACGCAATGACAGTATGGGATATGAAGGGGTACGCAGATGAGTAAAATTAAGGTTGATATAATTGAAGATTCTAGCGGTAACACTATCCGTTTTCCTCAAAATTCGCTTGGAGATGGCTACCTAAAAGTTTCCTCTACTGGACAGTTATCTACTGTTAGTGCCTTACCTTCCCAAACAGAGTTTGTAACAATCTATGACGCTGACAAAGATGGGGTATTGTCTGGTACTTCTATTGAATACATCCTCACACCTGAACAAGTATCTAAGATTTCTGCGGGTGCCCGTTGTATTCTGTTCTTCTCTAATGTCTCATATATGGACAACCAAGGATGGCAATTTATTAGTGGCACACCTGCAAGCGGAAGTAGCTTTTCATCTAACAGTCTATATCATTGGTTTGACCGATCTGGTGGATATCAACGGGCTTATGGAAGTTTCTCTTACATCCCCCAATACAGAGTAGGCTTTACCGCCGCTTTGGCAACCGAAATGATTGGTGGCGTGGGTGTGACGGAATTTCAGATCGCTAATGTTAATGGTGATCGTGAGCACATGACTTTTAAGAGTATTAGCGCCAAACAGTATGAAGGGCAGAGTAGGTATGAATATAATAGAGTGGAAGAGGTTTTAGGAGGTGCCCTTGGGCCTCAAGGGAATTGGTCTTACTACAAAATGGTATTTCCTAATACAACTGTTGGGTACGGCGGCGGAATTTCACTAATCATTCTAGGAGATGAATAATGTTTAAAGTAGTAAATGGAAAACGTATCAACCTTACAGCAACAGAGATTGCAGAGTTACAGGAGTTTCAGGAGCGGGAGCTGGCCAGAAAACCAGACCTAATGCGCTCTGTACGAAATCAAAAATTAGCGGAATGTGATTGGACACATACGTCAGATCACGACAATGGACTAACCACTGAAAAGAAAACAGAGTGGGCTACTTATCGTCAGGCGCTTCGTGATGCACCTAACCATGAAGAGTGGCCGAATATGGATGCACACTGGCCTACGCAACCAGAATAATCTCTTGCTATTACACTAACTAAGTGCTAAAATCTTACACAGTATTACCAATCAGTTTAGGCACCTATGACAGATGAAACCTCAGTGTTTCGGACTGTCCTGCTAACACCCCCCACATAATCATATATCCATGCATGTTAGACCACTAGAAGTTGCTGACCTCGCTCAGGTGATGGAGATAGCGAAATGGCTTCATCAGCACTCCCGCTACAAAGTATTTACCTTCGACGAACAAAAAGTTCTGCGGTTAATTGCAGGTAGTTTGTTAGAGGATACTTCCTTTTTTGTATCCGTGGCAGAAAAGGACGGAAAGATACTTGGGTACTTTCATGGGTATGTTGATTACCACTATTTCAGCGACATGAAGTACGCAGGAGATTGGGCGGTGTGTATTTTACCTAAATACAGGAAACACGCACCAAAGATTTTAAGACAATTTGTTTCAGCGTTTGAACAGTGGGGTCGTGCAAACGGCGCAGAAGAAATATCAATCGGGGCGTCTACTGAAGCCTACGGAACTGGATACAAAAAATTTCTACAACGTATGGGCTACAGGGATGTCGGTTTCCTAGCCGTGAAAGGATAAAACTATGAGTTTTAATAAAAAAACTACTAATGCGTTATCAGACACACAGATGGCTGATCTGAAGGCGGAGATTAACGCAGCAGCGGCGGCTAACAAAGCCCCTGCCGTAGATCTATCAGGTATCATGAGCGGGATAGGTGCTCTTGACACAGGGCAGGGCACTATAAATACGGGCATTTCTGGTGTTAGCGGAGATGTAACGGGTGGGTTTTCTGACCTTAATTCGTACTTAAATGACCAGTTTGGAAAAGCAGGTAACCAACGTGTCGATTCTGTTTACCAACTTGGTAAGGGGCTGCTTGATCTGAATAACCTGAACCAAGGCCGTGCCGATACTCTGGGGCAACAGGTTACCGAAGTAGGTGGTGATGTAACTCAAGGCTTTGCGGATCAGACTACACGCTTTGATACTTTGGATACGTCTGTCGGTGATGTACAGACGGGTGTTGATGCTGCAAATACTGGTATCGAAACTATGGGTGCAGAAATGGGCACCCGCTTCGACACCACGGATCAAAACTTCACCCAAGCTGGGGAAGCCCTGACCAAAGGCTTTACTGACACACAGGGTGATGTTGCAGCACTGCAAACGGAAGCACTAGCTGGGCAGGGTAGTATTTTATCTGACCTAGCTAAAGCTAAGACTGAGCGTGATGCGTACAACGTGGCTAGTAACGATGCGCAGAATACAATGCTCGAAAATCAAACTGGGTTTAAAACTAACTTTGATGATTACGTTAAGCGGTATTCCGATAATACAACTATACAGAACGAAACTCTGGGAGGCATCCAATCAGGCCTCACGGGTTTCGCTGGAGATGTTAATAATAGCCTAGCAAGTCTAAATTCCACAGTAGATAACAACGCAGCAGCGGCAGCAGCGGCAAACGCTGCACAAGCAAATAGCGTAGAAAAAATTCTGCAAGGCGGCTTCAACACCTTGGGTACTGATTTGAGCGGTGTTGATCAGAATGTTAGAGGTCTAGCGAACGGTATTTCTCAAGGTCAAGGTGAGTACTCTAATCAGTTTGAACAAGTCACTGGTCAGTTGAAATCACTATCACAGCTTAGTGGACTTCCTGACCAGATGCGTCAGCAATTCTATCAGCTTGGAGGCTCTTTTGATAAGCAGGGTAACCTGATCCAGAACAGCATTGACGAACAGGGTAATACGATCACCCGTGCTTTGGATAACCAAGGTAACATGATGATCCGCAAATTTGATGCCAGTGGTGCAAGCATGGGTCAGATGGCCATGAACCTGAATGACGTTATGGGCCAAATTAATCAGCTAGGTCTGGTACCGGGGGGCAATGCAGGCATGGGTAATCTATCACAACCACTGCAAGATTTAGGGACGGGCAACGGGGGGTTCATGTCGCCATTTGGCACAACTCAATAAAGGACTTTTTATGCATCCAAAATCAATCTCTGACCAAGGCCTTAACTTAATCAAAAAGTTTGAAGGTCTGCACAAAGTAGGGCCAGACGG
>Ga0209137_1004969_pt1 | contig 10319 bp, 12 predicted proteins | sample SaaInl5LU_22_DNA_FD_184642 | JGI IMG/M metagenome (GOLD analysis project Ga0209137, IMG submission 184642) | Marine microbial communities from expanding oxygen minimum zones in the Saanich Inlet - ESP_105LU_22_DNA (SPAdes) (version 2) | ecosystem: Environmental > Aquatic > Marine > Intertidal...
ATATAAGAAGACCAGGTATTTATAATGGTCAATATTTCGCATCATCAGAAGAACAAAGAAATTATTTTATTGATAAATCTAAAATAAAATTGATTATTATTAACTTATATTATTAAAAATAGTAAAAAACATGAAACGTCATCAACAAATCAGAAAAGAACAAGCTTCTCTCCGTGAGAAACTTAAATATAAAGAGATTAAAGTAGAAAATTTTATTTCACAAATGAATTCATTAAATGAAGAACTTAAAATTCTTGAACAAGAAATGTATAATGAATACGATACATGTATTTTATCACTTGACACAAAAATCAATTTACTTCAAAAAGAAAATATACTATTAAATAACAAGATATGTTTACTTAATATTTCTAAAGAAAATAACAAAAAATTAAATGTAAAATTAATTAAAAAAGATAAATATATTCATAAATTAAAAGAAAGTATTAAGAACGATTATTTAAATTTTAATGAAGAAATGTTACCAAAAAGTTATTTGAAAATTTCAAAAAGATTTCCTCATTTAAATGTAGAAGAAATTATTGATTTTGAAAAAAAAGTAAGAGAAAATGGAGGAAGTATTAAAGTTCATAAAGGGTATTTTAGATTATTAAATCGGGCTTGTTTGAATTCTGGTACGGGCACGGGCGGTTGCCGTCCTTCTCCTATTGATGTATTTATGGGATGGGATTGTTGTCCTGGGAGAATACTAACAGGATGTTGTAATAGATATTCTGGTCCTAGTACTAAGGATGGTAGAACTGCACTATGGAATAAATCAGGTGATCTTACAAATAAAAATCCGAATAGCACTTGTTGTCAACCTGTAACTTTCTATCTTAAAGAAGAAGATGAACAATTACAAGATATTAAAGAAGTAAAAGTATCAAATGTTTCTTCAAGTATTTCCAATAATATTAAGATTCTTGAAAATTCTATTGAAGAATATTCAGAAAAGATAGAAAAACTAAAAGGTCTTCAAGAAAATCTTGATTTACTTATTGATACTTAAACAATTTTCATATAATAGTATAATAATGGCAGAAAATAAGAAAGAACTAAAAGAGTGCCAATTATGTCAGCAGATGTTTCCTACAGACCAATTCTACAAAAGAAAAGATAGAAATGGAGAATATAATTGGATAACCTCGTATTGTACGTCTTGTGAAGTAGAAAAAGCAAAAGAAACAAGACTTAATAATCCAGAACATTATCAAGAATATAAAAAAGAATATATCAATAAATATTATCATGAAAATAAAGATAATGTTAAAATAATCCAAAAAAGATATTATTACAAAAAACTTTCACTTGACAAACAATTCATCTATAAATGGAAAAGGTACTTTATTTAATTTTATTGAAAATGTTTTCGGTGAATATATCAAGACTATCGATTGTTCTTTCTTTACAACTATTCTTAAAACAACTACATCAGCAACACCAGAAATTGCTGATAAAAATGGTGTTAGAATTTTATAGTCTTTGGAACCAGAGGATTGTCAAAGTTTCAAGTTAATAAATTGAAGTTAATTAGTGGTTGTGATAAAATACAAGTTAGAAAACTTTATTGCTCCCTTTTTGAATATAGACCACAATTTAGCGTCTTTATTCAGGCGAATGATTTACCAGAACTTTCTAGTATAGGAGATGCTATTTCTGATAGAGCAAGAATAGTAACATTTCCTTATCGTTTTGTTTTTAATCCTACCACGAAATATGAGAGGATAGAAGACCCAAAAATAAAAGAATAATATATTAAATCTGATGAGTGGAGAATGAGATGATGTTAATACTAATTGAATACTATAACAAATATATAAAAGATGATAATTCAATTATCATTCCAATGAGTAAATATGTAGAAGAAGCAAGTAAGGAATATATTAATGATAATGACCCAATCAAATAATGGTTACATAATAATTATACTATTACAAATAATAATGACGATAGAATATTAATAAAAGATTTATATTATCAGTTTAGAGATAATAATTCTGATTCAAACATCAAAAATCCTTATTTTGTAAATTAATTAGATTTAATAAAATTGGTTTTAAAAAATAAGACGGGAAAAGGTATTATAAGGTATTATACTAAAATAAATATTTTTTATTTAATAATTTATATAAAAAAGGGCGCCCTAGCTCCTCTTCCCCCAACTTTTTATTTTCTACAAATTTATTTTTAAATTTTAATTTTTTTAATAATAATTTCTGAGAATTTTTAGTTTGGGTTTTAAGGCACCGTCGATCCCCATTTTTTGTTATAAAAAACTATTGTCTCATATAATATAATGGGAAATTATATTGGAACAAAAAATATTGAAACTCAATGTAAAAATCTTGGCTATAAAAAAGATAAACTTGTAAACAAATATATAAGTGAAAAATCTAAAAATTATTATAAAAAAAAATATGATTCCGCTGGTGAAATAAAAAAATTACTACAATCAAGATTATTACTTACTGATATAAAATTTAATAAAATATTGTTTGAAGTTCTAAATGAAGATATATATGGAGAAACTTTTAAACAAAAATTTATAACTACAATCTCATATATAAATAAAAAAAATATAGATATACAAAAAAAATATTTTGAACTTCTTGTTAAGGTAATTTATATAAAACTATTTGATAAGATAATAATAAATAAAAATTCAACGAGATATAAAAATACATTCAATATTAATGATATTTTAACTATATATCGTTATAGATTAGCAATAACTATTTATAGATATTCACCATACTTAAAAATCAGACAACAATATATTTCAGACCAGTTTAATAAAGATATTGGTCGTAGCTACTATTATTTATTTGTTGATAATTATAATAAAGTTTTATACGCCAACCCATATTTTAAGGACCATAATTTTACTAAAAATCCTGTGACATCTGAAAATATATGTAACATAAATTTAAAAATTCAAAAAAAAGAAAAATTATTTAATTATATCAATAATAACAATAGCTATGACACAAAAATATTAAATCTATTACCGAATAGTACAAATAATAAAAATGAAATTAAAAATAATAAAAATGAAAATTTAAATAATATAGATCGAACATTGCATCATACAAAAAATAAAAATAATAAAAATGAAAATTTAAATAATATAAGTCGAACATTGCATCTTACAAAAAATAAAAATAGTAATTTGAATGGGAATTTAAATAATATACAAAAAAATAATTTAAAAATATTACTACTACAGAATTTTTTAAATGAGATTATTACTACAATAATACATACGTTTTTCGATTGCTCTTATTCATCAAAGAAAGGATTTGGTAAAGTTATATACATGTCTAAAGATAATAATTTGATTATTTACATGTGTATACCAAAATGTGGAATTAATATGAATCAGAATATACTACCAAGTGGTGAACTTGACCCAAAGTATCACGAAAAAAAACATAATAAAAATTATGTTATAAAAGTACATTTAATTACCGGTCATATGACTATTATCCAACATGATATTTACAGTTAAACTAAAAAAATATATATAAAGATCTCTTTACACCCTTGGAAATTTAAAATGGGACAAAATTAAATTATGTAATATAGTTTTATATACTACAAATGCCTAAACATAAAACAGAAGATTATAAATTAAGTGCTGTCAAATACTATTTGAAAAATAATTTTAGTATGGAATATGTTTGTGATATTTTTGAATGTAAGAAACAATCTTTATCAAGATGGGTAGATAGATACTTATTAGAAAATAGCATTAGAAGACATAATAGATTACCTGTATCTTACAAGGTTAAGAAAAAACATGTAAAATACGCTATTAAAAAACTAAGAGAAAATGAGCAAATAACAATGATTGAATTAGCAAAAATAGTTAAAAATAAATATGGTGATTTTGATATTACACCAAGACAATTAAGAAATGTTATTAGAGATAATAATATTACCAGAAAAGAACAAGACACGAACATTTTCCAGTTACGAGATATGGAACACCAATTGAAAAACAGAAAGAATTAGATAAGTTTTACAAGAAAGTTGATGAATACAAGTTAAATAAAATTATTAGTTTAGATGAAACTTCTATAAAACCAGCAATGTTAAAAGAATATTCCAGATGTAAATTGGGTAAAAGATGTGTTGTAAAAACCGATGATAGTTATATTTTTCGTAAATTTACTTTATTAGTAGCAATTAAAAATTCTAAATGTATTGGTTGGAAATTATATGAGAAAGGTGGTATGACTAAGGAAAGATTAGTTGAGTTTTTGGAAAAATTTGTATTTGACAAGTATAAAAATCACCTTATTATTTTAGATAATGCTGGTAGTCATAGAAACAATTATGTAAAAGATGCTATTACAGAAAGTGAAAATAATTACTTATTTTCTGTTCCATATGTTCCCCATACAAATTGTGCAATTGAGTCGTATTTCAATCAGATAAAACATTATCTAAAACTTAATAAAAAGGTTTTAAGATTTGATGAATTAAAAAAGGAAGTAAAAAAAGCAATAAAAAAAGTAAAAAGAGAAAATTACAAAAATTACTTTCTTTATGCTTACAAGAAAAACGAATTACATAAAGCAAAAAGAGGAGTTTCTACTTTAGTAAGGAAACCTAAAATATATAAAAGTTAATTTTTATAAACTTAATAATGAAGACTAAAAAAGAAGTTTATAAAAAAGAACAAGATGAAATTATTCATAAAATAATATCAATCGTTGGAATAGAAGATAATACACAAATTACTTTATATGAATTAGATAATGATATAAAAAAACAAAAAGAAATAATGGACTTAATTCCTGATATTAGAAAGTATTTTTCTTTTAATAATTTGAAAGCAGTTGGAGAACCAGAAAGAATAAAAAGACCTTGGTTATCTATTATAAAACAATTAACAAAAAAACAATATACATTACATAAAAAAGATTATAGGATATATCAAAAAGATGGTGATATTATTAGAACTATACTTTATAAATTTGAAATTAAATAAATATTTATATTAATATCCTGATCCACAATTACAATTAATAATACCACAAAATGGACAATCTTCTTTATAGTTTTCTTGTACGATTAATTCAGTTAAATTTCTTTTTGAACTATGAGTATATATATGTATTTCTCCATCTTTAACCATACACGATTTGCATTTATTTTTATATTTTTCTAGAGAATTATTTAATTTATTTTTACAATTTTTACATTTTTTATATAAATGATTTTTTATACTATATGGTTTATAGTTTCCTCCTTTTTTTGTCTGTATATTTGTTTTATAACTAATAATAGTTTTATGGTCATAATTAAATAAATTTATAATATTTTTTGCTATTTTTCTTAATTCTTTTTTATCACAATCGACACAATATAGTAAAATTACACTTTCATCTTCGTTATATGCATTTGGATTATTCATTGAAGTTGAACATTTCATAGTTACTATATTTTTTAATTTATTACTATGAAATAAATCAGTCGCTAATTTCCATTTTTGATCGATAATATTTTTATTATACCATAACATAAATTTACCATATTCATTATTATCATTTAATGTTATCACACATCAATATTTTCAAAATTATCATGAATATACTCATCTGACTTAATTTTATCGATTGTTATAGTATTAGGGCTTTCTATAACATATACCCATGGTGAATGTTTAATTTGGGATGGTTTGATACTATTTGATGTCATGATTATCTTATTAATATAATTACCATCTTATCTTTATATAGTGTTGCGTTAAACTACTTAAAGAAAAAGATATAATAGTTAATATAGATAATGGAAGAAAAAGAAAAACCTCCTGACGATTATTTCAAATGTGTTAAAGTACCACTAAAACATGTAATTAAACATCCTGATATTAATATTCCTAAAATTCAAGAAACTGCCATTATAGCAAACAAGATTATTATTCATACTTTACAATTTATGAAACTTTATCTATTGAATTATTACAATAAAAATAATAAATTACCAATTATAGATAAAACATTTATAAATACTTGTATCAAAGTTCAATGCGAAGAAAATAAAGGCGGAAGACCAGCAAGTAATATAGTTCAAAAACTAAAAGATGAATTGAATGCTTTTTATAATAAGGAATATAAACCTTTAATTCAAAATGAAACTTTGTCATACAAACATATGAATACTATTCTTGATTATCTTACTATTGATATTTTAACAATGTATGAAAATAATATCAAATTACATTATGTTGAGTATCTGGAAAGGTATGTCAATGTTGTATGGAAAAAGAAGTTTTTGATTGAAAAAATAAGAAAACTTAATCTTACTAAGAAAAAGAAAGATAGTAGAGTAAATGGTTTATGTAATCAATTAAGAAAAATTAAAAATGACCTGTTAAATGTTGAAAATAAAGAATATAAATCAAAATCTTTTTATCATTCTTGGATTAAAAATAATAAAAAAATATTATTACCTAATAAGAAGGAATTCAAAAAAAATAACTTGTATTATGATATTCAATGTTCTCCACAGGACTATTTACCATCTATGATATTTATGATGAAAGAAGTAGAAAAAGAAGATTATTCAATAAATAATGTGTTTCCTATGAGAAATGAAATAATACCAAAACATATCAGATTGGATACAACAACATTAGTTCATTTATTAATGACTAAAAAACAAGGTAAAAAATCCGATTATTTATTCAAAGGTAATCTTAAACGATTTGAGGATAAAATTTGGAAATTTTTCTTTAGAACTGAACGCCAATGTTTCAAGAAAAAATGGTATTCATTTCATCATATGATAGAAACAGATGGAGTAAGTTGCAGTATTTTGCTTCTAAGAAAAGATAAAGTTGGTAAAAGAGTTCAACAAAAGAAAGGTGGAAACAAAGAACAATATATTGATGAACTAAAAAACAAAGATTATAAAGAATTAAAAAATAAGAAAATAGTAGCAATAGACCCTAATATGTCAGATTTATTGTATTGTGTTGACGGAGATAATAAAGAAAGAAACTTCTTTCGCTATACACAAAATCAAAGAAGAAAGGAAACAAAACACAAGAAATATAGAAATATTATATTACAATTAAAAGATAAGAAAGTTATTGAATTAGAAACAGAATTATCAAAATATAATAGAAAAACATTAGATTATAATGAATTCAGAAAATATATCAAAAAGAAGAATGAAATAAATATAAAATTGTTTAATTTTTATAAAAACTATATTTTTAGAAAACTCAAGTTAAATAGTTATATTAATAGAATAAAAAGCGAACAGCAATTAATCAACCGATTTAAGAAAATATTTGGAGAGCCAAAAGATACTATTATATGTATAGGCGATTGGGAACAAAGAAAACATAGAAAATTCAAAGAACCAACAAAAGGTATTGGATTTAGAAATATGTTTCGTAAAAGTGGTTTCCAAGTATATTTAGTAGATGAATTTAGAACAAGTTGTAGATGTTCTAATTGCGAAGGTGGTGAATGTTCCAAGTTTAGAGAAATAAGAAATCCTAAACCTGCTAAAAATAATTCTATCTTGTCACATGGTCTTCTTCTTTGTAAGAAAGATTGTGGATTATGGAACAGAGATGAGAATTCAACAAGGAACATTTACAAAATAGCAAATAATGCTATTAATAAAAAAGAACGACCTGTTTATTTAAGTCGTTCAAAAGTTATCAGTGGTGCTACTTCGGCAGATGGATTACAACATCATTTATTGGATAAATCTAATAAAGCCACACAATCAAAATTTACACGGCTTGAAACGGTCAAACTTTGTTGATTTATTTTGGGTCATTTTGTCCCATTTTAAATTTCCAAGGGTGTAAAACTTTGCTCATTTATACAGACTTATATGTAAATTTTATTTTTTACTAATATCAACAAAATCTTTTTTTATTAATATTATTTTTCTTAGGAAATTATTTTGTATCATTTCCTTACTATGATAGTCGGACATGAGCGAAGCGAGTATTGCGTAGCGAAGTTGAGCAACGGTTAGAGAATTCTTCAAGTGTCGCCGGAATAAAATGGGAAAAAGGCTAAAAAGTTCCCGTTCTCTCTTAATTTTAAGGAAAAAAAAACACACATATTTCCCATTTTTTACAGTCGTATCTTACTTGTTATAGAAATATTTTAAGATTTTCTCAATGTTTTTGTAAATATTGATTAATAAAAATTGAAACCAAATAATGAAAGAAACAATATTAATATGTTTAACAAGACCGGATCGGTATGGTCACTCCTTGCCCAGTATGCACCTTCGACAACGACTCCGACAGCAAACAGTGTGCGATATGTAAGGAGCCTCTCGTCGCCTCTTCCTCCTCACCGTTATATGTCAATATGTCAACAGATAACATGGCGGAATTGACACCCGAATTTGTCAAGTGTGTAGAAGATGAGTTTCATGTATCGCTAAGTGTTCAGTGCCGGAGTGGCACGCAATGCTATTCCATCACCTATCGTCCTGGTGGAATTGAGATCACGGTGGTTCTTGAAAAAGAGCATTTTATCCTCCTCGATAGGGTGAATGGTAAAAAGGTCAGACGAAACTTCGGAATGTACAACACACATCCTACAAATTTACCAAAAAAAATCAAAAATCAATACCTCTCAATTTTGAATAAAAATGGATGGGATAAAAAGTGCAGTCACTGTTGCTTGGGAATGTGTCTCATAATTGGGGTGCTGCTTCATCAACACCGGGAGCAAGAGCGAGAGATGGAACAGCAGGTCTCTCATGACTTCGCATTGGCTCTTAACCTCCATGATGAAGAAATCCAAAAGCAGGAGCGAGAGATAGAACAACAGATCTCTCATGACTTCGCATTGGCTCTTAACCTCCATGATGAAAACCCAATAGCGGGAAAGCGCCAAGACGCCAAGTATTTAGCGCTTTCTTGTAAGAAATAGGATAAACTTTCGATGAGAATATAATAAATGACTTGCATTTATTGCATTAGCATATTATGTAAACCAATCTTCTGAACATCACATGATTAAGCTGTTCTTTTATAAAGAAAAATAGTTAAAACCTTTTTATAAATATTCCTTGACGAGTTCCAAACAAGGTTCCATAACTCTTTACATGCTAAAAGTCCATTTCTTGTAATTATACTATCTTTCCAAGGTCTTGGATTAGGACATTTACGAAATGTCCTACATTCTCCTTCGCAATATGAAATTTACAACTTTTTCTAAACTTATCTAATAAGTAAAGGTCATACCCATTCTTATGAAATAAGGTTCTAAATCCTTCCAAAACTGGTAATAATATTGATTTCCACACCAATCTCATTTAATGAACAGTTGTGGTTTCGAATCGTTAATTCTTAATATCTATAACTGTATAGAAAACACCTTTGTTAACTATATTTTCCCTATTATTCATATTTTGTTAATTTCAAATATAGTATTTGTTTTTATAATTTTTAATATATGCGGATCTCCATTTATTATTTATATAACTCCAAACGTTTTTTATAATAGAATATTCGTCCTTATCAATTAAGCACTCGTAACTAATAATAGATCAGATCATAATATTGTATATAAAATTATAACTATGTTATTTCTTACATTTCGAAATTAAAAGGATAACTTTTTTCTTGATTCTTCACGTTCATATTCACCCTCGATAGTTTTTCTCTTCCTTTTTTTTTTGGAAAGAGCCTCTTTACGACTAAGTTCTTTGAACCTCTTCTCAAGAGGATCTTTCTCCAACTCAAACATTTTAACCAATGGAAAATTGTTTTTCTCATCCAAAAGACATATTTCAGGATGATGAAGACGTCCATTTTTGTAGTACATTAAGAGCTCCTCCTTCGATAGATTAGAAGGATCTAATATCCCGGATAAATCCGTCGACATCGGGTTTAGGCTTCCAAACCCATCAATGGTACTAGGAATCCACCCCTTCTCTCTTGCCTTTCGTAAAGAGTTAAGAACTTTTGTATCGTCATCGTACGACGTGTTTCGAAACACTCTCCCATCGCGAAGAGTATATGCACTGTTCAACGAAGAAAGAGTCTGTTTAGAATACCCCTCAACAAGCTCAATTATGTAAGAGATTGTAGCCGGATCCTCCATGTTAAAAAATAAACCAGACGTTTTAAACTCACCTACACGTGGTCCATATAGTTCAGCCAAATCTTTGGACGTAGTCAACCACGTGTTATATTTGTCTTCATTATTGTTATATCCATGGAAACAAGATTTACCATCTATAGTAAACGTTGTCATCTCTACTGATATACAATTTCTAAATTCTTAAGTGTTTTGTTTCATTTTTTTTTTTTTTTGCGT
>Ga0209137_1004970_pt1 | contig 10317 bp, 11 predicted proteins | sample SaaInl5LU_22_DNA_FD_184642 | JGI IMG/M metagenome (GOLD analysis project Ga0209137, IMG submission 184642) | Marine microbial communities from expanding oxygen minimum zones in the Saanich Inlet - ESP_105LU_22_DNA (SPAdes) (version 2) | ecosystem: Environmental > Aquatic > Marine > Intertidal...
AGTTGCTTCTTGCCTTAAGTAATTATTACCCTTGGCTTAAGCCTTGATTGAATTGGAATCATAACTTTATAATTTATTTACTCGGTAAATATTGAACTTTAGAGATGAAATAGCGTATTCTTAAACATTAGTCTTGCTAAATAAGTTAATTTGGATTTTTATGGCTATTATAAACTGCGATGATTGCGGCAAGGAAATATCAGATAAATCAAATTCATGCATACACTGCGGTATGCCACTTGGGGTAAGCTCATCTGCGGAGCATTTAGATGTTGGAGGTGGTGAAGCTCAAAGCGTTTCACAATCTATAGATAACAGTATTGAACGACCTAAATCCATAGAGTGGTTTGAACGCTTGATGATAGGTTCCTTTGGTATAGGTATGCTTAATTCTTGGGGTGATGTTCACTCTGGCTCTGTAGGTTCGATGTTTGTCCTATTGATATTGCTTATCTCCGTGGCAATTGTACTTTGGGCATCGCGAAAAAGAAGCAAGATTGCCAAGTGGTTAAACGCTGCATCTGTGATACTGGGTGTTGTGGCTCTAATCACAGTTTTTCAGTCAGCATCGGTTTATGGTAGCGTATTATTTAATAATGCAGTTCATGGAAATGATGTAGCCATACTTCTTCTCCAGTCTTTAATCCAGATACTTGCTGTTTATTTTTTATTTAACAAAGAATCTGAAGCGTGGTTTGAAAAGAAGAGTTGATAATGAAATATTTTCTTCTGATACTGGCATTACTACTTACTCTTTCCATTATCAAGCCAGACCTTCTGGATGGTCTTGAATCGTTTAGTCAGCCAGTTGTTACGAATTTAGAAGAGGTAGACTGTATCACTCTTTCAGATATGATCATTGGGTTGGAGCTTCAAAACGTTTTCGGTGCTACAAGTGAAATTTTGAACATCAAAGATATGTTGGAGTTGAAGCGGACAAAGGAGCTACTGGTATGTGAGGGTGAAATTCTTTCGAGTAGCGGCATGAGGTTTCGTCAGCATTTTTATATCGAAGAGGTTAAAGGACAGTACATTTATGGTGTGGGCGCTGTAGAGTAAAAATTTTGATTCAATAAATAAAGGCGACAAAATGTTGAATATTCCAGTTTCGGAATAGCTTTCTAGAATTTTTGAAATCTTAGTGATTAATCTATAATCAAAAATTGTGACACTACACTTGCTGCACAGTGATTTTTTAAGTTGTTGATTAGTTTGGTTAAAATGGGCTAAAAATAGATTTGGGTCGAGGCACCATCATTTTAGTGAATCATTTTATTTATCAATGGTTTACAAGCGTATATTTTTATTGATACCGTAAAAAATTTAAAACCATTGCATTTTATGTAGTGGTTTTTTTCGCTTGAAATTAAACATTATTACTTAAAATAGCGCATCGAGCATGCCATAAAACAGGATAATAAAACCACCGACTTCAGCAATAATCAAAGAGACCATAAAAACTGAAATTAACGGTGACTTTGCAACTATCACATTATCTGTCTTTTGCTTTACCCCTTCACCTATATAGCTTACAACTGCAATCGTAAAATAAACTACCAGTGCCAACATCGCATAAAACTCGACAGTTTCGTCTAATTCAGACACTAAAGAGAAAACAGCAAGTAAAATGCAGGCAAAGCTATAAGTCAGTGCCGCGCGATGGGCGATATCGACATAACGATGAGCTAGTCCATCTTTAGATGCCATCATCTGTTGAAACTTCCATATACCGGTCAGTAAGCCAACTAAGAATAATATACCTGCGAAGACTAAACCAAGTGACGTTGCACTATCTAGAGAATCTGGGATTAATTGTGTTGCAAGCATGTTTACTCCTAACGCAGTTTTCTTGAAAGTATCATTAAATGCTGAAACTCGCCATAGTAAAAACATAACGCAAGAGCTTAAATGCTCACTGCTTACGGTGAAGCAGAACTAACCGTTAGGCTGCTTGTAAGTTCAAGTTGACCTTTGCTTTAGTGCGGGTCTCTACCCAGTTAACTAACTGCAAATCACCACTCTCGGATTCACATAACGCGGTGCAGTTTTCGACCCAGTCACCATCATTTATGTAAGTTCCATATTCCGTTTGTACTGTTTCAGGATGATGAATATGGCCACAAATCACACCGTCGACACCTAATTCCGACGCATATTTCGTTGAAGCAGTTTGATAACGTTGAATGGCTCGCTTAGCCCCTTTAATTCGCGTTTTAATATATCCAGCTAGTGAGCGATATGGAGCTTTGTTTAAGCTGCGATAACCATTGTATGTGCGGTTGATCCACAATAACAAATCGTAGCCTTTATCCCCAATCCAGCTTTCAAACTTTCCTAAGGTGACATCGTCATCAAAACGGTCGCCATGCAATACTAAAAAACGCTTGTCTTGTTGCGTCACATGAATGGTTTCACGTACTACTTGAATATCGCCAATTGCCAGTCCGTCGTATTTTTGTAAGGGAGCGTCATGATTACCAGGAAGATAAATCACTTTACACTGATGACTAAGTTCAATAATTTTATGAAAAATGGCATTGTGCGCTTCAGGCCATTTAAACTGGCGCTGCATCGCCCATAAATCCACGATATCACCAACGAGATAAAGTGTATCGCAAGTATTGTAGGTCAAAAACTCCAACAAGAGCTCCGCTTTACAATCGGTGCTTCCAAGATGAATATCTGAAATAAATATCGCTTTGTGGTGGGTTGTTTTCACGTCAGTGCCTTTTAAATTAGATAAACTAACGTTGAAAGATTGTAAATTCGTAGTATGACAAATAAGGGACACTTATAAGAAGCTTATATGACATTGAATTGTCCTAGCTATCTCTGACCATTTAACTTACAGGAGAGCTTAGTCTAGTCAACTTGCCTTGATGTATTTAAAAACTCTGCCCAAGGACCTGTGATCGCCAATGTTTTGGTGGGAGAATAAACATTCACAAATAATGTGTTTCCATCAGGTGCAAAACATGCACCTGCGAGTTCTGTTTCTAAATTTAAACGGGCAAATGGAGATACATGTCCATCAGGGGTGATCCAGCGGAGGTGGTTATCGTTGGCATCACCACTTTTATCTTCACAAACCAATAAATGCCCTTGTGGTGTCACTGTCAAATTATCACCAAATTCATATAAATCTTTATCATGACTTTCGAAGATGAGTTGTAATACTCCTTGTTCGGGGTGCTTTGCAGATGGTGTATACCGCATTATTTGGCCGTACTTCTTAGCTCCTCCATTCGTGCAACAAAAATAGCACTCCCCATCACCCCAATGAATACCTTCACCTCGAGCAAATACCGCAGCCCCTTTTGCATATCCTTGATAACGCAGGTCGTCATTAGGGCTTTCTGGACCGCTGATATTAATCCATTCTACTCGATACTCAGAGGATAATGGCATCTTATCCGTTTTCCAGTTACGCGTATCAAACTGTGGTTGATCTTTGATAACCAGAGCTTGTAGTTGCCCTCCAGCAGCTAAGTTTCCATACTCGTTTGGAATAAAACGATAAAATAAACTATCGTGACGGTCTTCTGTGAGATACACATAACCGGTATGCGGATCAACGGATGCCGCCTCGTGATTAAACCGTCCCATATCTTTTAGTGGAATCGGAGTCACAGGTTCTTCAGCGCTTGCAGGCACCTCAAAAATATAACCGTGATCACGACTGAACCCATCCTCTGCACGGATGACTGTTTCTTCACAAGATAGCCAAGTTCCCCAAGGCGTAACCCCTCCAGCACAATTGCGGATGGTACCTGTTAGACTGACAAATTCACGTTCGATTTTTCCGGTTTGGGTATTATAAATAATGGTAGTGGTACCACCAGGGATTGCAACACCATCTGATAACACATCATATGCTTTGGCAGTCCGATATGTCTGCCATGATTGAGGCTGTTTAGATAAATGCTTGGGATGAAGCTCATGATTACGAATGAGTGCAATACGATGTTCATCTAGTGCAATGCAGCCCATACCATCAGCACGATCAGGTACTTCCATGCCATCTGTCATCACTTGTCCAAGTTCGGAGATGACTCTATAGGTAAAGCCTTCTGGTAAATCGAACAAGCCTTTTGGGTCTGAATATAATCCCTTATAAAATTCCGGTTGCAATCGCACTCCACTCATTACCGAGTAAGATAACCCAGCAAATGCTAATGCGGTAGAGCCCAGTAAAAACTGTCTGCGATTGACCATTATGTTATTCCTTATGTGGTAGATTGCACTCGTGCTTATTCAAAGTTTGCATTGACTAGTTTGAAGTTTTGGTGACCATCATCATTAAACCCGTCTTGTACCACTAATAATCCATTCGGGTAATTTGGTAAAGGGGTCGCAGTCACATCAAGCCCGTCAGTCTCTTGTGCGCCATCGATACTCGCATTTGACATGATTCTAAAACGTTTCACAAAACGATGAGGAGGTGCGAGTTCGTATAGGGCAAAACTATCATTTTCTTGAGAAGACACTACGAGTAAGGGCGTTTCACCACGATAAATACTCATCCCTTCAATATCTGCAACAATACCTGTTGTACTGCCTACCTCGTCAATTAACAACGGTTTGACAAATGTATTGTGAGTGGTTGCAAATTTCCAAACTCCCTTCGCTTCTTCACCCACATATAAATCACCCGTTAGATCATCAAAGACACAGCCTTCTAGTTGAGTCTCAAGTTGATATGAGGCAATTTTTGGCATTTGCATGTCGGTATCGTTGAGTAACTCGTATTTCTCAATGACACCCGTTTTGTAAGTGACAAAGGCGTAAAGATTTGTTGCAGTCATCCCTAAACAAAACCCATACGGTTCATCATCAGTCGCAAAACTGTCTAGCAAACTGATCCCAGAGTCATCTATCGACGCCCAACCCACCGTATTAGTTGCACGGTCAGAAAAAGCTACTAAATCAGTAGGCTGCCCTTGGATTATGATATTTTGTCTGATATCAACATTGTTAGGCTCCCCATGGTCGGTGAACTGAACCAGCTCACCTTGTAAGTTATATACGCCCAGTCCTGCTTTTTTATCTGTCCCAACTATCAGCGAACGTGCAGGTTCTGTAGGGTGAACCCAGATGGCAGGGTCATCAGCAGCATCATCAGCCGATGCTACTGGTGTCGTTTCAGCAGAAGCGAACATGACTGAAACACTTTGCTGGTCATCATATACCAGGTGGTTTCGATCACCTCGTTCACATGCCATCAATGTTAAACACAGCGTGCTAGTAAGAACCAAAGTTGTCTTATTTTTCATCCGTAATTACCTATTAAAATGTATACTTAACACCGACTTTAGCAGTGTATGAATACGTCTCGTATTGTAATAGTCGAGCTCTACCTGGCCCTTTTTGATATGCGACATAATCGGTATCGTTGAGATTTGCAAATTTAATGAATACTGCACCGCTTTCATTGAAGTCGTAGCTCGTGGTGAAATCAATTTTTGTTTGATCCATTACAAAGCGATCTTCTAATGCATCTCCGCCTAGTTCATCCAAATAATCATCACGATATGAGTAAGTTAATCGCGTCGAAAAATCACCTATTTCATATCCTAAAATTGCGTTATAAGTTACTTCAGAAGTTGAAGGTAATACAATTGTACGCGTACCAATATCGCCTTCTGTGTCCGTGTAGGTATAGTTCAATCCAACAATCAAGCCAGAATCAAACGCTTGGTTATAGGCAAACTCAAGGCCAGTCACTGTAGCATTGTCACCATTCTGAGGAATAACCGCTTCCTCAAACGCAAAGCCGTTATAAGTACCATTATACGGAGCGTCCTCAGGTGCAAATTCCTGATCGACAATAAAGTTTTCTATTTCTTTGTAGAAGAAACCTGCTTGTAAAACAGCAGCAGGTGCAAAATAATATGCAACACTTAGGTCAAAGTTAGACGCTTCATAAGGATTAAGCTGAGGATTACCCGCTTCGATTTCTAAGTCTTCATTAGTTTCTAAACGCGGTGCAATTTTGCCCATTTTAGGTCGGACTATTGATTGATAAGCACCCGCTCTGATAACTACGTCATCGTTTAGGTCATATTTAATACTGAGTGAAGGTAAAAAGTTGTTATAGTCATTGTTAAATGACAATCGAGTAAGTGTTTCAGCATCACTATCTACAAAATTACCCACAGATTCAGTTTTAGTACTTTCATAACGTACGCCACCAATTACCATTAGGTTATCGTTTTCAAATTTTGCTTGTGCAAAACTGGCAAATACGTCTTCATTAACCACATAGTCATCTAGGTTTGAGTCTGTAAATAATAATTCCGAATCACCAAACTGGTCTAAATTAGTATTGTTAAATGCGCGGGTGCGTCCCAAATCAGGTAACGGGCCTAAGGCAAATAAACCATAAGTCTGTTCACCTGCGACATCAGCCAAGGTATAAGCGTCAAAGTCACTATATTCAACAATCTCAACATCAGAAGACTTTTCTTTTTGACGGTTTTTTAGGCCAAATTTGATATCTAATTCACCCCCAGCGTAATCAAACTCGCGTTCTATATCGAACTTTATAGTACGCTCTTCCTCTTCAGCTTTACCATCAACTACTTCCATTTTGTTGAGTTCATAAATACTAGCGTCATTAAAATCAAAGTTTGTAGAGCTCACAGCAAAAGGAGAAAATTCCAACATCGTATGGTCAAAGGTAACACTTAAGTCGCCCACTTCGGCGAAATCTTTTCTAAAGCGCGTTGGGTCTTGTGTGCGATATTCGTGCTCTGATGCTTTTGCATATGATGCGGAGTACTCAAATTCCCAGCCTGAATCGAGCTCAGTCTCTCCGCCTACCTCAAATGTGTTTATTTTTTGTGATTCGTAACGGTCTTTAAGGCCACGACGTACAGATATTTCACCATCAGCTGAGTCGAATGTGACTGCCTCACCACTTGCAGAGGAAGGTGCTTGGTCCATCTCAAATACGAGACGACGGCGTTCTTCAAAATCATCGAATTTTGAAAGCATCGTCCGCACAAACAATTCAGTTTGTTCTGATGCGGCAAAATCTAAAGCTAATGTCGCACCCACTCTGTCACGTGTCACATCATAATCACGGTACTCTATGGCATCGGCATACACAACACCTTCATCAGTGCTACCCCAACCGTCTATTTCCATATTATCTGTTGCTGTTTTACGAGATGACATTTTAACGCCACCTGCAAAACCCAAACGCTCCGAAACTTTGTGTGAGAAATCTACACCGTATTCAGGCGAAATCTCTTCGTTCAAATCATTATAACTACCTGCTGTTGATACCTTAATGAAATCTTTGCGGTTAGCTGCCTTGATAGTATTAATCTGGATGGTAGCCCCGATCGTATCTGCATCCATTTCCGGTGTCAGTGTTTTAATAACTTCAATGGATTCAACTAATTCTGAAGGGATAACATCTAATGCAACGGCGCGAGTATCGGCCTCAGGTGCAGGCAAACGCACACCATTTATTGTGGCTGCATTCAGTTCTGGATCCAACCCGCGCACTGAAATAAATCGCCCTTCACCTTGATCATCCAAAACATTAACCCCTGGTAAGCGTCTAACAGCTTCGGCAACATTTTGATCTGGCATATTACCAATTGTGGCATTGGTGATGATACTAGATACATTTTCAGAAGCGCGTTGTGCAGCCATGGCGCTAGTTAACATTCCACGTTGGCCAACGACGGTAATTTCATCAATAAGCTCATTTTTAGGATCGGTTTTTTGTGTGGTTGATTGTTGGGCTGAGACCATTGAAGATGCACCAGCAATGATCAGTGCGAGTGTAATTTTATTTAACATGTGGTTTCCCTTAACATTTATATGTCTAAAATTTAATGCGTAGCATGTTATTGGAATAAAGTTACGTTATTATTTTAAAAATGTGACGGCTCTATGAAAATTTAATGTTAGATTTATGACGGGTTGTCTAATTGACTCTCTTCTACTCTTCTTAACACTTTCATCACTATAACTACGCACTATTGACATTAGAGAATCCAAACATATATTATATTTCACATATGTGAATTATCGAATATTACTATGAGTCCTTTACAATTCTTTAAATGTTTATCAGACGATACAAGATTGAAATCGATATTGATCATCAGTCAGCTAGAGGAAGTTTGCGTGTGTGACCTAATGGCTGCGTTAGAATTAGACCAACCCAAAGTATCACGCCATCTTGCTGAGTTACGTAAGTGTCATATCTTAAAGGATAAGCGTCGTGGTAAATGGGTGTACTACCAGTTACACGAACAACTTCCTGATTGGGCAATAAACGTAATCAAGCAAACTGCTGAGGAAAATAGCAGTTACTTTTCTGAGGCGATCACAAAACTGGACGCATCTAAACAGCAAGCTCCGCTGTGTTAATAAAAAGGAATACACATGAAGGTTCTCTATATCTGTACGCACAATCGTTGCCGAAGTATCTTATCTGAAGCGATTACCAATCATATTGCAGGCCAAACTATAATAGCTAAAAGTGCCGGTAGCCAACCATCAGGAGAGGTGCATCCTCTTTCTATTCGTTATCTTAATGAAGCTGGGATCCCTACAGATACCTTGCATAGCCAATCATGGGATGAGTTTGAAGATTTTAAACCTGACGTCGTTATTACTGTCTGTGATTCTGCCGCAGGTGAAAATTGTCCAGTATGGTTTGATAGTTCGGTGAAAGTGCATTGGGGCTTGGCTGATCCGTCCAAAATTGAAGGCAGTGAAGAAGAGAAATCAAAAGGGTTTAAAGCCTGTATGACCGAAATCACTCAGCGGGTAAATCAGCTACTACCGCTGGCTAGAATGAGCTTGACGCAGAACGAACTGAGAGTTGAATTAGCCAAAATAGGGGCACGGTAATGTATGAATAATAGCACTTCAATTTTATATATCGATGCATCTCAATTTGAGGTACTTATTAGAATTGAAGTGTTGAATTTGCAAAGTATTTAAACTAACGAGTTAATCAGCCTTTATTTAAGGGGGATGCATGGGGTTATTTGAACGTTATTTGTCGGTATGGGTAGGCATTGCCATCGTTATCGGTATATTTTTAGGGATGCTTACACCTGAGAGCTTTGCGCTCATTGCTAGGTTAGAATATGCACATGTCAACTTAGTCATCGCTGTACTGATTTGGTTAATGATTTATCCGATGATGGTGCAAATTGATTTTTCTTCGCTTAGAGATGTAGGTAAAAAGCCTAAAGGTATTGTATTAACTTTGGTGATTAATTGGCTTATTAAGCCATTTACTATGGCGTTTTTGGGCTGGTTGTTTTTCAAAGTATTATTTGCCGGTTGGGTTGATCCACAAACTGCAACTGAATATATAGCGGGTATGATTTTACTTGGAGTCGCACCATGCACCGCAATGGTATTTGTCTGGAGTCAACTAACCAAAGGAGATGCCAACTATACGCTGGTGCAAGTATCTATAAACGATATCATCATGATTTTCGCATTCGCGCCTATTGCTGGGTTGTTATTGGGCGTCTCTGATATCACTGTGCCGTGGGATACTTTAATTATATCGGTAGTCTTATATGTCTTAGTCCCAATAGTGGTTGGAGCTATTACACGAAAGAAATTGGATAAAGCAGATAACCACTCACGTCTGAATGTATTTTTAGCGACAATGAAACCATGGTCTATAATGGGGCTGTTAGCAACAGTGACCTTACTATTTGGTTTTCAGTCCCAGACCATATTGGCAAAACCACAAGCGATAGTTCTAATTGCCATTCCTCTGCTAATTCAGACTTATGGTATTTTTGCTATCGCTTATTTTATAGCAAAGCGATTAAAGCTCCCACATAACGTGGCCGCCCCAGCTTGTATGATTGGTACCTCAAACTTTTTTGAATTGGCTGTAGCAGTCGCCATTTCTTTGTTTGGTTTGCATTCGGGGGCAGCTTTAGCCACTGTTGTAGGTGTTTTAGTAGAAGTGCCTGTGATGATATCTTTAGTGTGGTTTGCTAATCGGACACGGCATTGGTTCAAGGAGTAAACACAAATCAGTAGCCAAGCTAACTAGTCTTCTATCTAACATATCTAGTGTTAATATATACCTGTTAAAATGAAGTGTAAGTATGGTTACCCTAATAAACATAGATATAAAAAATGCATCGAAAAGATAATACAAGAGGCTGATAGATGCAGGTCTTAAGAAACACTCAACAATAGTGCATAAATACTTTAAAAAAAGATCACTTTAAGTATTGAACAATTAAAATAAGTCTGTAGAATGCGCTCCTCACTTGCAGGACATCAGGTTGAGCCACCAGGCAAAAGCCTCAT
>Ga0209137_1004972_pt1 | contig 10316 bp, 8 predicted proteins | sample SaaInl5LU_22_DNA_FD_184642 | JGI IMG/M metagenome (GOLD analysis project Ga0209137, IMG submission 184642) | Marine microbial communities from expanding oxygen minimum zones in the Saanich Inlet - ESP_105LU_22_DNA (SPAdes) (version 2) | ecosystem: Environmental > Aquatic > Marine > Intertidal...
CTCCGTCATGGCAGCCTTTAGCGATAATCCGCTTGAACCTGCTTTGCGTCGACGTCTTCCTGTAGATACCCCATCTGAAGATGGAGCAGAACTAGAATTCGAAGCTGCCACTGGTGGAGTTGGCGCAGTAGCCGCTTGTTTTTGTGGCGCATCGAAGGCACCTGCTGGATCTACCGGTTTTGGGGCAGCTGGTGTATCAGGAATCGGTTGTACTGTAGGAAGATCGTGATCACTAACCACCTTGGCCGCAGCTTGAGCTTGTGTCGATGTAGGTGCTGGCTGTGTTTCCGATGGAGAGGCTTGTGCCGGTGCGGCAGCAGGTGCATCCCCTCGCTTCGGCAAGTGATCGGGTAAATATTCGTCCGTTCCGGTAGCGTTATTCGCTACGCTGGGTTTTGACTTTTTTTTTTCTTGCGAAATAAATTCCACAAGTTTCAAGAGGCCTAATTCTACTAAGATTCGAGGCTGACTCGAGCCTTTGTATTGACCATCGAGCTCATTGAATACCTTCAAGCCATGAAGTAGGAATCGGGTAGAGGTTGCCGCGCTTTGTTGCAAGTACCGCTCTTTGATGGCAGGACCGACTTCTAACAGCTCTACGGTTCTAGGTTCACGAGCCACAAGTAAATCTCTAAAATGCTTGGCCATACCCATTACAAACTCGTGACCACTAAACCCTTTCTCAAGTACTTCATTATAAAGCAGAAGCAAATCTGGGTAATTCACGCCCATTGCTAGATCTACTGTCTTAAAGAAGTAGTTGTAGTCCAGGATGTCTAATACCTCTACGACCTGCTGGTAGGTGAGGTCAGTGCCAGAGAAGCTGACCATACGATCAAACAAACTCAAGGCATCACGCAATGCCCCATCTGCTTTTTCAGCAATCATATGAAGTGCCTCTGGAGCAGCAGTAATGCCTTCTTGCTGGGCAACAAAACCCAAGTGCTGTGCGATATCGTCTACGGTGATGCGCTTGAAGTCAAAAATCTGACAGCGCGATAATATCGTAGGAATGATCTTGTGTTTTTCCGTAGTTGCCAAAATAAATATGGCATGCGCAGGTGGTTCCTCCAGTGTCTTTAAAAAGGCGTTGAAGGCCTGCTGAGAAAGCATGTGAACCTCATCGATGATGTACACTTTAAACTTTCCGGTTTGTGGAGCAAAACGCACTTGGTCAATCAAGCGACGGATGTCGTCTACGGAGTTGTTTGAAGCGGCATCAAGCTCAAAAATATTAAGCGCCAATTCCTCATCGCTTAATTCTGCACCGGAATTAATCACCTTCGCTAAAATCCGCGCACAGGTCGTTTTACCAACCCCACGTGGGCCACAGAACAAAAGGGCTTGTGCCAAATGATCGTTGTCCACACTTTTCAGTAGGGTATCCGTAATATGCGACTGTCCTACGACGGCGTCGAATGCTTGTGGTCTATATTTGCGTGCTGAGACGATGAATTGCTCCATAGCACAAATATAAGCGAGGTTTTCACCCGATAAAGCCCTAGCCTAAAAAAGGCTGTACACACGTTGCTAACAAATGTTGGTCAGTTAATAAATCTCTCGTACATTTGCACCCTTAATTTTAGTTCAAATAATTATGAATCAGTACGAAACCGTTTTCATTTTGAATCCCGTTTTATCTGAAGATCAGGTAAAGGAAGCGGTAGATAAGTACGTTGCCTACTTGAAAGACAGAGGAGCGAACATTATCAACAAAGAAAACTGGGGCCTCAAGAAGATGGCTTACCCAATCCAAAAGAAGAAAAGTGGATTTTACCACTTTCTAGAATTCACAGCTCCTGGTGAAGCAATTGCTCCATTGGAAGTTGAATTTAAGCGTGATGAGCGTATTATGCGCTTTTTGACAGTAAGAATGGACAAATACGGCATTGAATACGCTGCGAAGCGTCGTGCTAAAAAGAACGCATAGACTATGGCAACTAGAGGAAAGGGCGATGTACGTTACTTACAGCCCATCAACGTAGAAAGCGGCAACCAGAAGAAATACTGTCGTTTTAAGAAATCCGGTATTAAATACATCGACTACAAGGATCCAGATTACTTGTTGCGTTTTGTAAACCCACAAGGTAAAATCTTACCTCGTCGATTGACCGGTACTTCATTGAAATACCAAAGAAAACTGTCTACGGCGATCAAGCGCTCACGTCACATTGCGTTGATGCCTTACGTAGCAGATAACCTTAAATAAATCAGTACCATGGAAATTATCCTTAGAAAAGACGTTGATAACTTAGGTTTCATCGACGACGTGGTAACTGTAAAAGACGGTTACGGTCGTAACTACCTTATCCCACAAGGATACGGAGTACTAGCTACAGAAAGCGCTAAAAAAGTATTGGCTGAGAACTTGCGTCAACGTGCGCACAAAGAAGCTCAGGCAATCGCTGACGCAAAAGCAACTGCTGAGAAATTGGCAGCTGTTGAGTTGAAGATGACTGCGAAGACTGGTCAAGGTAACAAGTTGTTTGGTTCTATCACCAACCAACACATTGCTGACCAACTCGCTAAATCTGGCGTATCTCTCGATAAGAAATTCATCCAAATCGTGGGTGGTTCTATCAAGGCATTAGGACACTACGCTGCGAACGTACGTTTGCACCGTGAAGTTGTTGTAAGCTTTGAATTCGATGTAGTAGCTGAAGCTTAATTACAGCACAACATAACTTGGCGAATGCTAAGAGAAAGCCATCCTTGTTTAAGGATGGCTTTTTTTATGCCGTACCTTTACCGTTCATTGACCCTATAGCCCTATGAAAAACCCACTTACCAAAGATAAAAACACATATATAGCCATCGGCTTGATGGCCGGTGTAATCGTAGGGACTCTAACTGACAACATAGGTCTTTGGTTGCCTATTGGTATGGTGCTAGGTATCTCAGCCTCTGAAAAACTAGGAGAAGATCCGAAGAAGGACTCCAATGTAGAGACAGAAGAAGAAAAAGAGTCTTAAATAACGACACCTTGCGCCTTACTATTCGTAACGCAGCGCTTCTACAGGATCAAGCTCAGCAGCTTTGCTTGCTGGGTACCAACCTGCAACAATACCGACGCCTACGGATATAAAGAAGGCGACAATAATCCATAACCATGGGATAAAGAAGTGTCCCCCGATCTGGTTTGCAACGACGTTTCCGATAATGATACCGAATAAGATCCCGGTCCAGCCGCCAAGCTGAGTAATCATAACGGCTTCGCCTAGAAATTGAGCACTAATAGCTTGTTTCGTTGCACCTATGGCTTTTCGTGTGCCGATTTCTTTCGTGCGCTCTGTGACACTTACAAGCATGATGTTCATTAGCGCAATAGAAGCACCTAACAAGGTTATCGAGCCAATGATAAAGGCACCGGTCGTCACCATATTCAAGTTTTCGATCAAACTTTTTGCGACGCTATCACTTCGGGTAATCGAAAAGTTGTCACGTTCTTTCGGTTTTAGTTTACGTACACTGCGCATTAACGCGATGCACTGATCTTGAACTGCATCTAAAGTCGCTGCACTAGGTGCATTCACGCTTAGGGTATAATTTGGAACACCACTAGTGAAGTTTGCGCGCGCATAATTTAAAGTTACCCAAGCACCCCTGTCTCCAGAAAACATCCCCGAGTTTCCTTTTTCTGCGAGTACACCAATCACCAAATAGGGTTTCCCTTGAATGCGAATGGTCTTTCCAACCGCACTTTCATCACCGAAGAGTGTTGTTTTTGTTTCACTACCAAGAATGGTGTAGTTCTTACCAGAGTATACGTCATCCGCATTAAAGTTCCTTCCTTCTCCTAAATCGAAACCTCCGGTGTACATATAGTTTTCGTCTGTAGCGGTAACCATGGTATTCGGATTGGTCGATTCGGCCTTATAGGTAATTTTCGCAGTTCCTGAAGCGATGTAGGTCAATGACGTCTTTGCTTCAGTATCTTTCATTCGATCTTTGAAACTAGCTCCTTCTCGGTAGCTGATTTTAGGATTGCTACGATACTCCGCATTATTCACGAAGAATCCACCGCCATTATTCCTGATGGTGAGTGTATTTGCTCCTAAGGAGGTGAAATTGCTCTCGAGGCTCTGTTTGAGTGCATCTGTCGCGCTTAAAATTCCCACGAGTGCCATGATGCCGAAAGAAATGATGAGCGAGGTTAATGTGGTTCGAAGAGGAGAAGCTTTGATAGCGGTCCATGAAAGTGTGATGGATTCTGTAAATGCGCGTCTCTTCATGGATAGGTTTTTAGGTATTACCCAAATTTAGCAATTACTTTTACAACATGGCAGTAGATCCTAAACATACCCTCGGCTTTTTATCTGGTGGCTACAAAAATATTGCGGAATTCAAAGGAATTGATCTGGATGGTATCGTGGATCAATCTCCTCAGTATTCTTCTCTTTTAGTCGGTTGGGATGCTGCGGACTGGGAAGTGATGTTGCCAATTCTTCGAAAGGGAGGCATGCCCGAATGTGCAACGATCATGGACGGTGCAATAAGGGCAAACCTTGCAACACTCGATCCCCCGATAAGTCCGATGCTATGGACATCTATTGCTACTTCAGCCTGGCCTTCGGCGCACGGTATTCATGGGTTTACTGAGGTTATTGATGGTTCCATACGTGCGGTTAGAGGAACGAGTATTGCCTTACCTACCTATTTCGATATTCTCGAGTCCGAAGGAATTCCCGCTACATCAATAGCATGGTGGCCTTCCCACCCCGCAAAGAAGAGTGATTATGGTGCGTTCCGAGTTTCAAACTTAGCCGCTAGTGAGCATACGGATTGGCTCTTAGAAGGGGTCAGTGAAACGCAGCATGTCGAGCTACTCAAGAGTCTAATGCTGTCTGCAGAGGAAGTGCCTCCGACGGCGATTTCAAGCTTCTTTCCAGGATTAGAGCTTACCGGTGAGGACGAGGTTGTTCGAAGCGTACTGAAGATTGTAACCCACGCTCTTAATGTACACACTCTTGCGACCTATGCATTAGAACATGGTCCAGGTGGGCACGCTAGTGTGTATTATGATGCTCTTGATCATTTTAAGCATCTAGGGATGAAGTATGCTCCCCCAAAATTGGAATCGATAGATATTGAAGTCTTCAAGAAATATAATTTCATTGTAGAGGCAGCATATCGTTTGCACGATTTATTTCTTGGCTCACTTTTGAGCTACACGAATGAAGATTCACACGTATTGTTAGTGTCAGATCATGGTTTTAAAAGTGGAGAACAACGTCCAGTCGCTCTCCCAAACCATGCTGGAGCACCTGCTCTTGAGCATAGACACTATGGTGTTTTTATCGCTAAGGGACCGTTGATTGAGGCGGTCAATCCTATTGGAGGGCTTAATCTCCTGGATATAGCTCCAATAATTTTAGCTTTTCATAACCTACAAGGAGCTTCGCACATGCGCGGCAAGGTACCCGCGGGTTTACTTCCAACTCCATTAGTCAAGCCAGCAAGAATATTTCGTGCTTCCTCCTTTGCGGAGAACATTGATGTTCCGGAGGGTGAAATGCTGCAGTCGCTTGTTGATCTCGGTTATCTTGAATCGATGCATGTTGAACAGCAGGGGGGGCGTCTGTTAGAGAATGTGTATTACCTCGCTCGCAGCTTGCGTTGTGAGAGACGTCCGGCTAGGGCTTGGCAAGTGTTGCGTCATTTGAATATTACCGGTACATCGCCTTTACGTTATCAGCAATTAGCAGCAAGTTTATTAGTCGATGCTGGTCAAATACAGGAATTAGAAAAGCTGGTCCGGCAGGTGAACGAACCTACCAACGGCCTTATATGGCGATATTACGAAGAGCTCATTAATATCAAGAATGGAACACCATTCATAGTCCCTGAAGAGCTTTTTGATGGAGTCTCGGTAGATGAAAAAGTACTTTGGGGTAATCTTTTGATTAGAACCAAACAATTCACACAACTCGAAAGGCTGCTCTCCAAGGGCTACGAAGGAAGTGTTGACTTATTAAATCTACGCCTTCGCTTAGCTATCGAGCGCGAGAATTGGGAACAAGTTTTAGATGACGGATTAAAAAGTGCGGCCTTGCTCTACCATCAACCCTGGGTTCAAGGAGCCTTGGTAGTTGCTTTTAAAAACCTTGGTCTTATCGAAGAATCGCATACAGCACGACGAGTTCAGCGTAAAATGCTAGCTGATAGTACTTCGAAACCTATTTTTATAGTTACCGGCCCACCGAGAAGTGGTACTTCTTTAGGAATGCGCCTATTAGAAGCTGCGGGAATAGTGCCTTTGACGGATAAGGTTAGAAAAAGGGATGAATTCAATCAACTTGGCTATTACGAGCACGAGAAAATTCGAAATTGGGATTTCACCAGTGATTGGCTTGAAAGTAATCGAGGAAAATCTGTAAAGATTGTTGAGCCACTGCTTGTTAGAGCGCCTTGGCCGTCGGGAAGGAAAGTAATTGTTCGAATGAATCGACCGCTTCCAATTGTATTAAGGAGTCAAAGGAATTTAAAAGGACAAAATGAAGCGCCACTTGGACTTTCAGAAATGGCGGACTGGGAAAAAGAACGTCGAAGAACCAGTACCTTCTTAAAGATGGATCCTCGTGTGGAACTTGTCGATCTATTCTACGACGATTTGATTGCCGCTGCAGAAACGGGAAAATTGAACGAGCGTCTATCGATGTGTTTACTTGTGCTGTCGAAATACACCGAGACTCCTGTCGATATTTCTCTTGTTAAAGCCGTGGTTGAACCTGAACTGCGACGCTTTTAAAGTTATATTTGCCGCATGAGTACAACACAATCACAACGCATCAAGCACTACATGACTGCAGCAGCCGCCCTTTTAGGTGGAACGACGGCACAAGCACAATATCAATATACGGACATCGAAGACACTACGATTGTAGATGGCATCTTTGAATTGGACCTTGATGGTGATACGATTGTTGACTTTACTATTGAGCACGTTTTAAGCGGTGGTCAGCTTGGTAATACCACGTCTATCATGTTGTTACCAGGGGATAGCATTGAAGGAAATCTCGCGATGGGCGAAGGACAAAACGGCTTTGCTTATGTAGAGCGCGTAGTTCCAGGTACCACGATAGATGACAATGCAGACTTCAACGGCATAGGCGCTACCACTGGTGTGGGGTACATGGCATTCCGCGTAGACGGTGTGGCTTATCCAAACTCGAATTGGGCTGGACCGTTAACAGACGGTTATCTCGGTTTGCGCATCTTGAAAAATGATACCGCTTGTTTTGGATGGGTTCGTATCGATGTAGCGGACAGTGCTAAAAGCCTTACCATTAAAGACTGGAGTTTTAATCCTGTGAAGGATAGCGCTCATACAGCTGCTTTTGAATTACTAGATGTAATGGAAACGGTGTTGTCAGACTTAGAAGTAAGTCAGATCAATGAGGAGCTGCGCTTGAGCACTGGAGCACCTGTAAGCGTTAAAATCTATGATGCAGCAGGAAAGCAATATGCTTCTAGTCAAATAGCCTCATCGCATGCAGTATCTACATCAAACTGGGCGACAGGAATGTATATAGTTCGCATTGAAGGCGATCGCTGGTTCCATAATTTGAAAGTCTGGATTCAGTAATTCTCGTTTTTTTCTACTTTATTTTAGGATTATCACTGTATTGAGGGGTTGTATTTAGCAATCCTGTAACTATTGTTGTAGTCTATTGCATCTTAGCTAAAATCACTTGGTTTCAAGGGGGTAAATTGATTAAATTCGTGGCGCTTAATAGCATAAAACCATCAATTTATGACGTTTGATATTGACATGATCCGCAAGGTGTACGAGCGTTACCCTGAGCGTATTGCAGCGGCCCGTAAAGCCGTGGGTAAGCCACTCACCTTAGCAGAAAAGATTTTGTACGCTCACCTTTGGGAAGGCGATGCGAAACAGGCGCACCAGCGTGGTGCGAGCTATGTTGACTTTGCACCAGATCGCGTAGCGATGCAAGATGCAACCGCTCAGATGGCGTTGTTGCAGTTCATGCAAGCCGGAAAAGATAAAGTAGCTGTGCCTTCTACAGCACATGCAGATCACCTGATCCAAGCACGTATCGGTGCAGATAAGGATTTGCAAGAAGGAATCAACAAAAACAATGAGGTCTTTAACTTCTTGTCTTCAGTATGTAATAAGTACGGTATCGGTTTCTGGAAGCCCGGAGCAGGTATCATTCACCAGGTAGTACTAGAGAACTATGCCTTCCCAGGAGGTATGATGATCGGTACAGATAGCCACACGGTTAACGCGGGTGGTTTAGGTATGGTTGCCATCGGTGTAGGTGGTGCAGATGCTGTAGATGTAATGGCAGGTATGCCGTGGGAGTTGAAATTCCCGAAACTCATCGGTGTGAAGCTTACGGGTCGTTTGAACGGCTGGACGGCTCCTAAGGATGTGATTTTGAAAGTAGCTGGTATCCTCACTGTAAAAGGGGGAACAGGTGCGATCGTAGAATACTTTGGCGAAGGTGCTGAAAGCATGAGTGCAACGGGTAAAGGTACTATCTGTAACATGGGTGCTGAGATCGGTGCAACGACTTCCACCTTTGGTTACGATGACAGTATGCGTCGCTACTTAGCAGCAACAGGTCGTCAAGATGTAGTAGATGCAGCAGATAAAGTTGCTGAACATTTGACTGGTGATGCTGAGGTTTACGCAAATCCAGAGCAGTACTTTGACCAAGTGATTGAAATCAACTTGGATGAATTGACTCCACATTTGAATGGTCCATTCACACCTGATTTAGCTACACCGGTAGCAGAAATGAAGGAAAAAGCTGCTGCCAACGATTGGCCGACGGATATCGAATGGGCATTGATCGGTTCGTGTACCAACTCTTCTTACGAAGATCTCACACGTGCTGCTTCTATTGTTGCAGATGCGGTTGAGAAAGGCATTAAGCCAAAGGCGATTTTGGGTATCAACCCAGGTTCTGAGCAGGTTCGTTTCACTGCTGAGCGTGACGGTTTGATCGATACGTTCAATAAATTAGATGGAACTCGAATTTTCACAAATGCTTGTGGACCATGTATCGGTCAGTGGGCTCGTGAAGGTGCTGAGAAGCAAGAGAAAAACTCTATCGTTCACTCGTTTAACAGAAACTTTGCGAAGCGTGCTGATGGAAATCCAAACACGCATGCATTTGTGACGTCTCCAGAGATGGTTGCAGCAATCGCAATTTCAGGTAAGCTTGACTTTAACCCAGTTACCGATACCCTCCTTAATGAAAACGGTGAGGCGGTAAAATTGGCAGAACCAACAGGTCAAGAGTTGCCAAGTAAAGGTTTCGCAGTAGAAGATAATGGATACCAAGCGCCAGCAGAAGATGGCTCAGGTATAGAAGTGGTGGTTGCTGAAGATTCTCAGCGCTTGCAACTCCTTTCTCCATTTGCTCCTTGGGACGGTAAGAACATCACTGGTGCAAAGCTTTTAATCAAAGCTTTAGGCAAGTGTACAACGGATCATATCTCCATGGCAGGTCCATGGTTGCGTTACCGTGGTCACTTAGATAACATCTCAAACAACTGTTTGATCGGTGCTGTAAATGCATACACCGAGGAAACTAACGCGGTTACAAACCAGTTAGACGGTTCTGTAGACGAAGTACCGAATGTAGCTCGTGCGTACAAGGCAGCGGGTGTACCAACTGTGGTTGTGGGTGATCACAACTATGGTGAAGGTTCATCACGTGAGCATGCAGCCATGGAGCCACGTCATTTAGGTGTTCGTGCAGTGATTGTTAAATCATTCGCTCGTATCCATGAGACGAACTTAAAGAAGCAAGGAATGTTGGGTCTAACGTTTGCAAACGAAGCTGACTACGACCTGATCAAAGTAGACGATACGTTCAACTTTGTGGACCTTGAAGACTTTGCTCCAGAAAAGCAATTGACGTTGGAGGTAGCACATGCAGATGGTAGTAAAGACACTGTTCTTTTGAACCATACTTACAATGCTCAGCAAATTGAGTGGTTTAAGTCAGGTTCTGCATTGAATCTTATCAAGACGCAAAACGCACAGTAATTTATTTTACTTAGCGCGTTCTAGTTCAAAGCCTGATGTTTCAAACGAAACATCAGGCTTTTTTGATTTGTACCTGCATCGAAAGCTACCCACGGAGCAATAAAAAAGCCCCGACTCTAGGGATGTTAGAGTAGGGGCGCTTTAAAGCAGCAGCGTGTACAACGCTACATGTATTTAGTCTTTTGGCATAAGATAGCCTACACGTAATGTGAAGTTATAGGTATATGGGGAAAGGTCAGATCCGAGTCCGCCGTAAAATCCATAATTGGTAAGGTTCCAAGTATCTTTCGTT
>Ga0209137_1004973_pt1 | contig 10315 bp, 15 predicted proteins | sample SaaInl5LU_22_DNA_FD_184642 | JGI IMG/M metagenome (GOLD analysis project Ga0209137, IMG submission 184642) | Marine microbial communities from expanding oxygen minimum zones in the Saanich Inlet - ESP_105LU_22_DNA (SPAdes) (version 2) | ecosystem: Environmental > Aquatic > Marine > Intertidal...
TTGGTGCCAAGTGCATAACTATTGGGATTTTCCAGTGTGTGTAGTACACTGCCTGTACCGGCATTGATAAGATAAGCCCGGCCATCATAATCTGCGTAGTAATGCGCACCAACCAGTAGTGTGCTACCGTCAATAGCAAGAGCCCAACCAAATTGATCACCACGCAGGTAACTGCTGCTTGGATTGTCGATAGTGCGGACCAATGCGCCTGTGCTTGGATTATACACATATACCTTACCCTGTGAAACACCGTTTGCATCGTCTTCGTATGGTGCGCTAACTACAATATGGTTGTCACTAACAGCAACAGCAAAACCATATCTGTCACCCGCCGTGGTATCATGGCCATTTGGATTGTCCAATGTGTATGTGAGTGCGCCAGTTGATGTGTTGAACACATAGGCTTTACCCGAAGCACTACCGCCTGCATCGTCCTCAAGGTCTGCACCAGCTACCATATAGTTGTTTCCTATAGCAATACTTTTACCGAATTCGTCGCTGTTGGCGCCAGAATAATCATTAGGATTGTCGATGGCATATGTTGAGCTCCATTCAAAAACCGGAAGTGGTATTTCAGAAATACTAGCATCAAACGTACCGGTTTCTGCGCCTGTTGCTACAACGCTAACATTTGCTACTGATGACGTAACTGTAAGGTATTGTGTAGAGCTTACTGCAACACCAGTGCGCTCTAGAACGTTCTTTGGTAGAAGTTCGGTTTTGTATTCTATTATCGATGCAACATCTGATGAATTAGCACTGTCAGATACGCCAAGTGTAATCTCAGCAGTTTCTGCACTTCTGTTGCATATGCTCACACTAATAAATGCTGCACCTGTGGTTCTGCATCTATATACACTTGTTGCAGTATTTGCGTTAGTCAGGTTAACTGCTACTAATTTTCCATTCATGAGGCTGCGTCTGCTAGTGCTTGTTTTGCTAGTGCAGCCTCTTCGCTGGTGTCTTCTGCGTCCATCTCGAGTGGAGCAGTAAGTTCTTCGTAGCTCTCATCTACAATGTATTGTTGTAGAGTAATTGGATCAGTTAGTGTTATTGTGTTTGGCATAGTGTACTCCTTTTAACTATTTATACAGTCATGAGATGTGTGTATTCAAACACTTGACAAGTATCATGTACACTGTGTAGTTGTGCGCCGTTCTTAGTGTGGAATCGTTTGGCCATTTCGGTTAGGGGACTTAGTGTTACCCATCGTTCGATTTCGCTGCGACTTTGTTTGATGTGTTGTGCTAGTGTGTTTACTATTTGTCTGCCAGCGCCTTTATTGTAACTCCACACAGTATAGAACACTGCTGTGGTTGTAGTTACAGCGCCTGTACCACTTGCTGCTGAATACCATTCTAATTCATATTCGCATGTGGGTGCATCATTGGTGTATGCTACACAAATAACTGCCTGAGGTTCGTGCAAGGGCACATGCTCTACAGCATATTGGTCTTCAAACAATCCCCACATTTGTCTACCGTTGGTAGTTCTAAACTCTGCGCTTAGGTGCGGACGGACAGGATCGTCCGCAATGTACTGTTCAACTTCTGCCGATGTAAGCTGGCGTAGCATAATTATTCGTCTCCGGGTAAGTTATTCAAGAACTGTCTTAGTTTAGTAGAATCAGTTTCAGCTCTAATTTTTGGAGCATTTGCGCCACTATTGGGTTCATCAGCGGTTGTAGAATTTGTACGCTTGAGTGAATTTACAATACTACTAGCACCTGGTGATCCTGTGCTGCTGTTGTAGCTATCATCTTCATCGTCATCACAGTCAATGATGCGTAGTGTGTCTTGGTCAAAGCCTAGGTCAATCTTTTGTCCTACGCCACCCGAGTTACGTGTCTTCATCAACTGTAGCTGATAGCGTCCACGTTCGCGCATTGCTCTCGATGTAAAGATACCAAACACGTTGTCTGCTGTTTGAATCTTACTAAGTCCACCTGATATGTGCGAGTGGTCAAATTCAATTTCTTCCACAGCGCCTCTGTTCAACTGTGCCGCTGTAACAAACACTGTGTTCAATTCCATTGCTAGGTTACGTAGCTCTTCCGATACGTACTTGTCTTTGATATACAAGTTCTCTGCACTTACCTTTGTGCTGGCTGGCATCAACAAGTCCAAGTAGTCAATCAACAAGCAGTCTACTTTCTTGCCTGTTTTAATTTCATACTCTTTGATATAGCTACGTACATCATTGGATGTCTTGCCCGAGGGCATATACTTAACTTGGAAAGCACCCGACTTCTTGCCAATCATCTTAACTTTCATTTCAACGTCATCAATCTGCTTGAACACGTCACGTGTGCTGATGCCTGTGACCATACTATCAACACGCATACTAACTAGACTCTCTGCAAGCTCTAGTGTCAAGTACATAACGTTCATGCCTTTCTCAGCCATGTTAACACCAATGTTAGCAAGGAACAAACTCTTACCTGCACCCGAACCACCTGCAAAGATGTTAAGCTCGCCTCTGTTAAAGCCACCAAACAGTTTCTTATCAATAGCTGCCCAGCCAGTGCTTACCTGTCCGTTTGTACTTTTAATGCCTTCCAGTCTTGCTCTAGGATCGCGCCAGTAGTCTGTACCCAAGTCTTTTTGTAAACCAATCTGTACAGCCTTCTTTACTAGATCCTCACACTGTCCATAGTCACCCTTCTCTAGCAAGTCTGCGCTTTTAAGGATAGCTGCCTCTAGTGCTTTGTGCTTGCTGAACGTTTCGAACTCAGTCAACAACCAATCATAATGATTCTCTTGCAGTTGTCCTGGATCCTTCAAATCTGCTTTAGTAGCAGCGTTCAACATATCAAATGTAGGAAGTGCATTGTGTTCACTAACATACTCAGTTAAGAACTTAGCACCTTCCTGCAAGCGTCTGTCAAATGCTTCCGGATCAAATACTGCTTGACAACGAACAAAGCTTTCAGCATCGCTCATCATCATTTCGAGATAAACTTTCTGTATCTCGTACCCATAGTCTGTGTTTTGTCTAGTGCTCATTGTACTATTATACTACCTGTGCCATTGTTTGTCAAGTTTAATTCTTTGCTTTGTTTTAGCAAGCACTGCTCCGATACAGCTTCCTGGGTCGCCTGGGTTCTTAGGAACGTGTACACTATCCCAATCAGTTAACAATGCTACTGCCTGTCTATTAAGTGCGCCGCCGCCAGCTAGTGCTAGGTTAGGAGAAAATGTTCTTGTCTTAGTCCATGCTGCTATATTAACAACACAGTATTCAAACACTGCTTGTGTGGCTGCGGCAATGTCATTCAAGTCTTCTTGGCTAGTTAGTTCAGGACGCCACCAACTAACACCTCGATGCATATTCTCTCGCATCTTAATGAAAGGGTCTACACCCATACCATTTGTTTGTACTAGCTCTTTCATCATATCAAAGAAGAACCTATGCTTATCTCCTTTAGCTCCCCATTGAGCTACTAAGTATTCATCACGTTGTGCTTGTAGTCCTAGTCGTTGTGTCATAGCACTATAGAACAATCCTAGGCTATGTGGGTAGCCCTGACTGTGTATTTTCTTTAGCTTGTTGTTCTTTCCGTGCCATATTGTCAAGGTCTCGAACTCGCCAATACTGTCTAAACATATTACTGCACAATCATCATGTGGCTGTGTGTAGTATGCGTATGCTGCGTGGCTCAAGTGGTGCTGGGTATATTCTATTGGGCAATAAATGCCGTACTCTGTTAGATAACGATGTATGTTGTTCTCTTTGCCTAGCCAACCTTGTCCTGCATAAAACTGGCGCAGCGTCTTTAGGAACGGACGCTCATACCAAATAACTTTGTTAGGTTTACCCAAGCGCATTGCTCTACGTATCAGCTTTTTATTAAGGTGTGGATCGTTAGGTATCTTACTAAAGTCTTTGGCAAGCCCTGCCCACTTTAGGTTATCGTCTTTAAATACCGCAATGCTTGCGTCGTGGCTGTTAGCGACAATGCCCCAAGTTATCATTTGTAGATGAACGGATCTTTTTTACGAAGTTCTTTCATTCGCTTGCGGAACTTAATCTCTTCCTTGACTTTGTAGTAAGGCCATGTTATCCATTCCCATATCTTTTTTAATATCTTCTTTATCATACGAACCATTTCTTTGCTCTCAGTCTAATTTTAAGTGGGCTAGTTTCAGCAGCACTAGCAATACTGTATAGTGTATATAGTCTTCCGTACTTATCTACACAATCGCCTACGTCATTGATTTCTTGACTCCATTCAGGCATGCTAACTCCCCAGCCTCTGCTGATAGCATCTTCTACAAGTTTCTTACCAGCATGATCTCTATCAGGTACAACAACAATCTCTTTGCCTAGTCTGTTAAGCAGTAATGCTTGTGCATCATTTATCTCACTGCCGCCTAGCGCACATCCATCTATGTGAATAGCATCCATTGGACCTTCGACAAGTATAGCAAACTCTTTATCATACGTTTGTTTGTCTAGTCCATACACAAAGCCCGGTTGTTGTTCGTTCATGTACTTGGGCTTTTTGTCTGCTGTGATAGTTCTACCAGTCCAGCCTATAATACGCTTCTCATAGTAAAATGGAATAATAAGTCTGTCACGATATGCTAGACTTGGGCACCAATAGTAATCTGTATCATCTAATGTCAAGTGTCGTGCTGCCATGTATTCAACTATGGCTAAACTAAACTTGTTAAACTCTGTGATATCTGCAATTCGAATAGCATCGTCTGGCAAAGGCACAGTTTCAAACGTAGGTATTTCTATCTTACGCTCTGCAACCTCTACACCTTCGTTTATACGCATGACATCAAACGTGAGCTTAGTTATTGTATCATCACTACAGTTGAGCCACTGTAAGAGCTTACGTAGCTTCACAGACACCGCTCTGCCTGGTTGCCAACTGGCTTTGTATCCACAGTTGAAACAGTGATAGCTAACTGTATCGCCTTCGCTGATTAATCCACCGCGACCTCTAGTGTCAGCAGTGTTGCCATTGTGCTGACAGCAGGGCGCATTAAAGCTAGTCCACCCACTAGGAGTAGTCTTACGCTTTGAAGGCAAGTGTGCTGTTATGATGTCAGATACAATACTCATGCTATTATTATAGCACCAATATAGGATTTGTCAACTAATTTCTTACTAATACTTTAGTTATTTTGTCTGCTGGATTTGCGTCTGTTTTGAAACGTATATGACTAAACACACCATTAAAATTTACAGGTTGCGGAGTGGTCTCTGTTCCTGCAAACGTTAGAGTAGCAACATCAGCCCATTGTGTGCTTTCTGTTACTTGGTTATCAAGAGTAGCCTGTACCACTACATCGCCTGTGTATGACGCTGTATACACTGCTGCGGTGTGTAGTGCTTCGTTGCCATTAATAGCAGGCTGCGCATCAACTGTTTCACTATACCAAGTTTCAATAGCAGGTGCTTCTTGTTCGAATGTAGTCACAGAATAAGAGTTTAGCGGTCCTGGAAATGTTCTTGCATTAACATATATTACGCCGTCGTTATCAAAGTTAGGTTGTGAATATGTAAGGATTTTATCGCCATCTGTTTCTACTAGATAGATATTATAACTCAGATACTGTTGTTTAAGATTCAGCAACTCATTTTCTGTCACTGTAACTTTAAACTTGCCTCTAGTTATAGTCGATCCATCATCTAATATTGTAGCATCCTTTTCTAGTACCATTTGATTTGTTTCATCAAATGCAACAAACTTGGGAGTGTAACTTGTAATGTCTACAGGCTTTTGATCTGCGTTTAATAGTCTAAATTCTAAGACATTATCTATGCCTTTATATAATTGAAGTTGTTTACTATACACTGGTCTATACTCCGTAATGAATCCTGCCACATCTGCTACGAGTGTGGTTATGTTGTTGCATAAATATCTTGGTAACAATTGCATACTAATATTTATCGGAAACACATGTTAACTAAAGATATACAAGAAAATTTTCCCTACATGAGCGTAGTAACATACGGCGGCAACGAATACATCGGTATTATCATCAATCAAGACGTCACAGTAACTAGTATGTATATCTACACAGACATTAAATCAGAACTCGAACAACGTGCATTTTTAGATCTAGGTGAAGTTTGGTGGTGGGAATCAAATAGAATGATTCCTATTAATATATTCTTGCGTGGGGAAATAGAACCATTTAAGTATGCAATTATGACAATGAATTCTAAAGATGTAAACGTAACAATAGGGCCATGCGTTAATTTAAATAATCTAAGTATTAAGAGAATTAAACGTAAAAGCGTTCAACTAGTTCGTAAACCTAAGTAGACAACTGCTCACATAGTAAATTCATATGTACTACACAAGCCATTGCGTAAGAAATTGCGTGTGCTTTCTTAAAGTAGTAACTATTATCTGTTGGTTTCGTCCACACTTCTTGAAAAATCGAATTCCAATTGTGTCCACTCAGGTGCCTCTTGGCTGGTCGAATGATTGCTAGTGTCGCTGCTAATTGTAATACCGAGTTGGGCTTCAAGACTTTTAATAGACTGCTGTGCCCGTTTAGATGAAAGACTTTTTCGCTGAAGTCCTCGTGCTCCAGAAGTTGCCATAGTGGTTCCCTTTCCATTAGTTGTGTTAAGTGTTCATTATCCCTAACGTCTTTGTATATGCTTACGTTAAGGAAGTCTAGTTTAAAGTAGCCACGTTCGTCTGCTGCCTTATGTTCAACTGTGGCTAAGTTGTCAATAGGGTTGTGTGGAATCTCTGTAGCATAGACTCCGGTGTTGTGCTTCTTACCTGTGTTTAACTTTGCCACACGATGTTCAATCTGAGATAATATAATATCTCTGTCTGCAAAGTCAATATCAATATCAGGCATATTTTCTCGCCTTTTTAGTTGCCATGTTCCATTTAAGTTTGCTTGCACGATCCTTAAACGTAATACCCAGCAAATGATCTAGTTCGTGCAAGTAACACTTGGCACTATAGCCTTCAATCTTTACAGTTTGTTTTTCTAAATTTTCATCATACCATTCTGCAAGTATTTCTTTAGGACGTTTAATTTTAACATAGATATTAGGAAAACTTAAACATCCTTCAATGTCGTCTACTGTTTCTTGTGTGTATTGTAGTACAGTAGGGTTAATACATATTGTACTATTTTCTACACTGTCTCCCATAACAAATACTTGTGCATCCAGTCCAACTTGATTGGCACTAAGTCCAATGCCATTACTAGCAAGCATAAGTTCTGTCATTTCTTTTTTAAGTTCTACAGGATCAAATCCAGGATTTTCTAAATCAACTGCTTTGACTTGTTTGCTCAAAAATTCATCTGGGTGAAATAATAATTTCATAGTTTACCTTCGTTTCTCATTTTTGCACGAATATTAGTTGCACTAATGTCGTGTATGTCTTTTCCTAGATCGTGTTCAGTAAATGTATAACCTACGCCACGGCCATAACTAATGTCTACAATATTTGGTACTTGCATTATAACATACTCTGTGCCTCTTGTAAACCCCGCATTATGTAATCCTTCTTCAATGCCGTCTACTACATAATCATAACTAAAAGGATTGTCATCTTGTACAACTGTACGTCCTGCACCTGCATCTTCGCCTACAATGAAACTTACATTGCGTACCTGAATACATACTTGACCTGTTTCTGTTAGAGCACGTTTAAACAGTTCTGTGTGACCATCATGCCAAGGTTGCCAACGGCCTAGCATTTGTGTAGTGGGCTTTTGCCAATCAAACATTTTGTCCCCAATCTATTTTATTCCAAATTCGTTCGTGTACATAGTAAAGAAGTAAATTTACAAATACTTGTACACTTGCTATCCCTGTTGCTGCTGCAAAGTTGCCTGTTACTATATATGATATAACAAACGTTGCTAATGATGCTAGCGCTCGCCAAGTCAGCGCCTTGACTATTGATCTTTTATTTGAGTCCATTGTGTTTCATATAAGAGTTTACAACTTGTGTAAGTTGTAGATGTGTGTCACTAAACCATTCAGCAACGTGATAGTCAAAGCTGGCAGGCTTTTCAAACATTTTATTAGTGTCTTTAAATCTACCTTCTGTAATAGTGTCCATCCAAACTGTAAAGTCTGGAGCAAACTCTGCTCGCGCTGCTTCTGTAGGACAAACAAAATCTGCAACTGCAATTTTACCTGCCTTAACAACACCGTCTGATAAGAACTTCATACGCATTGCTTGCCGCATGCGACCTTCAGGTGTAAAGTCCCAGTCGTCATATTCTTTGCGTACTGCATCTGCATTAAGCCATACACCGCCTACTAGTTTAGCAAACGGTTCTGCTAGTGTACTCTTGCCGCTTCCAGGCAAACCAAATATTAATATTTTCACAACTTACTTTCCTTTACGACATCTTTGACTAATTGTACATCTACTGTTTGTCGTTTAAATCTTACACCCCAATGCTTTGGGTCTACGATATTATATATCATGCTTAGTTGTTCATCATTAAAATTACCTAGCATATCTTTTCCGCTTTTACAATTTAACATAAGCCACGGACTAATCTTTCCGTCCTTGATGTGCCACACTGCTCTATTAGGTGAAGCATATAAAAAATAATGATTCCATACGCTGTTGTTTTCAGCAGCCCATTCGACCATAGTTTCAACACTGCGTTCTAGTGCAGTTTCAACACCTTCCTTCTTAATGAGATCAGTTGCATATGTTTCATACATTTCTTCTCTGCACCAGTGATCAAGTTTAACTCCACTGGTTACAACATAGTTAATATACTTCTCGGGATACAACGGCTTTACATTAGATACAAAACTACCAAACTTTACAAACGCATTATAATAACTGCTCTTGCAAAACTCTTCATAGGTTTTATCTTTCTTTGCACCTGCGCTTAATTTATAAAATTGATTAAATGCATAAAACCCTAAGCGTACTCTGCGCTCATCCTTTTGCAATGCTCTGCGTTTCTTTTCACACACATGCGCCATAAGAGTAGATTCTCTTACATAACTACTTCCGCAGTATTCACACTTGTATGGCTTAGAGCTTGATTGCAATTTCATGTTCCTCTGCAAGTGCTTTGAGTTCTTTTTTTGTAGATATTCTAGCAAGTAATTCAACCTCGTCTGTTTTCATATTTGGATTTAATTTTTCTAACAGCGACATTGCTTTGCCTGTGCTGCCGTCGCGTTTCTTAAAACCAATCCAAGGATGGAATTCATTCTTGCCTGTGTTACCACTCATGCACAACAACTGCCATAATAACTTTGGATGACCTTTGTCTTTGCTTACTCCGATATCATTAAAGTGCTTATTGTAGTATTCGTTAGTCTTAAACACAGCAAGTTCTTGTTTGTCGCGACTGCCTTGTATGCCGCTGACATATCTATTCAACAACCAAAAACTAATTTGCTTTTTATGTTCATCTTCTAACTGATCCCATATCGCACTTTCGCCATTGTCAATCCAACTGAGGATTTCTTTTATTGCGATCTTTTCTGCTGCCATGTGTCAACGTCCTCTGGTGAATTAATCTCTACTCCATTAAAGTATACACTCAAACAACCAATTTGCCAACCGTTTTTTAGCCAACGTAGTTGTTCAAGTTTTTCAATGCGTTCTTCTTTTTCAACTTGCAAGTTTGCATAACATTGTAGTGCGTTCTTACGATAACCGTAAACCCCTAAGTGCCATTCGCCGTAGCCTGTCATGCCTCTGCCAAACCACAGTGCTTGGTCGCCGGCACGTACCATCTTAACTGAATTAGGATTGTTCTGTTCTTCTTCTGACATCTTTGCAAACACTGTGCTTACAGGATAGTGAGCAAGACTAGACACACACTTTTCAATCATTTCAACTGTAACATCAGGCATGTCGCCTTGTACATTAACAAAGTAATCAAACTCGTCAAGTGTACGCATTGCTACAGCGCCAGCACATCGTTCTGTGCCGTTTTCATAATCTTCTAGATCTATAATGCATTTGCCTGCGCCCATCATATTATATATTTCTTGATTGTCAGTAAGCACATACGTTGGTAGGTTAGACGCAATACAAGCGTCATACACACGCTTTATCATAGGCACGCCATCTAACAATGCAAGCGGCTTTCCAGGATAGCGTGTGCTACCGTATCTAGCGGGTATAAGAATAGCGGTGGATTTCATCTACTGTCCTTTCAAAATCTTCTAAACGCAACATGTTCGGGCCGTCACTAGGTGCTAGATCAGGATTAGGATGGACTTCCAAGAAAAAAGATTGGATGCCAAGAGCGCTCCCAGCACGAGCCAACCCAGGGACGTAATCACGGTTACCACCTGAACTAGACCCAAGTCCTCCGGGCTTTTGGAC
>Ga0209137_1004982_pt1 | contig 10295 bp, 14 predicted proteins | sample SaaInl5LU_22_DNA_FD_184642 | JGI IMG/M metagenome (GOLD analysis project Ga0209137, IMG submission 184642) | Marine microbial communities from expanding oxygen minimum zones in the Saanich Inlet - ESP_105LU_22_DNA (SPAdes) (version 2) | ecosystem: Environmental > Aquatic > Marine > Intertidal...
GGTTTTACAATAAAATCATATAAACTATTCATTAATATTCTAGATCATACTCAACAGAGATAGCCATGTTAGAATTAAATTTCTTCCATGGCATTACCTCGTTGTCTTTTTTAATATGGATATTATATGAACTATCTTCTTCGTCGAAAGTGATATAGGCTATTTCATGCCCACCGTATACTGTCTGACCAATAGAATAATGCATTGCGTCGTTTTTATAATCAGATCCTATACTAATCTTCCTGATCTTCGACAGCATCCTCAACTTCTGTTTTAATTGGCTCATACTCTCCAGTACTAAGGTCAATTGTTACTTGGCCATATTCCTCTTCAAGTTCAACCTTAAATTCTTCCACGGCTTTGTTGACATCACCAATACGGTGAAGCAAGCTGTGCTTCTCTGTTTCAATCATCCCAATGCGGGTTATGATTTCATTTAAAGCACCTTGTTGAGTTGTTAGTTTTTCTAAATGTTCTTTAGAGATTACTGTTTTTAACGTTTTTGTTTTACCCATTTGATTAAATTTAATTGATTAATTGTTTATTTATTCTTGGCCCGTGTATTTTCTGCCATGTTTTTTAAGCCCGGCTTTGTTTTTTTCCGACATTTTAATTGCTTCTGATAAGCTTATTGGTTTCACATTGATCGTGGCCAAATTAGAATCTATTCGTTTCTGCCCTTTTGCAATTCGATTATTTAAATGAGTTTGCATTCTCTCGTTTGTAACAGGTCCATGTCTCTCGGTGAAGTCTTTTGTAATGGCTTCACTTGAGTATCGATCCGTAAGGCTTTGGTTATGGGCGTCAACAAAGTTGTAGTGTTTACTAGCCTCAGCTTTATCCCCAGGTCTTGCATACAAACCGGTTCTAATCATGTCATTCGGAGAGCCACCAGGCGAGGTTTGATTAAAACCAGATACGCCTCTTCGTTTTTCTGGATTCATGACCCCGCCACCCTGGCTTGATTGAATAGAATACATTGGCGCAGGGCCTTTAGCTACTCGTGAAATTCTTTCGCCCGTGATGGGGGTGTTTCCTGGGACCTCAGGCGTTGTTAGTGGTGTTGTGGGATCAGGATTGAAACGTGATGATATATTAGTTGAACCTTTTTTGCGTGGATTTAATGCTTTAAATTTAGCATCTTGCGCTGTTCTTTCGGCCGGGGTTTTAGCCTCGTAAGCCGCATCGCCTTCTGGTGTTCTAATAATTTTACCAGAAAGACTATCACCCCCAGAGCCTGGAGTTTTAGTTGTGAACGTAATTCGTGTGCCCGTTTGGCCGTTTTGAGTTGCTCTTTCTCGGGTTACGGTTGTTTTACCTTTTGGATCTGTGCCCTCGTGCCCAGCCTCGTGCATTGCTGGGCCACTCATCAATTCCTTAGGAATTCCTGCACCTGTTTTCATTGCTGGCCCTTTGCCTGCTTTTTGCATGTATGGTCCGCGTCCGTTTTTCATTTTTTTATTTTTATAAGTTAATATTGTCTAATTTTTGTATAATATATGGTTCCGTAATAACTTCCAAAGCAGTTAGCCACCAAAGTGTGCTTGTCTTTTAAATAATAGGTCGTGTCTAAAGACCAGTTCGTTTCTTTTATGTATGTTATTGTATTTATGACATCTGGCAATTGTCGCAACACTATTTCTTCGTGGGTGCTTTTTGTTGTTTTATTGTGTTGAATAAATTCAAGATCATTTTTTACTTTTACAACTTTTAATTCAACAGGTGTTTGTTCGCTAACCCAAGTGCCTAGTATGTTATCATCTATATTTATTTGGCTAAAAACACTAGAAGAAACAAAAACAATAAGTAATAAAATTAATTTTTTCATAATAAATTATATTTAAGATTTATATACCCTAAATATAATCATATTATCACAGTTTTTGTTTAATTATTACTTGTTTTTAACTGAAGAACCGTAAAAATATCCAAATATAGATAAAACAACTCCTTCAATAATTCCAATAGTGTGAATCCAAACCTCTTTGTTGCTTTCCGGTATAGATAAATACACTATAGCGTATATAATAAAAGCGAAAGAAGCCAAGCCTATAATACCGGTAAGATTAAACATTAAATCAATACCACCTACTTTTGCTTTTTCAACTTCACGCTTTCTTGCTGAATCTCTATCGGCCACTTCTAGCTCATACAGATCTTTTAATTGACTCTGCATTAACATTTTATCTTCAGCGGACATGTCCGGATCTGCGTCTATTAAGTTTTTAATAATACCTAAAACGCCTTTTTCTGGTAATACATCACCAACAAAACCTGGTAGTTTACTTGTAATAAACTTACCGACAACCGTTTCTTTAAAAGGTTTCTTTCCCATTTAGCTTGATTTTTTATATGCCGGTCCTTCCCAAGGAAGTTTTTTATTTCCTTCATCCATCTCAGAACGACTATACTTTTTACCTTTCCAGTAAAAGTTTTCATCATCATAATCTAGATCACCATTTTTAAACTGATCAACATGAACTTTTTCATGCTTTACAACTCGATCAACATCTTTTCCACTTAAATTATTGTTTACTAGTATAGCGCCATTTTTATTGGTTCTACCTAAAACATCATTTTCCATATCCGCTCCGTATATAGGCGTGTTATCTATTGGGTAAGGAGGTTTTATTTTAAACGACATTTTTTTAATATTTACCTTTAACTCCTTTAGGACTTGACTTAGTGCTACCGCCTTCTCCGCCCCATAGGTTTTTACAAGACCAGTATCTAGCGGTTAACTTATTTGTTGCTGACGAGCACTTGTGCCTAGCTTTAAATGACTTTCTAGCAGCGGCAGAATAATTATGCCCATAGCCACTAGCCCCAAAATGTATTAATTTCTCCGTGCCGTTAGAGCACGCTTTAACCATTTTCTTCTTCCCAGCTCTGTCTGATTTAACAGGTTTGTTGCAGGACATTTTGGATTTTTCAGCCATTATCGAACCATACGTCCGCGACCCTTAGCTCTTTGAGTAATAGGCTCGTCTGAGTAGTCACATGGATACTTACTTAATTCTAGTCCGTCTTTACCTGAACTAGAACCTTTTCCCATTGGGAAACCAGTAACGTCTAGTGGACCATCCCACAGCGCGTTAGCACCGGTTATACCGCTTTCTTCTATTTTTCTAACAGCTGGTGTTATTTCTTTTTTCATAATTATACTATTTGTGAATTTTGATATTGATTTACAACAGGCATGCCAGTTAAAGGATCAACATTAGCCACGCTGTTTTGACGCGCCATAGGGTCACCAAAGACCGCTTGCCCAGTAGCCATTGCATTAGCATTGTTATACACAGCCGCGTTTTGTTGTTTCATTTGTGGATTAACCGGTTGCCCAGTAATAGGGTCTGCAACTAAATTGTCTACATTATTCATGACCATCTTGATTTATCTTTGTTTACATTCTTTATTGCGGTTTTCATAACAGTATCTGTATATGTCTCTCCGCGCATTATTTTATTTCTTCTTTCGCTAATTGGAATATCATCCTCGCCAAGCATTATCCTGTACATCCTAGCGCTAAGCTGTTTAAACTTAAACGACACCTGGTATATACTGTACTTGTGTGTTGTTCTGTTTCTTTGTCTCCAAACAACAATCCAGCCTTCTTGTAGTAGTCTATTCCATCTTCTGTTATCCCACGAGTATGAGTAAGCGCCATCTTTGAAATCTTGCTTACTGAAATACTCTGTACATTCTAGATACATTAAAAGCTCTAGATCCGCGTCATTTAAGTTGTTGTTTTTACAAGCCCATTTTCTTATTATCCTGTAATGTTTCAGTAGACCAATCTCCTTAAGATCTGCTACCTCTAGCCTTTTCATAAAACAACAACCACGTCTTGTACTTTAATGACGTGATAGATTTCCTTATCAACTTCTATTTTATGCCCTGCGTGACGATCAAAATATATGCTATCGCCTTCGTTTAAACCAACGACTTCATCACCTACGGAAACCAATACAGCTTCTACGTAACGAATATCCTCGCGGTGATTCTCAGCAAGAAGTAAACCACCTTTTGTTTTAGTGGTTCCTTCTTTTTGCTTCTTAATGATTAAATTTTTACCTATTGCCTTCATTGACTCGTAAATTATTGATTACACAATCAGTTGACAATATAGTAGTTGCTACCGAAGCTGCGTTCTGAAGAGCGCTTCTTGTAACTTGTAGAGGATCAATAATTCCGGACTTAATCATATTTACCATATTCCCTGTAACCACATCTAGACCTCTACCGCGCGACTTTGGCATATTGTATTCGGTAATACCAGCATTATCTAAAATGGTCTTAAACGGCGCCTTAATGGCTTCTAAGAGCACGCTCTCACCGATTGACTTAGACTTGATAACGTTAGCCGCATTTAACAATGCAATACCGCCACCTGGTACAATACCTTCTTTAATCGCAGCTTTAGTAGCACAGATGGCATCTTCCACCCTATCTGTTTTTTCTTTAAGTTCAATGTCAGAATTAGCACCGACTTTTACTGTTGCTATTTTAGCAGCCAGCATAGACAATCTTCTTTCTAACTTAACAACTTCATTTGGATTTTTCTCCTTTAATAGTTTCTGCTTGATGTCTAGTATGATGTTCAAGACTTCTTCAGATTGAGCTTCTATCTGTAGGATAGTTTCTTCGTGGGTTGTGATAGATTTTAAACATGAGCCAAGATGTTCTGGTTGTATTAAATCCATATCGTCACCAAGGTCTTCGTTTATAACAGTAGCCCCGGTGAGTAGTGCCAAGTCACTAAACATTTGTTGTTTATTAATACCGTATGTTGGGGCATCTATAACATTTACCTTTATATTTCCTTTTGATCTGTTCATTGCTAAAGCCGTCAAGACTGTTTCGTCCACGTCGGCAATAATCAACAGAGCTTTCTTATTTGTAATAACAAACTCCAATACTGGTTGTATTTGTCTTATAGACTCCACTGGAGATTCTACAAGTAGAACAAGCGGGTTTTCAAGCTCTGCAGCTTTATTTTGCTTGTTTGTAATAAAGTGAGAGTTTTTTAGACCTTTTCCGTATTGTACACCTTCTATTACCTCTAGTTCTGTCTTACCAGATGCGGACATCTCCATCATAACGATGCCCGTCTTATCTACGGCTCTAAATGCGTCTGCTATAACTTTTCCAAGAACTGGATCGTTATTAGTAGATATAGTTGCTATTTGATCCATCATATCTCCATCTACCTTAATAGATATTGATTCTAGGTAATTAACAACCTTATTTACCGCAGAGTTAATACCGTTCTTCAACTCTCGTGAATTTGTTTTATCAGCAACCTTGTAGGCTTCTTGCAATATAGCGTGAGCCAACACAGTAGCTGTTGTAGTGCCGTCACCGGCTTCTTGTACTGTTTTGCGGGCTGCTTCTTTTAAAAGGGTGGCCCCCATGTTTTCCACTGGATCTAAAAGCGTGATTGAATTAGCAACTGTAACACCGTCTTTAGTTATCAACGGTCTGCCTTGATCATCTTCTAGAATCACACACTTGCCGCTAGCACCTAGGGTTGAGCTAACGGCTTTTGTGAGTTTTTCTATACCTTTAAATACTTTATCCCTAGCCTCGTCTCCGAAGTTAAGGTTCTTGACAATTTTGTCTGACATGATTATATTAAATTAGATTAAATTGATTATAGTTAATAGATCACCTATTTTATGTGATTTTTACTTATTATACAGATGGCATAGGCTCGCTAATGTACATCGTTATAGACGTTGGCGTAATTAGGCTTTCAATTTGAGCTTCAATGTTAGCTTCAATTTGAGCAACTTGCTCTTCGCCCATAGCGCCTTGTGTCCACACAGCTACTTCTTCGTTTGTTAAATCCTCAAATGGGATGAAATCCGTGATATTGCTAGTGTCCAGTATCTGTGTTCCAATGTTAGTGGCTGTGCAGGGATTACCCTGCGGATCTAACTGATCTGAGGTGCCTGTTACTATCCAGTGTACATTATACACTACGTCTGCGTAGTTTTCGTCTGTGGGGTATACATCTACCGTTCTGCAATTCCAATTAAATGTTGTCATTTTGTTTTTTTTAAGTTATTTGTAAAGATAGTTGTTTTTTATTAAGTTCCGTTTATTCCTGCAATACTTGACTCTGTTACACCCATAACATTTGCAATACTTGCATTTGCAACGCCGTTCACATTATCGTTCCAACCTGCTGGCGTATAAGTTATTTCAAGCTTTATAGGGTTTGTTGCGTCTAAAAATTCTATTGGATATGAAATTTCAGTGCCCAAAGTAGGGGCGATACCTCTATAATCATTATCCTGATCCAGCAAAGCGCAGTTTAAATAACCATCAGAATTCATGTCTGAGATGGCGTCTGCCGTTAGTGTAATGTCATTGTAAGATGATGCGGTCCAGGAAAGTATAGACCCGTAGTTTGAGCCGCTTGTCCCGTTAAATTCCACCCCATCGTAATCACCTGTGACTAGAGTTGTCGTGGTCCCATCGCCACCCCAAGCCGTAGAAGGCACCGCTTGCACGTCGTCTGTATTACCAGGTGTGCCAGCTAATACTCTTAAAGTAGCCGCCGTTATAGTTCCACCAACACTGGATAGGTCAAAAAACAAAAACGTCCTGTAACACGTTGAAACATACACATTTTTAGAAAAAGTATACCGCACTTGCATACCAGTGAAAAACGTGTTGGTTGTTATCGTGGTAGCGCCGCTTCCTGTTGCTGCGTTTCTTGTTGTTGAGACCCAATTTATTGCAGACCCGCTGCTGTCTTGTCTTTCAATGACCCCTTGCAGGGTGGCGTTTATAGTTGTGGTTGCCATAGTTAAACTATTTGAACCCAGGACTTGTCTGGATCAAAAAATATTTCATCATTAGTAGGGTTAAGCATATAACCTACAATTCTTACAATATTATTACTTGAGCTAGGAATGGTAAGAGTTGTACCTCCAGGGCTAGTTGGAGAAAGATATAAAACACTTCCAAGGCCTCCAGATGTAAACGCAGCGTCTCTGGCAAAACCTTTTACTAAGATCCCGGCAGCCGGTGTTGTTCCCATTGCAATACCTAACATGCCTTTACCATAGGGTATGTTTCCTTGTGCCTTAATCCAGCCCGCGCTGAGGCCCGCCGATGTGTATACAATTACATCCCCAGCGGCTATTGTTCCATTACTACCATTACCGGTAGGAAAAGTTCCAAAATAAACAATTTCACCACGGTACTGGTCAATCGCTGTTGGATAAGTGTATTCAACCGTGTTAAGGCTTATATCGTTGTCTAAATTAATCGTAACGCCACCAGATGTACCTCCTCCGTTTAAATTTGTGCCAGCGGTTACTGCAGTAATGTCCCCTGTATTATTTGTAAACGGTAAGTCAGACACATATCCCCGTGCAATTGTACTATCCTCAGAATACCAAATCTGGGCTGAGGTGTTTATTGTTGCACTAAGAGCATTTGTTGCGGCTAAAATAGCGTTGCCTGACCCAGCATATGTTATAGCTACATCATCGGCATTTGCTGTTATACCCGTTCCACCAATAACATTTAATGTTGGGTTAACAGTTGAAGTTCCCGTTTGAGTCATTCCCGTACCCGCAGTTACGCTCGTAACAGTTCCTTGTGGAACTCCAGCAACAGCGTTGTCTACATAAGCTTTATTAGCGGCATCCGTAGTAGCTGACACAGTATCAACACCTTGTATTCTACCTGTACCGGCTAAAACTATATCACCGCCTCCAACATACAAATCTCCTGTGTGGGATATGTTTCCACTGGTACCGTCTAACCAAACTCTTGCATCGCCATCAGCAGCCACATACATTCCCCAACCGGTTGCTCCCGTGTTGGTTATAAAAGAAGCAAATGGACCATGGCAATATCCAATACCATACATATTAGATAAAGTTGTTGAAGCTGGGTTATAACTGCTACCGATAGTGTATATAGGGTTTGAGTTTGCGGAGTTATCTCCAACGTTATTATAAGAACCTTCTAAAAATCCTACAATTGCAGATGATCTTTTAACGTTTCCAGTCATTACTCCGCCAGCTAGTGGTAAAGCATTTGTAGCATTCGCCACGGTCTGAGTGCTAATGTTGCCGCTATCTATAACTAGTCTAGCCGAAGACTGCGAGCCATTTGTGGTTCTGCTAACCCATAAATTATCGGAATGAAAAGCGTGAGTTAATTGAAACGAGTAATTATTGCTACTTTGCCATGAATTACCTACTGTGTTAAAATAATTTATCCAATCTGTAGTTGGCGCTCCAGTTACATTATTCCCGTAATAAGCCCCTGTCGGCTCATTTACACCTGCAAAAGTACTTACCGACGTACTTTTTCTACCAGAGCCACCTGAAACTATCATGCTAGCAGTTAATCCGCCTACGTTATCTGCATACCTTGCGCTATCTACTCTAACGCCGTAAGTTTCTGAACCGTTCCACCCCATTAATGTAGGGTACGTTCCTGTCCAAGCAACTGTTGGATTAGTGTTGTTTACAACGCTTCCAGATGGAGACGTAGAATCAGACGCGTCAAATATAGTGTGGTGATTTCCATATTCCTTCCACATTAATTGTCCTGCTACAGCTCCATCAGTTACTCCTTTATAATTTGTTCTACCAGTGCTAAAAGTTGTAGCTGTAGAAGCATTACCTACAAGAGCCCCTGTAACTGTAGTAATAGTAGCAGCTGGTCCAGATAATGTCCCAGTAAAAGTTGGATTGGCGACTGGCAAGTAAGGACCGCCAATAACTGTTGAGGCATCTACCCAGGTTGGTGAAGCATTAGCATTTGATTTAAGTATTTGACCCGAAGTTCCATAAGCAGTTCCTGTGGATCCAAATGATATTCCTCCAGCGGAGGTGATACGCATTCTTTCTGATGTACCAGCTGTATTAAATACAAGCGTCCCTTGGCTTCCCATGATTTGGGACTGATAAGTTTGGTCTATAAAATTAATAAGACTACCTGTTAATGTATCACTATATAATACAATGTTTGGATTATCCCCCTTTATGTACAATTTATCTGTAGGACTAGTCGTCCCGATCCCGACGTTGCCGTTGAAAATAGTGTTTTTATTAGTACCATCCCAAGTAGTATTATAAGCACTTGATGGGTTGCCGTAAGAAGTAAACATTTGTATACTACCTAAACCAATAGAATACGACGTAGAGGTGCTCCAGGTAGGAACAATTCTCATTCTAAAATTATCATTATACCCACCGCCAAGAGCATAGTTATATTGAATAGCTGTACCTCCTGGCCAACTACTTATACCGGTTTTAGAAGTTATATCGGTCCATCCTGTTTCGTAAGGGTTTGTAACAGTCTCTTTTGACTCTAAATACAAATCAAAACTATTACCATTTGTTGAATGTGTTAGGGTAGTGTTTGATATAAATGTATAACCTAAACTAGCCCCAAAATATATTATATATTCCACATAGGCATTATGGCTTAAAGTAACGCCCCCATATGATTGACCATTATTACCCGCTAGCATTCCAGCCACACTTCCTAAGTCTGTCCAGGTTGTTCCATTTCTACCCCATAGCTGTGCAGTTTTGTATCTAGCAGAATCAAATACTGTTCCGTTATTATCTCCACCCCCGCTGCTATAAATTGCTTGACCTAGATAATTACCGGTAAGATTAAATCCAGTTCCATTAGCTAATGTTGAGTCTGTGTTCAGTTGAGACGTTAAAACACCGCTTATATCTACATTGCTCGTAAACCTACCCGTACCCGTAACATCTAGCTTATACGCAGGATTAGTCGTTCCAATGCCTACGTTGCCGCCTGAGGTGATGCGCATTCTTTCATCACCTGAGTGAGTACCAAATCTAATTAAATCAGCCGCTCCTCCATCATCACCATAAGTACCTATAAAAGTACCATTTGAAAAATGCCCTATATTTAATCTTCCATCACCTGCTGTTCCTGTTTCAATAGCTATTTGATTAGCTGTCGAATCAATAACCAATTTCCCATTAGTAGGCGAAACCGTTCCGATCCCGACGTTGCCTGAAGTTAAAATAACAAGTTTTGGATCTGCCCAAGCTGAGACCACACCAGGATGAGCAGTTCTAAATCCTATTGCAAAATTATCATTAGCACTATAAACTCCTTGACCTACACTCCAGTTGTTTGTGGTAACACCATTCGTGAATAATATACTTGGTCTATCACTTCCAGAAACATTTCCTGTTCTAAATTCAGCAATTGTACCGAAACTATGATTACCGTTTGTATTTGTAAACATAGCACTAGGATATTGTGTTCCTCCTGCG
>Ga0209137_1004986_pt1 | contig 10290 bp, 7 predicted proteins | sample SaaInl5LU_22_DNA_FD_184642 | JGI IMG/M metagenome (GOLD analysis project Ga0209137, IMG submission 184642) | Marine microbial communities from expanding oxygen minimum zones in the Saanich Inlet - ESP_105LU_22_DNA (SPAdes) (version 2) | ecosystem: Environmental > Aquatic > Marine > Intertidal...
GCGCCACAACCGGAGGTTATGGCGGAGCCAACTATCGCCTCACCCAGAACCTCAGTGTCTCTGGTGGTGGCATAAAGGCAAGCAGTAAGGCCCTCCCCGAAGAATCAACAACCATTGACAATGGCTCTGCTATTTTCACCAACCAAAGAGTGATCTTCATGGGCGCTAACCACACTAGGGAATGGGACCTAAGTAAGCTCCTGGGTCTACAGATCAGTGATGCCGGCTTTGAGGTTAGTGCTGCAGTTAGCGGTCGACAGAAGACCTCAGCCCTGGCAGGTGACTGCCTGGGCATGATTACCCCGGGCATTGCCTTCGCCCTAGCAGTAGAGACCTTCCAAGAAGGCAAGGAAAGTGCTCAGAAGTTAGCGATAGAAACTGCTGAGGACATTGAGGGGCAGATTGCTGCGCTCGGCTGAAGCCCGAAGCATTATCTGGCCAAGAAAGGTCGTCTACAACTAAGCAGAGTGCATCTGGTCGAGAGTTGGCCTCAATGTAGACGGCTCATTGATCTTCAGAGATGGGAATCCAGATTTGCTTCAAAGGAAGACGCGCCTTGATCTCACCGTCCAGAACTGCATAGTGCGTATAAATCTGCTTGATGATGTCTCCCATGCTCCAAACCCTGACTTTGAAATACTGGGTCTCCAGGTAGCTTTTCGCCGGTCCCGTTACGCCGCCAAACGTAACAAGCAGTGCCTGATCTGCCTGGTACCGGTGAATTGCACCGTTCAGCTGCTGAAGCACCGTGTCACTGACGGCACCTATCTGTGACTTTACTTGCACAACTAACTTTGGTGACTCCATCCCAAGTGCACCCATGCCAGCCAGAATATCGACGCCGCCATCAGCCCCAGGAGGGCTGTTCCTACACTTGTATCCTTCGGCGGTGAGAAGTGCCTCGACAAGCTCTGCTAGTTCGTGCCCCTTGAAATCTTCTTGTAGCACCCGTGCGATCTCATCTTGAGCAATTTCCTCCAGATTGATTCCTTCAATTTCATTCGAAATATCGTCATCGACCTTCGACTGGACGCTGTCTTGACTTGCAGGGTTTAGAGCGGATCTGGCGCCGGGATCTGACTTGCCTTCCATGATTTGCTCAAGCCTGTGTGCGGCGTCGTTATTGCCAACTTCAAAGACTGTCAGTGCAGATCCAAGCTGGTAAAGAAGGTCTTGCTTGATTAATGACTTAGGTACATCGGTCTTCAGCCAGTTCACCTGAACTACGTGACGGCGAGTTGGATCAGGTTCGTTGGAGAGATACTTGTAACCTCCTGAGACCTGACCGAAAGCGACCTGCGAGGTGGCTCTTATCGGCAAGACAATGAAATCGCCCTTTTGAATTCTTTTGATCATCGTCCAGAGTTGCCCGGTAGCATTTGCAACCCTATTTTTGGAACCGCCGCGATGTTCAGCCACGATTGCTCGAAGCTCTTCTCTCTCATCCACGCCCGTGAGATCGGGCATTTCGTCCCAGCCGCCGCCGACTACGCCGTTCGCAAATGACCACTCAGTACGTTCGCCGCTTCTACCAGTCCTAATGGTCCAAAACTTTGCCATCATTCCCCCTGCGCTGTGATTGTTCGAACAATACTGACGAAGCTAACAGCCTCGATTCCCAAAATCAGTTGTTTTCATCTTCTACTTCAGCATCGAGGCCCTCTATGGCAACTGCAGTGTCGAAAAGCCCAATACGCTTCAAATCATTATGTGTGTCGATGCCCGTATAGGAAAGTGATCCGTCTTCATACCTTCTGAATGCAAAGACAGCCTGGTTCATGTGCGAGGAGTTGAATACGTTGAAAGAGACTAGGAGCTGGAAATCCTCAACAGTTAGCCCAGTAACCGTCCTAAACAACTTCGGCTCAATCTTGGTAATCACATCTTGCAGCGTATTTTCGCGATAATCAGTCAAGTACATAAAGGCAGGGATGCGGGTGGCAAACTTGATTAGCTTTTCCTGAATCTGCTTCCTAAGTGACTTGTATTCCTTCTCCTCTTTGGTCAACTCTTTTTTATCTACAGGCTTAGTGCTTTTCTTTTTTTCCTTGAGTGCGACACTCTTGTTGACCACAGTCTCGAGCGGGTTATCCCCAAGCTTTCTAAACCCTTCAATCCTCATGACTGCTGCCAGAGCTTCCTTGTCTGCTAGGACCTTGCTCAAAGTGTCGTTATCTACGTTCACAAGGAGAGCTGATTCCCACTTTCTCGCCAAAAGAGTTGCAGAAGTGCCAGTCATGGCCATGTCCAAGATCTGACCTGCATCGACTTGAAACATTTGAGAGCCGTTGTATGCAAGCACAGGCAAGAAGCCAACAAGTTCATTTACCGCTTCCTCCGGATTGCTCTTGCCGGAAGACAGGCCCATTCCATATTCAGAAATTTGCCGCAGGGCTCGAGTAGGGGCAAAGTCAAAAACGAAACAGACTGGCTTTACTACTTCCTCGGCTCTTGGATCGTCTCCCTCTGGATTCTTGATTGACCAAGGTGACTGGACTCGAAAGGCCGCCTGGAAGTAGGTCTCGGGGGACTGCAGGTTTCGAAGCATCAGCATCGAAGACCACTGAGGGACAGTTACACCTGTGGTTAGCTTTCCACAGGACAGACTGATGGTCTTGGTTTCAAATCCGGAGCCGATTGCCTTCTTCACTGGAGGCAAAGCCTCCAGCCCAATACCGGCCTTTGTGCCGGAGACATTCAAGACTTTGTAATCGTGCCAAAACTTGTTCTGGGTTTCTAGCAAGAGGTTCTGCATGGCATCGCAAGCAGCAACATTTGGCAAGAACCAAAAAGAATGCTCGAGGTATGGCAGCAGTCTCATGTCAGAATAAGGAAAAGGAGGCTTCTTTGAACCAAGCTTCAGGTTATCCACCTGAGTCGGTGCGTAATCACCCTTGATAATCTGGAGCCACTTTTGCACTTCGCTCTCGTGCTTGAATTCGGCCTTTGCACCTCTTCCGGTTGCAGTGAAGAATTCGTTTAAGTCAAACTCAGAAAACTCCCCCTGATTTGCAACAGCAACTAGCTCATCGGGCATCTGATAAGTCATTAGACGCATTTGAGGCAAGGCTCCGTAGGGATTCTTATCCTTTGGATTCTTCTTAGCAAACTCCTCTTTAGCTCGCTGCTCGTCACTGTATGTCCAGTTGAAAATCTGTTCTTCGATGAACTCACCAGTAGATAGGGCCCTGAACGGAGTTCCGGAAAGGTATAGATAACCTCGTGTCTTGATGGGCAAGAACTCTGTCTCAGCAGAGTTGAGATCTTCTAGCTCCTCATGAAAATCGTCTAACTTTGGATTGTAAACAAGCTTTTCTTCTTTTAGCCTTTCAGAATCGTCCTCACCTTCGAACAACTCTTTAGCGCTGTCTTTCCAGGCACCAAAGTGATACTCGTCGAAGATAACCAGGTCCCACTCAATTTTGTGAATCCACTCATTATTGGGCTTTACGCGGCCCTTCTCATCCTTACCAAGAAGATCCTGAAATGAGCCAAAGTAAACAAGAGGAGTGTTCTTTGAAACCGACCTCGGATCACTCTTGTTCTTCTTTGAAAGGAATTGCCAGCTATCAAAATCAACGTGTGATTCGAGATCGGTCTTCCAAGAGTCTTCAACTGCAGGCTTGAAAGTAACTACTAAGACTCTTTTAGCTCCCAGTTTGTTTGCCAATTGATAAGAAGCAAAGGTCTTGCCAAACCGCATCTTTGCGTTCCATAAAAACCTTGGCGTGGCCTTCATGTCTTCATGCCAGACAGAATGGAAGTAGTCATGTGTTTGGAGCACTGCTTGAGCCTGCTCAGGCCTCATGTCAAAGTCAAGATGATGGGTCCCCTGAAGCGCTTTATTTTCTCGAAGTTCCTGAATGGCGGTGAGGACTTCCTCAACTGAGACTTTCATCCATTCCAAGTCAACCGACTCGAAGCCCTTGTCTTTTAGCCGATTTCGGACATCAAAATCCGAGAATGTAGTTCCGTCAAGCCTCTCTGCCGACTCATCCATCAGGATTGTGTAATTGGTGATGTTTGCGGTTTGAAGCTGTTGCTTGACACGTTCTGGAACGGATTTTGTGGTCTGGCCGATTTTGAGTTGCCCAGAATGACTATCCGATTTAATCTGATAGGCGTAAATACGTGGCTTCGCCCGCCGCTTTTCTGGCAATAAACCTTGCAATGTACTATCCATTATCAAGTTCCATGGGCCTTATTGCTTTCTCTAAATAATCAATTTCCTTCTGACTTAGCTCATACTTCTTGTAGAGATCGGAATCGTTGAGAATGTTTGTGAAATCTTGCATAGGTACCCACTCATAAGTTCCCCTGAGGGCGTCCTGCGTAATCTTTCTTAAGGAAACCAAGAATCGAAAAAACTTAGTCTGGTAATAGGACTGAAGGCCCCGCGCTTGGATTTCAGAAGGTAGCCAGAATGCCAGATAGCTTTGAGAGCAAACCGACGGAGGCCCTACAATTTTAGCTTTACCAAGAACTATGTCAGGAATTTTTTGCCCTCCGTCTGACCCGGCCTTTGGAACAAGAACTTTCCAGCTGTCTATCAGATCCGCGTTCTTTTTTATAGAAAGTCTTGGGACAAAAGCGGATTCCCGCTTGGCCTTCGAAATGAAGTGAAGCGTTATATCTTCGGGGGCAGCAAGTCGCCTGTAATCAGTAAAGTTTGTAGCGATTCCAAATGGAGTGTCGGCCGTGAGGATAGAGATGATGGACTTCTCTGACCTGGCTTGAACTTTTCTGAGGATTTCGACCGCGGTTGTGCTTCTCACAAACACATCAAATTCTCCCAAATCTCTAGACTCTGGGCCCTCTAATTCATCACCACGATTCATTGAGTATTTGACAGAACCCCCAAACGCAGGATCCCACAGGAAATAAGAGATGCCACCCTTTACCTCAACACCGGGGAAAACCTCACTGGACACCGGATAATCGACAAGCGCACGTAACTTGCCCTCGCTCAACATTGAGTTTCGAAACGAATCCATTCCCCTTCCACCTGCAAGCCATCGCGAGGGTGTGACCATGCAGAGAAGCTTTGGGTCAAGTTTTTGGGCCTGCTCGACAAATTTGTGATAAATCGAAGAGTCACTAGTTCCTCCAGCCCCGCCTGCAAGCTGGTATGGAGGATTCCCAATAATTACGTCAAATAGCATGTCTCCACCGAATATTTCTTGAACCCATTTCTTGGGATCATCATTGTGAATAAGGCCGTAGGCATGGAGTTCAAGCCCGTCGTCTCTGTCAAATTCTCTCCTTGGAGCCCTGCAGAACTTGCATCTACCATCAAGCGCCTTCTCAATTTGATTTCCCTCTTTGTCCATCGTTATGACTTTGGTTTTTCCACCAACCCAGGTGTGTTCGAGAGGTTCGAACCAGATGTTTCCAGCCTCGGTGTTGAGCTTTTTAGTAACCGAGTGTTTGCCGTTTGCCTTTTTAGAGCAGTAAAGGGAGCGTCTGGCCATCAAAGAGGTGAGCTCGGTGGTGGCAATACCAAAGACTTGCTTTGTGAGGATGTGGTCAACCCTGGCCTGAAGGTCAGGAATTTCTTTCTCTAGTCCTTCTATCAGACGCGTTGCTATCTCTCTGAGAAAAACCCCGGACTTAGTAAACGGATCCAGGAAGGTAACTTTCGAATTGCTCCAGATGTCCTCGCCGCTATTCGATTCCGCCCAGCCTTTTGCCAAGGTGTCGAGCATCCGGTTCGCGAACTCCGGAGGCGTGAAAACTTCATCGTTAGATAAGTTCGCAATGGAATTGAGAATGTCCGGGTTCCGACCATGAAAGTCAAGAAACCTCGAATACTGTGTGCCTTTTGCCCCCGCCATAAAAAAAGCTTAGCTACTGGGGGGGACATTATTGGGAATGTCTTCAATCTTCATTGCCGGATAGTCCTTCACCGGCGCGAATATTTCGTCTGGTCGCATGGATTCAAAGAGAGTTCCCTCGCCAAAAGATGACATTTGCAAGAGCTCGTCGTACTTGAAGTCACGCCGATTAAATCGTCCCTTGCCAAGGTACGACCACTCTGCAAACACAATCGGTTCGCCTTCATGATCTTTGAGGCTGAGCGCGTCGCCCTGAACAATGTTTGCCTTAAGCACCTCCTGGGCAGCTGCCAGTGCAAGCGCAGTTTGATCGAGCCTTAGGTGCTCCTGGAAAACTTTGAGCAGATTCAACCTACATTCAGCTGCATTGTCTGCCAGAAGCTCAACTCCGTAAATGCACATCAAACCAAGAAGCGCATGGTGGACTCGCTCGAACTCACTTGACTTGTAGCGCTTGTCGACGGCTTCAAGTTTCCGCTTGAGGACGGGCACCAAAAAATTTCCTGAGCCGCATGCGGGCTCAAGGAACCTAGAATCAATGCGCTCGGTTTCTTGTTTTACAAGATCCAGCATGTTTTCCACCAACCAGGGTGGCGTGAATACCTCGCCGTGGTCGGCGACCCGCTTCTTCGATCTAATCAGGTCTGCCAAGGCTCACTCTTTTCGGCTAAAGCGACTACGCCGCTTGCGGCGCTTTGGTGTACCCCCTCAGGATAGCTCAGGCAAGCGACAGGGTCTAGGTGTTGGAGTTCCCTCTCGGATCTTGACAGCCACAAGCAAATCATGATCCAATCTAAGATCGAACAGCCTTGGGGGAATTGTGGAATCAAACGTAAATACGCCGAAACTATCCGACGTTATTAAGCAATTCCAAGAGATTCGGGTCGATGACTATCAGCGAACATACGCTTGGCAGAACGAACAGATCGACGAACTGTTCGAAGACCTAAAGGAGACTGTTTCAAGCGGGGACAACCATTTTTTTGGAACACTTATATTTGAGACCAAAGACCAACGGCATGCCACCATCGTGGATGGTCAGCAGCGTCTGACCACTATCTTTGTCCTGGTCGCAGCCCTTAGAGACCACATAGACAAGCTGTCCCTCAACGAAATACCCGCTGAGAAGCCTGGGCAGTTGCCGGTTCACGTTGCTAACAAGGCATGGAGTGTTCTTTACCCAGCGCAGGACACAGATCAACACAGATTCAAGTCAAACCGATTCCTGAACGAAATTTTTGCCAAGGGCGTCATGCCTGAGCCAGCACTACAAAAACCAATTGGAAGTCGAGTTTCAGAGATTTCTCTGGCGTTCCGCAAGGGGATCAAAAGAATCAGATCTTTGGTGGCCACTGATCTTGAGAGATTTGATACCGACATCACAAAACTTAAAAGAATCAATGCGCTGCTCGATGCCCTGCTCGACAATTTCCTTGTGCTGCGGGTAGTGACGGGCAACCTTTCAGAGTCCCTGGACATATTCCTTACTCTGAACAACAGGGGCTTACCTCTTGGTCCATCAGATTTGGTCCGAGGCGCAATCATGAGCGCCTTGGGTTCTGGAGAGCCAGAGGCTCAGCAGGCCAAACTCCATCAGAAGATCTTTGAGGAGTGGAAATCAATAGCCGACTTGGTGAAAGAGCCCGAAGCTTTTCTGAGGCACCACTTGGTTGCAACAGGGAAAGACAAAGTCCAGAAGAAGAGGGTCTTTGAGACGGTTAATAACCGAATCAAGGATGACAACATCACCCAAAGAAAGCTCAAAGCAGCTGACTTTTGGGATGATGTGCTTGATGCAGCAGAGGTCTACAACAAGATAATTGAACCAAACATGGGTGGGGACATGCAGCTTCACCTTGAGCTGCTGGAAGGTCTAATCAAGAGTCACAGAGTTCTCCTTCTTACTGCCTTCAAGGAAATCTCAGACCCGGATGCTTTGAATGATCTTGTGCGGGCCACAATGGTGCTCGGTTATCGGTGGGTAATGACTGGCGGTAATGCCCAGGTTCTTGAAGACTTTTTCCAACAACGTAGTACCGATCTAAGGGATGGGCTCAGTGCTACATCTGTCGCCGATGCCATTAAGGACAAGGCCCGTTTTGAATTCGACCCTGCCAGTTACCTTGCCGAGGAGGGCGACTCCAGCTTTGTGTCCCGTGCACTTCTTTACTCGGTGAATAGACGACTGGCCCCTGATGCAGTCGAACAAAAACTTGATAAGTCTCTTCACCTCGAGCACATTGCACCCAAGGGCGAGACTGACCCATGGAAGGAAGAGATCTTTTACGGAGTCTCGTCAGATTACGAGAGTTATGACGCGTTGGTGTCAGAAATTGGAAACCTCACCTTGCTAGATTCCAAGATCAACATCAAGGCGCAACAAAAGCCTTTTTCTGAAAAGAAAGAGAAGTATGACCACAGCGTGATCAAAATCACTCGGGACCTTTGCCTTGCCGAAAACTGGGCAAAGGAGGAGATTCAATCCAGAACCGAATGGCTTGCTGAGTGTTTTGAGATAATTTTTTCGGTGGATTCAGCCCCTGAGCAGATTCTGTCTTTTCCGAAATGGCTGCAAGAAAAGAGCTAGCCCGGCAACTGCCCCTTGAACCACACATTCTTGTGAAGGTTCATGATTCTTGTTGGCTCACCTTCTGATACTGGCACGAAGAGATCTCCAAAGTCTGTGATGTTCAGCCTCGTGGCTGGTTCCAGAATCTGTCTGAGTCGGGTTAGGGCTTCCGATGAGTCCTCCACCGTGCTGTTTGCAAGGTTTATCGACAAGGTCAGGTCTTTCACATCAGACCCGGTGAATTCGTACTCGTGAGCTAAGACAAAGCCTCGGACTGTGTCGCTATTGTCCTCTGGTGCAGCGCCGAACCAGCCGACCATGGTTGCAGTGCCCTTGATGTAGCCCATGGCTGCTCCATCTTCAGGGTCAACCCAGACCTCTCCTCCCAGCGGGAAGTAGCGAAGCCACATCGCCATGACTTGATCCCTGAGGTCACCCAATTCCTCTGCAACAGAAACACCGTTGTCGTCATAAATGTCCTGGGTTTGTCGATCAAGAGTTAGTTTTCGGGAAGGCTTTGTTCCGGTCCATCTTGAACCCCAAGGGGGACGCTTCTCGCGCTGCCTAATGACCTCTTCGTACTCCTTGGTTACCTCTTCGGCTGCTGCCGGTATTACGGGAGCAGGCTCAGCCTCAGGTTTCGTGTAGTTGCCGGCAAGAATATTCTTGACTCTCGACTGCACAGCCCTGGCCCAGTTTGAAACCTCCAGCCCCGGGCCGCTCGTAACCTGATCAAAGAGGGTTGATATCTGAAGCAACGTTTGAAGATTAGGGGCTAGCTGCTGGTGATGCAGCAGGTTCAGCTTTTGACGCAACGTGTGAGCGGCATTCACCCAAGCTTGATTGATTTTGGGTATTTGATGCCAGATCTGTGAATCTTCCAAGACTGCTTCGCCAAGAATAAACCTCAGGTCCGAAGGTGACTTATAGCTAAAAGGCTGATTCATAGAGATTCTGTAATGCCGGATGTCTTCAAACCACTCCGGGTGCGATTCTGCCCGGAAGCGATTGTCGAGAAACATCGAAAGTTCGCTCGCCGCTTCTAGTTCAAGGGCGCTCATTATTCCGAGGACTATTACCTGGTCATTATCAACGGGCAGCGTGAAATTCCCCACCTATGCCTCCAAGCCAAAATCATTAATGACAGCTAGAGCTCGTGTGACCGTGTATGCAAAAGCAAGTGACTTTATGTCTCCCGGCTCCACCACCATGGCAAGCTGATTCGCTGTCCTAGACGTCTCGCCCTCTATCTCGGCTCTGGTGCCGAACCTTAGAGCGCCCATCTCGAGCGCCAGCTCCTCGAAGTTATAGGCAAGATATTGGTCAATTTCTTCGGTTGTGGCACCGTGAAGAGTGAAGTAGCCCTTATCTGGGCTGTACTTCATTACCTTCAATACAGCCAACCAGTTACCATCCCGGGATTCGGAGAGGGTCATGCTCCCTCTTCGAGCTAGGCTCTCGTGCTTAGTCAGGCCCCCGAGTAGGTCAATCGGCTTAACCTCAGGTGGGTCATTTGGCCACTCAACCAGGCCCACCATCAAATTGAGCTCATCTGAACTGGTCACACGAAAAGTTGTGAGGTCAGCGGCCTGCTCAGTACTTCCCCCCCTGGCCGAGATGGGTTTGCCCCGATAGGTCTTTGTCCCAGGTATTAGTTCAATCTCGCATTTACTAATCGAAATAACTTCGTTGTCGCTCAAGCCAGCCCCCGCTTCTTCTGCCTATTAATAGTGTCACAGTCGATCAAAATGGGCCAATGGAACAGCGCCAAATGTGACCAGCTAGATGTCAGCAACTTAACTCTCTCCGCTGCCATGACCAGGCTGCATGTAGTAACCACTGTCCCGATCAACCGAATCACACATGGTCAGCTCATCTTTGCTCAGC
>Ga0209137_1004989_pt1 | contig 10287 bp, 10 predicted proteins | sample SaaInl5LU_22_DNA_FD_184642 | JGI IMG/M metagenome (GOLD analysis project Ga0209137, IMG submission 184642) | Marine microbial communities from expanding oxygen minimum zones in the Saanich Inlet - ESP_105LU_22_DNA (SPAdes) (version 2) | ecosystem: Environmental > Aquatic > Marine > Intertidal...
TGCGGACAGGCTGGCTGGCGAAGGCGCTGGACAGGAGGTAGCGTAATGTTACCTGCAAATATTGATGACGTTGTGCTCACTCACTCAGCTGAAGAACGGCTCCAAAGTCGACGGCGTCTTTGGCATGTGGTACGGCAAAGGGCCCGGGGTTGATCGCTCTGCCGACGTTTTGAAGCACGCTAATTCAGCAGGCACTTCGCCCCACGGCGGCGTGTTGATGCTGGCAGGTGACGATCATGCTGCAAAATCTTCCTCTGTGGCACATCAGTCAGAACACCTGCTAATCGCTTGCGGTATACCGGTGCTGTATCCCTCAAACGTACAGGAGTATCTCGATTACGGACTGCACGCATGGGCCATGAGTCGTTACTGCGGATTGTGGGTGTCGATGAAGTGCGTAACGGATGTGGTTGAATCTTCTGCCTCGGTCACACTGGAGCCAGACCACCTGGATATTGTGATTCCCGAAGATTTTGACTTGCCGCCCGGTGGTCTAAATATTCGCTGGCCGGATCCGCCCCTGGATCAGGAGGCGCGTATGCACAACCACAAGTGGTATGCCGCGCTGGCCTACATTCGCGCCAATAAACTCAACCGTGTGGTGATTGACTCGCCGCAGGCGCGTTTTGGCATCATGGCGGCAGGCAAGGCGTATCTGGACGTGCGTCAGGCGCTGGCTGATCTGGGCCTGGATGATGAGGCCTGCGCGCGCATCGGAATCCGGGTGATGAAGGTGGGATGCGTGTGGCCGTTAGACGCCCAGGATGCGCGGCAGTTTGCGACCGGCCTGGAAGAGATACTGGTCGTTGAAGAAAAGCGCCAGATTCTCGAGTACGCGTTGAAAGAAGAACTCTACAACTGGCGTGACGATGTCCGACCGAGAATTTTTGGCAAGTTTGATGAACGCGACAATGCCGGTGGTGAATGGTCTGTGCCGCGCGGCCAGTGGTTGCTTCCGGCCTGTTACGAATTGTCACCGTCGCTGATCGCCAAAAGCATTGCCACACGCCTGGAACGCCTGGGTTTACCGACCGACGTGATGGCAACCATCAATGAGCGTATTCGTGTGATTGACGGCAAGGAGCAGGAGGCGGCCAAACCGCGTTTGACGGTGGATCGCAAACCCTGGTTCTGCTCAGGTTGCCCGCACAATACTTCTACGCGAGTGCCTGAGGGCTCTCGCGCGTTGGCCGGTATCGGCTGCCACTATATGGCTATGTGGATGGATCGCAACACCGACACGTTCACGCAGATGGGCGGTGAGGGTGTGAGCTGGATTGGACAGATGCATTTCTCCAACGACCGGCATGTCTTTGTTAACCTCGGCGACGGCACCTATTTTCACTCCGGTTTGCTGGCGATACGCGCCTCTATTGCCGCTGGCGCCAACGTCACTTATAAAATTCTGTTCAACGATGCGGTGGCCATGACCGGTGGGCAGCCGGTGGATGGCGTGTTAACGGTGCCGATGGTCGCACAGCAGGTGATTGCTGAAGGCGCAAAGAAAGTCCTGTTGGTCAGCGATGAGCCGCAGAAATACGCTGCCCGCGAGGGCTTGCCTGAGTCGGTGAGCGTGCATCATCGCGATGAGTTCGACGACCTACAGTTGCAGCTGCGTGACACAGCCGGCACCACCATCATGATCTACGACCAGACCTGCGCCACAGAAAAGCGCCGTCGTCGTAAGCGCGGTTTGGCCGTCGATCCACCGCGGCGAGTGTTTATCAACCCCGACGTGTGTGAGGGCTGCGGCGACTGTTCCGTGAAGTCCAACTGTCTGTCGGTAGAGCCACTGGAAACGCCACTGGGCACCAAGCGGATCATTAACCAGAACTCGTGTAACAAGGATTTCTCTTGTCTCAAGGGGTTCTGTCCGAGCTTTGTGACGCTTGAAGGCGCTGAGTTGCGTAAGCCGGCAGCCGGACCGATTGGCCAGCTGCCCTTGCCCGTGGGTATACCAGAGCCCGTAATACCCAAGCTGCGCAAGCCCGTTGGTATTGTGGTGACCGGCGTGGGCGGCACAGGCGTAGTGACTATTGGTGCATTGTTGGGTATGGCGGCACACCTGGAAAACAAGGGCGTGACGGTGCTGGACCAGACAGGATTGGCGCAAAAGGGCGGAGCGGTAATGAGCCATGTGCAGATCGCTGCCCAGCCGGGTGCTATTCACGCGACGCGCATTGCCATCGGTGAAGCGGACGTACTGATCGGTTGCGATGAGATTGTCTCAGCGTCTGCAGATGCGCTGTCGCGCGTTCGCAACGGGCATACTGCGGCAGTCATTAATAGCGCCCACACGCCAACAGCTGAGTTTGTGTCTAACCCGGATTGGCAGTACCCGACAGCCAGTGTCGAGCGTGATCTTCTAAGCACCCTGGGCAATCAATGCAACTTTTTGTCCGCCAGCGCGTTGGCGGTGAGGTTGATGGGTGACAGTATATTCACCAATTCTCTGGTGCTCGGTTACGCTTGGCAAAAGGGTTGGCTACCACTTTCACGAGCCGCCCTGATGCGTGCGATTGAGCTCAATGGTGTAGCCGTTGAGAACAATACGCGGGCTTTCGAGTGGGGTCGGGTAGCGGCCCATGACGCCGACATGATCCCCGTTCCGGAGCATAAAGCTGAAGTGGTTAAATTGCATTTTCCCGAATCACTGAAGGACATTATTGCAGCGCGCTCACAGCTGCTCACCGAATACCAGGACGCCGCTTATGCCTCACGTTATCGCGAGGCCTTGTCGAAGTTTGTAGCGAGGGAAAGCGCGGTGCTCAGCAGCAGCAGCTTGAGTGTCATCGCCGCCAAAAACCTGGCCAAGCTGATGGCCTACAAAGATGAGTACGAGGTTGCCCGCCTGCACACCTCCACCAAATTTATGGATCTGCTGCGCGAGCAGTTTGAGGGGGAGCCGGGTGTTGACTACAAAATCAACTACCATCTGGCGCCGCCCATGATCGCGAAAAAAGACAGCCAGGGTCATCTGCGGAAGAGCCAATATGGCCAGTGGATGCTCGGCGCCTTCAAGTTGATGCGTCGATTCAAGAGCTTGCGTGGTGGTTGGATGGACGTGTTTTCCAAAACCGCAGAGCGGCGCCAGGAACGGCAGCTGATCGCTGACTATATGCAGCTGCTTGATGATCTGGCCCAGTGTCTGGATAAGCGCAATGTCGACAATACGCGGGCGCTACTTGAGCTGCCCCAAAGCATCCGCGGCTATGGCCACGTAAAGGAGGCTAACATGGAAAAGGCCGCTAGAGAACGGGCGAATCTGTTGCGCGAGAAAATCACCGTCGATGCCACGCAATAAACACTATCGAATAAATAGAAAGGGAGATGCCATGCGCGCCGCAATAGTAAAAGAACCAGGAGCCATCCCGGTCGTGCAGGGTTTTCCAGCACCACAGCCACAGGAGGGTGCGGTACTCATCAATGTTGAAACAACGGGCCTGGGCGGCTGGGATATTCTTGGTGCTTACCGCATGGGGGTGGAATTCCCCTGCGTGATTCGCGGCGAGGGCGTTGGGCGCACAGAGGATGGCCGGCGGGTCTATTTCGGCGAGCGTTCGGTAATTCCCTATGGTTCATGGGCGGAGAAAACCCTGGTACCTGCAGATGAAGTCTGGGAGGTGCCTGAGGCGGTGGACGATCGCACTGCGATAGCGATGGGTATCGCCGCTACCGGGGCTCTGATTCCTTTGGAAGCGGCCAACATCCAGGCAGGAGAAACCGTCCTGATCCTGGGAGCCACCGGTACCCTGGGCCAGATTGCGCTGCAGTTGGCGCGCTATCTCGGCGCCGGTAGAGTCATCGCAGCGGGCCGCAATCAACAAACCCTGGAATACCTGCAAGCCAAGGGCATTGCCGATGACATTGTGTGCCTCAACAGTGACGACGATGTGAGTGCCCATAAAGCGGTGGCGGGTGAAGGTTACGACGTCATACTCGATGGCGTGTGCGGTCAACCGCTGCTGGACGCGCTTAAAGCCGCCCGCTGGGGCGCACGTATAATGACCATCGGCACTGGCGCGGGTCGCCAGATCAATCTTGATATGGCAGACCTGCTATTTAAAACACTATCCACCGTGGGCACGGGGCAGCGTCCACCGGCGGATCGTGAACAGATTTGGCGGCGCTTGCTGAAGATCGCGGTAGAGCAAAATATTCAGGTGGACTATCAAGAATTTGAATTTGCCGATGTTTCTGCTGCCTGGCAGGCACAGGTTGACGGTCTGAATCGAAAGATTATCGCGTCATTGGGCTGAGCCGCGCATCGTCGAATAGCGCGAACAGGTTGTTAGATCATCCCGTCATTTGACCCGAGGTCAAACTAAACGCAGTTACCTGTAGGGACAGTAGGTCTTTAACAATATACATTATTGTCATTATGAATGACTTGTTACAGGTGCAGCCATGAATGCCTATACCCCTATGCCCATCCATGAGCCCGTTGCTACCGCGCGGGCTTTACTGCCATTGCTTGCTGAACAGGCTGATCTCGCTGAGCAAACAGGGCAGATGTCCCCTGCGGCATTTGACGCTATCAAGGCCCACGGCTTGTTTCAGTTTATGTTTCCGCGTCGCGCCGGCGGGTTTGGACACTCGTTGATAACGCACACAGAAACGGTGGCCGAGATTGCGAAGGCGGATCCTGGCAGTGCCTGGGCTTTTGGATTGTTGAGCAGCGTGACTGCATCGGTGGCATCAATGCCCCCCGCGATTCGAGATGGCGTTTTTGTACGCGGCGACGAATTGCTGTGCAGTGTGGCTGCGCCGATGGGCACAGCGCGGCCGGTGGCGGACGGCTACGTGGTGAACGGGCGTTGGGCTTATGCCTCTGGCTGTATGCACGCGGATTATGCATTGAATGGTGTTCGAATACTGGATACCGCAGGAAATACTGTTGATCAGGGCTTTGCGATCGTTCCATTGAAGCATAACCCCCATACCCGTATCGATATTACTTGGGAGGTAGCAGGGGTGTGTGCATCTGGCAGTAACACCGTTGTCGCCGAGCAACTGGTGGTACCTGCCGAATTTGTGCTGAATCCCGCAGCCCTGAAAAGCGCGGCGGCAAAGGCCAGCGCCGCCGAGTTGGCAATAATGCAGGCAAACATGGAGCCCAGGGATCACTGGCCGCAGGAACCACTGTTTCCGTTAGTGGTGCTGTCACCCATGCTGGGTGCTGCGCAGTCGTTGCTGGAAGAAGTCACGGCCGATATGCATGGACGGTCCGTGATCGGATGGAACTTCGCCAGCAAATCTGACTCCGCCGTTTTTGTGCAGCAGCTGGGGCATTCAGCGATGGAAATTGATTCCGCCTGGATGCACATTCGCAGGGCCGTCAATGATATTGATGTGACTGCGCAGGAGCGAGTGCTCAGCGGTTTTGACAAGGCGCGTATACAGGCTGATTGTGGTCATGCTATGGGACTCTTGCGCAGTGCAACAAGCCGCTTGATGGACATAGCCGGGCCTGGTGCTTTTACGACAGCAAACACTCTGCAACGTTTGTGGCGTGATCTTAACGTTGGCAGTCGACACACTTACCTGAGTTGTCCGCTGTCGGAAGAACTGTATGGCCGTGCCCTGACGGGGCTGGATTCAACCTCGGCTAATCTAGCCGATGTGAATCACTAGCGGTGATGGCAGTGCCAGCAGCCGTCGCAACACCCGTGCATGATGAAGGTTTTCGTGTGCGCGTGGCCAGGGAAAAGCGTGAGCGCATGCGACAGCGTTTGCAAAACGCCGCTATTGAAGTATTTCGCGGCGCGTCTATGGCGCGCTCGCCCGTGGTAGAGGGTGTGATTCAGGCAGCTGCTGTCTCGCGTGGTACGTTTTATAAATACTATCAGTCACTGGAGGAACTGTTGTCTGAAATCGGGCAGCAGGTGGCGGGTGATGTGCTGCAAACCTACAAGGTATTGATTGCCGGATCGGACAGCGCTGCCACGAACCTGCTGACAGGACCAGTACTTTCCATGGTGCATGCTGGCATGGATCCCGCGAGGGCTTTGATCACAGCACGAATGGACTTTTTTGAGTACTTCACGCGTGAGAACGACATGAAAAACATTCTTGCCAATGCCCTGCTAAAGGCCCACAGTGAAACGGTAGTTCACTACGACGATATCGATGCGGCAACAGATTACGTGGTGGGAGCTACACTGGAAGGCATGCGGCGTATGGCGCAACTGCAGCAGGTCGATGAGGCTTATATCCTGTCAGTTGCCCGAATGATCGGTAGGGGGCTTGATATGACGCCGCACGATGCCGACCTCGCATTGGAGGCCAGTTGGCAGGCGATACATGCCAATGTCGCCAGGCTCACCTGGTGGAATCCAGAAAAACTGTCATCGGCACAGCGTGGAAATCTATCCGATCAACACATCAATGACCCCGTCAATCAACTCATTCGTTAAACCCGAGGACATCTGCAGTGGAAATAAATCAACAGCTGAAACACTTTGTTCACGCCCAGGTCGATTTTTGGAACAAGGGCGATAAGGCCGGGTTCCTCGGCTGTTATCGCGATATATCCCCCAACGGTTTGTCGGTAGAAATTGTTGGTGGCCCGAACATGGGAGCGCAGACCGCGCTGGCAGGAATGTGGTCGACACAGTCGGACATCCGTATCGAAATCGTGTGCGCCGTAGTGGTGGGAAATGAAGCAGTAACACACCATCGAAACTACCGCATCAGTAGCGGAGAGTTATCGTCAGACACTCTCGAAACCTATTGTTTGGAAGAGGGCAAATTAACGGCCCGCTATTTTGTTTCTCAAGCGTGGGTTTAGTCGCTTGAGCCACAATAGAGGCAGTAACTTTGTCTTCCTGCACGGCGGAAACCACGGTAGTTGGTGCTGGTACCGGCTAATTGAAGCGCTGCACAGCCATTGCAACGGTCAGATTCTGGCACTCGATATTCCGGGCTGTGGTACGAAACGCGCCCAGCTGTCAGAAGACATTAGCTTGTCAGAAGTAGCGACTGAGTTAATTGCGGAGGTGCGCCAGGCCGGCATTCAACAGGCTGTTCTGGTAGGCCACTCTATGGCTGGTGTGGTGATGCCCTATCTTGTCCAACAGGCTCCGGACCTGTTCAGTCGGATGATTTTTGTGACAGCCTGTGTGCCGCGCCCGGGTGAAAGCGTGATGCAAACCATGGGCACCAGCTTGCGGGGCTTTGATCCTGCAGTTGTGGGCTATCCACTGGACCCCGCAACCACTGAGCCGCTGGCACTGATGCGGGCGATGTTCGCGCCGGGATTGTCACATAAAGACGTGCAATGGTTACTGGAAGAATGCGCACATGATCATTGGCCAATGTCGCTGGCCGCTGAGCCGTTATCGGTCGAACTGCACAAATTAAAAATACCGAAGACCTATATAGTCACTGAACGCGACCCCATCTTGCCGCCTGCCTGGCAGGGGCGTTTTGCGGAGCGCGCGGGCGCAGAGAATCAGTTCTCGATTGACGCAGCGCACGAGGTGTTCCTGTCTCATCCTGTTGAACTGGCCGATGCTATTTTGCGCGCATTGGGTGAAGGGCAGACGCAGTAACAGTTGGTGGCTTGGCGCGCTGGTTTTGTGTCAGGCACTATCAGCATTCTCGCCAACAAGTTGCAATCGGGTCTGGGCATAGGGCTTTTGTCCACTCCAGCAAAGCCACAAGCCAAGCAGTGATACCGGTGCCGCACTGAGCGCTATCGACCAGTGCAACATAGACTCATCGGCAAACACGTAGTCGGTGATCACTGCCACCAGCGTTGGTCCTAATCCGATACCCAGCAGGCCACCAAACAACAGATAGATTGCGATCAATTGCCCACGCATGCGGTTGGGTGCCACCTCCTGAATGGCCGGTGGCGCTGCTGTCTGTGCGATGGCGAGGCCAATCAGGCTCAATCCCAGCAATGCGCAACTCAGGTACGGGTGCGGCATTAAGGCCCATATCGATACCGTTGGCAGGAGGATAACCTGGCCCACGAGCGTAACGCGAAAGCGAGCGGCGGGTGCCTGTTTGCGATGCCAGTAGTCACTCAGCCAGCCGCTGATCAGGGTACCGATAGTGCCACAAACGGCGATGAGCACACCGATGATAACTGCGGCATCGGAGGTAGGCATAGCAAACCGGCGCTGCATAAGTGCTGGCGCCCAGGCGAGACTGCCATAGCCGATGATTGCAAGAATAGAGGGATAGATCAGTACTCGGGAGAATGTGGCCCTGTGCGCCTTCAGGTAAGCCAAAACCTCTGCAATCGATGGCTGAGACGCGGCGCCTTTATCGGCTGATCTGGTTTCCTGACGACGCGGCTCCCGCACACTAAATAATAATACGGCAACCAGAATGCCGGGAGCGCCGGCAAACAGGAACATCCACCGCCAGTTATCCATCTGGCCCAAAAAGGGAAGGGAAAGCCCCTCAGGCGGCAGGCTCTGTAAGACCAATCCGCCAATAAACAACGATGCCCCCGACCCTATTCCAATGGACATGTAATACAGCGCCAGCGCTCGGCCCCGGCGGTGCGGACGCACATAATCAGCGATCATGGAGTAGGCTGCGGGGGCTAGCACCGCTTCGCCGACGCCAATGCCCATGCGCGCAGCAAATAATTGCCAGTAGGTTTGTGCCAGGCCCGAGCAGATGGTCATCACGCTCCAGAACACCAAGCCGATAAGAATCATATTGCGCCGATGGCTGCGGTCCACCAAACGACCCAGTGGTATGCCTGCCAGCGTGTAAACGATAGCAAAGGCATAGCCCTGCAGAATGCTGAATGCTGTGTCGGAAATGCCAAATTCAGCGCGAATGGGACCAACCAGCAAGGTCGGCAGCTGACGGTCCATCTGCGACAGAACAGTCACCAGAAAGAGTATTCCGATAACGTACCAGGCGTATGACTCGCGTGGGTAGGAATCTGGCTGTGGCGGTTTCTTAAACATTTATTTTGAACAGATATTTATTATGTGTTTAACTTAAGCCATCTAATAATAGTTACTGCACCTATGTCAACCCATGCAACACGACATACGGGGGTGCAAGTCGAGGGCCATGGTCATGCCAGATGAAACTAATCGTCAACGGGTCGAGCGATTTATCGCGGCATTTGATCAAGGCCAGGTAGCGGTGCAGCGCGCATTGATGCATCCTGACGTGATCTTCCATTCCCCGGAGAGCTTGCCGTATGGCGGTCAATGGCATGGACTGGATGGCTGGCAGGCGCTGAAAAAAGCTATTAGCGAAGTCTGGTCTGAGCTGTATTTAAAGATCCATCACGTGGCAGGCGCGCAAGACGATGCGTATTTTGTCATTCTCGCTGAGCTACGTGCACGCTCCAGACGCACGAATGACATCTACGAGTCGCCAGTGATGGAAAAGTGGGTATGGCGAGACGGCCTGCTGGCGCTGGTTCAACCCTATTACTGGGACACCGCGAGGGCTAAGCAGATTCTTGGAACTGCCTGAGTTTTCTGTAGCGAAGAAAGAAGTTAACTAGAGGTCAATATGAGTAAACCCACCACAGTGACCACAGATCGCCCTTACCCCGCAAGAATTGGGCAACTGCCGCGTCAACTTGAAGCGGTCACTCCTGAATTTTTAACGTCGTTGCTTGGGCACCGCTATCAGGGCATTGAGGTACAGAGTTTTAATGTTATTGAGCTCAAGAACAGCCATACCACCAAGTTGCGCATCGAATTAAATCTGAATGAAGGTGAAGCTAGCCAGGGGCTTCCGCGCAATGTGTGTCTGAAATCGAACTGGTCGGAAGGTTTTGAAAGCGGCGATATCTGTGAGCTGGAAGCACGTTTCTATCACCTGATGCGCAATGAAGTGTCAGCACCTCTACCCCAGGTGTACTTCGCAGACTGGGACGGTGATGGCGGTGGCCGTGGCATCCTGTAGCCCCCTACGTAGCTCTCGTCTGAAATTATGTAGCGGATCAGTGACTATCTCACCATCACTTTCTTCGCGCTCGATGTCTTCTCTGTCCCGTTCAATGCGGCCGCTTCGCTTGGTTAACTTACTGATGAAATGTTTGTTCGTTTGTTCCATGTGCTTCTCCTTACTTTAGTAAGCACATGTATTTATCCCAACGCTCAAATCAGCCGTTACAGCGTGGTTGCAAGTCAGCACAGCGAAGATGCTAGGAACAGGATGAAACGTGCTGTAGACGCTTACAGGGCGTTTTACGAGGTGGGCCTGGTTTTACCCAAGTAAGCAGATTTGAGGAAGTTCAGACTGAAAAAGTATGGAAACAAGCAATTTCATACATTTCTCCAAAAAGCCCAATGA
>Ga0209137_1005003_pt1 | contig 10271 bp, 7 predicted proteins | sample SaaInl5LU_22_DNA_FD_184642 | JGI IMG/M metagenome (GOLD analysis project Ga0209137, IMG submission 184642) | Marine microbial communities from expanding oxygen minimum zones in the Saanich Inlet - ESP_105LU_22_DNA (SPAdes) (version 2) | ecosystem: Environmental > Aquatic > Marine > Intertidal...
ACGCGATTCAATCAGCTCTAGAAACTGCACACTACCATATTGAACGCAACGGCAACCCAAAATTAATCTTTACCGACCTCGCTGTGCAAATGACTCGGCTTTTGCATCAAAAACCTTAGCCATAGAGTTCATTTATTTACAAAACAAGAAACCATATATACACTCTATTTAAAAAAACAAGATTAGAGTGGTTTTAAAGGATTAAATAAGTTTTTAAGGCCTAACGCCTTGCTAGAGTTGTAAAAATGCGAAAAACGCGCTCTATGGCTTTTTTTGGTAGATGTATGCGATAGAAGAGCACTCTCCGTCCCACAAAGTTCTTAAGTTAGACCATAACGCCACAAAAAAAGGCGTCACAGATCGTTTGTTGTTTGTTTTATAATAATGAGAAAGATAGCTGACGTAAAAAGAATCAAACCACATGAATTTCTTGTCTATCAAATCAAACTGATCAGCAAACAAATGATGCATGCTTGCTTGCTCAAAATGCCATAAATGGCGCGGCACATCATAGCCGGCCCAAAATGCCTTATAATGACGGGCGTCAAAAGAACGGTAGTTAGGCACTGCGACAATTAAAAATCCATTTTCATCGACAAGACTGCCCAAATCAGCAATACGACTCTCCAAATCGTCCAAATGCTCTAAAACATGCCAAAGGGTAACGGCATCATATTTTTCGCCCAACACGCCCGCCCATTGTGCATGAACCACATGTCCCTTAGCTTGTGCTATAGCTCTTGGGCGATCCCCAACTTCAATGCCTTGAACATTCCAGCGCCCAGCGCGCATAACATCTAAAAAATGTCCAACGCCGGTGCCCACATCCAAAAGACGTCCCGGAGCGTTGACTTGATCTGCCACCCATTTCTTTTTAGTCCTCAGGTTAACCCCTCGCACCAATGCATATATCCGAGAAAAGAAAGACCTATGCTGGTCAGAATGCGACAAATATTCATCGCTCTCGTAGTATCCCGCAATCTCGACTAAGGATGGTTTTGGCGCTGTAGCCAAAGCATTAAATTGCTTGTTGTGCACTAAAGAGAACTCTTCTCCACTAACCAAGTGATCCTTCACCCTGCGCAAATGCACTTCGCTGTGTTTGATTTGTTTTTGACTTTCAGGTTTCACGTGGAACATTTAACGACCCATATAAACAAGTAATACAGAGATGTCGTTTGGAGAAACACCACTGATTCTCGAAGCTTGAGAAATACTTGTCGGCTTGATTTTTGTGAGCTTCTCACGGGCCTCGAACGATAAAGATTTCAATAGAGAATAATCAAAGGCCTCTGGAATTTTTACTCCCTCAAGCCGCGTCAATTTATCCGCATTGTTCTTTTCCTTTTGGATGTACCCGGCGTACTTGATTTGGATTTCTGTTTGTTCTAACACCTCTGTGTCGAAGTTTTCTTTGCGCACTAATTCATCCACAACCGGCAAAGACCTCATGTCCTCCATAACAATATTGGGCCTTGAATAAAATTTATACAACTTATCACTCTGAGAGGCCAGTGCAGAAGACCTGCGCTCTAAGATTGGATTGATGTCTTCAGGAGGAATACTGGTTGTTTTAAAAAACTCAATCAGCGCATCGCTTTGGGCATATTTTTCTTCCATGCGGTGCAATCGCTCTGCGCTCGCCAAGCCTAGCGCATGTCCTTTAGGGGTCAATCTTTGATCGGCATTATCTTGACGCAATAATGTGCGGTACTCCGCGCGTGACGTAAACATCCTATAAGGCTCTTCTGTGCCTTTAGTGATCAAATCATCTATCAAGACACCGATATAAGCTTCATCTCGGCGCAGTGTAAAAGGCTCCCGGTCCTGCGTCTTCAAAGCGGCATTAATTCCAGCCATAAGGCCTTGCGCCCCCGCCTCTTCGTAGCCGGTGGTGCCGTTGATTTGTCCCGCAAAATACAAGCCCTCTATGAGCTTGGTCTCTAGTGTATGGCGCAATTGAGTTGGGGCAAAAAAGTCATACTCGATAGCATACCCTGGCCGAAAGAAACGCACGTTTTCAAAACCCGCACAAGCCCTCAAAGCCTTAAACTGAACCTCCTCTGGCAGAGAAGTACTGAACCCGTTGATATAATACTCAACCGTACTCCAGCCTTCTGGTTCTACAAACAACTGGTGCCGGTCTTTATCTGCAAAGCGGTTGATCTTGTCTTCAATTGAAGGGCAATATCGTGGACCTATACTTTCTATGGCTCCATTAAACATCGGACTCCTGTCAAAGCCTTCCCGAAGCAAATCATGGACCTCAAGACTGGTGTAGCTCATATGGCATGACCGCTGCTTGGTCAGGGGTTTTGTTGCCTCTGAAAAAGAAAACTTCTGCGGCACCTCATCTCCAGGTTGTTCGATCATCTTGGAAAAATCTAACGACCGTCCATCCACCCTTGGTGGGGTTCCTGTCTTCATTCTGCCGGAATCGAAACCAAGATCAACAAGTTGTTCCGTAATGCCCATAGACGCTCTTTCTCCTGCACGACCGCCGCCGAACTGCTTCACTCCAACATGTATGAGTCCGTTCAAAAAGGTTCCATTAGTCAACACCACCGACTTGGCTTTGAATTCTAACCCAAGAGTCGTCTTGACGCCTTTAATTTTTCCATTCTCGACCACAACCCCAGAAACCATATCCTGATAGAAATCCAAATTTTGTGTGCCTTCAAGAAGCATGCGCCATGTTTCAGCGAACCTCATGCGGTCACTTTGCACCCGAGGGCTCCACATCGCAGGGCCCTTAGACTTGTTCAACATCTTAAATTGTATCGCTGTTTGATCAGAAACAATACCACTATACCCCCCCAGGGCGTCTATTTCTCTAACTATTTGGCCTTTGGCGATGCCTCCCATTGCTGGATTACACGACATTTGCGCAATAGTCTGCAAATTCATAGTCACTAAAAGGGTTTTCGCCCCCATATTGGCAGCAGCCGCAGCCGCTTCAGACCCAGCGTGCCCAGCACCCACAACAATCACATCATATTCCTGATCTACCATAACATTGTTCCACGTGAAACAAACACTAACTACTTAGTAGTCAGTAAATTAAATTGATTAATATAGAAAGATTCTTTATTCCGCATCTCAGCCTTTTCGTGATCAGCAGCGTCCTTATACCCACATAAATGCAACAAACCATGCACCATCACGCGCGCCAATTCAACATCAAAACCCACACAAAACTCCTTACTGTTCTCTTCAACCCGCTCGGTCGAGATGTAAATTTCTCCATGAACAGACCGCCCAATTAACTCGCCAAAGGTAATGATATCTGTGTAGGTGTCGTGGTTCAAAAACTCTCGATTGATGCCCAACAAAAATTCATCATCACAAAACACATAACCCAGCGCCCCAATAACAAAATCCTCCTGGGCACAACAATCTGTAAGCCACTGATCCCATGCCTCTTCTTGAGCTAAACTAAATTCATTCTGCTGACTAAACTCTATCATTGTCTTTTTTAAAGTAACGCTGCACCTCGTTTTTAAAATACGGCTGCAAAGGTAAGGCCTCTTTGTTTAATATCTCAAGTTGTTGAAAATAGTTCTTGGGGCTGTCGATTTCCTCTCCTTTTAGTGGGTCGTGATTCGTTTTATTCGACCGGGCCTCTCGCGATTCTTCTTCTCCTTGCTTTAATTCAGCATCCTGTAATTTTAGTAGTTCGTGCTTGATTTGCCGCATTTGATCAATGGTCTCACGGTTGTATCCATTGTCTAAGATTTTTTGTTCTACACGCTCAAGTTGCTCCAAAAGGCGATTTTGGTCTTGAGACAACCCTAGGGCGCGCAGTTTATTTTCAAGAGCCTGACGCAGTTGCTGCTGTTGCTTATAAATCTCAAAAAGTTGACCATTCATCTCCTCGCTATAATTTTGTTCCAAACCACCATCACCCTTGTCGTCACCAGATTGTTGGCCTGAATCAGTGTTGCTTTTAGCCCCCGACCCCTCTTGACCACCCTCACCTGTTTTCCCTTCTTCTCCAGAACCTTGTTCTTGGCCTTCTTGGCCTTTTTGGCCCTGACCGGGCTTGGGCATGCCCTCTCCTGGGCTTAATCCTTGCTCCATTTCTTGTTGTAAGGATTCTTGTTTTTTGATGATGTCCGACAACTGAAAACCTTGTCCGCTCTGCCCTTGGCCTGATCCTGAGCCCGGCATATTCATCGCCATTTGCTCCATCTGGGCCAAAACAGCATCCAAAAGTTCCGCCAAAGCGTTGGCGTTGGCAAACACATACTGTTGGCTCCCTGAAGCCTGGCTCAATTTGTTGTCCGCAAAATCATCCAAGCTCTTATCTAAATAAAACTGACCATCTGATATATGTTTATTGATTGAAGCACCCATCAAAGGCTGTCTCAAAGACAAGGCAAACAAGCTGTCATCAATGTGTTTAAAGTTTTCTTTTAGTGTATTCTGGCGGTTGATCCGCTTCCCGAACTGAACACTGCTCGGCCCTTCACTGATCATTTGCTCCATCAACGACTCTTGTTCTGTTGAAAATACAATTAGATTATCCAAGATCTCGCGCAGCATCTCAGCATCTTCTTGTACAGAATCCATCTGCATCATTTGCATCTGAGCCCCCATCTTACTGCCCATTTCCTTCATTTTTTGTCCGGCCTTTTTTTGGGAAGATTTTGCCCCCTCTTGGTCCTCTTGATTGATTTTTTCAGCAGCGCTATTTTGTTCGTTGCTGATCTGATCTTCCTCAAACTTATCGCGAGGGACCTGCATGGGTTGTGTGAGTTGCTCATTCTCCTTTTGGAGTTGCTCCATTTGCTCTTGCAGCTTTTGAAACGATGAGTTCAATTGGTTCTGCTCTTCCAATTGGTCTTCTTTAGTTTCGTGGCTCCGCTCAGCAGCCTCTATTTGTCTTTCTCCCAATTCCTGCAAGGCCTCAGCGATCTGCTTGGTTTTCTTGGCTACGTAATACCGACGGGTTTGTTCCACCAACTGCTCTAAGCTCTTTTTTTGGTTTTTTTGCCTTTGGGCGAGTTTGTCGAGGTCTTCTTTGAACTCCTCCTCATTGATCTTTTTTTGTAACTCTTGAAGTTCTTTCAGGCCTTGCTCGTTTTCTTGAATTGATCTTTGTTGCTCCTCTAAGCGCTCTTGAAGGGCCTCCTGGTATGGATCTGAGCCCGAATCAAGCTCTTTGACCTGATCAAGAGTCTTCTTTATTTGATCGGTCGCTTTTCTGATGCGATCGTTAGTCTTTTGTTCACGATTAAGCATTTCTGCCGCGGCCATTTTTTGCTGCCAATCCACCGACTCTGTTTGTGATTGTTGGTTTTGAATCGATTTGTTCTGTGCCTCCTGCTCACGAACTTGTCTCAACACTTGGTCTAAACCCAGCAGTTGCTCTTGCTGTCGCCCTAGTAATTCTGCCCTCTGCTCTGTCGTCGTATTGGTTCTTACACCAAAAACTTGCGACCGGGTGACTTTAAATCCATTGGGTTGGTCGTTGTCTATCGCTTCAAAATAGTATTGATAATTCTGGCCGGGCGCCAGCTCAAAACCTGCTGGGAAATCATAAAAAACCTGCTGAACCAATCCTCGTCCAATAGGCACCGCATAGCGCCTTGTATCAGACAGATCCTCTGCGGTAAAACAAACCACCGAAAGTTCGCGCAACCCAAAATCATCAGAGACCAGTAGTCGGTGGTGCATCACTTGGGTGTTGATGGAGTCCACAATGCGCTCTATCTCTAGGGTTGGCGGTTCATCTCGATACACCTCTATTTGATAGGTCAGTGGGTCAAAACGTCCAACAGATTGATTCTCTGGAATGATTTGGTAACGAAAGGATGATTGGCTTGGAGAAGACAAGGTGTAGGTGTCGTTATTTTGGTTGTCAAATAAGACTGTATCGGCTTGCGACACAAAACCAATAGCACTAGTGTTTCTGGCCAGAATCCGCCAATCAATTAACGTCCCCTGAACCACCCTTGCATTGCCTTCGTTCTGCAGCACCTCATGGCGTAACTGGGTGTGTTTTGGATAACGCATGCCCATTGAAAAACTGGTCAGCATAGGGGTTTTCAATACTTCCAAAGTGAATAGCTCTGAGGAAACGGTCATGGTTTTGATCTGAAACTGCAAGGATTTTGTTTGGGGCTCAAATTCAAATTCAAACAAGCCTGTGCCTCTGGGGGTAAGCACATACTGTTGATTGTTAAAATGGATCTCAACCTCTTCTGGGGTTGAAGAACCAATGGTTTGCACTTTAAGCCTAAACACCTCTGTGTCCCGAACAGCCAAAGAGTTGTTCGTCACAATAAATTGGTATGGCGCCGGGGGGGTATAAACTTGAGTATAATGAGAGACGCGCTGATAACCCTCAAGGAATGTCAAAAGATCTCCGAAAACACCAATCAGTAGAATTGATAAAAAAGGAATAATGATGTATTTAGTATAGCGCAGGTTTTTGGTGTAATCGATCGCTCTTCGGAATGATACAGCCTTAATCTCAGATGCCTTTTGTTCTATACTGGCCAACAACAATTCAGAAGACCCATCCGCTTGTTCTTGAAGCTCTAAAGTGTTGATGAGTTTGTCGTCGACCTCTTTAAAATGTCGGCCAATGATTGTGGCTGCCGCTTTCGGCGTCAAGCCTTTTTGGAGTTTTAAGAGTCTCAAAAGGGGCCGAATCAAAAAGATGAAACACAACAAAAGCTCTGCGCCAACAAACAACCAAAACAAAACCGCACGCCCTGTTGACGGCAACCATAAAAAATATTCAATTCCCGAGACCAATAAAAAATAAAAAACTCCAGCCGCCAAATAAAGAATAGCACCCCTAATCAACTCATTGATATAGAATTTTTTAATAAATTGCTGTAGTTTGTTTTCTACGACTTGAAAATCACTCACTTAACACCTGGTCTTGGATTGAAACTAATGTACTGTAAATATAAGGTCTGTGACTGAATTTTTTAAAGATTTGAAGTATTTAACCGCCTACAGCATTCCCTTTGTGTTGGGTGTGGCTTTTTTATTCAAAGGCGTATATGCCTTTGCTACACCAATATATGTTTTTGTTGTTGTTCCAATCTTTGAGCTACTGCTTCCGGTTATCCCCAAAAACCTCAGTGCTTCACAGCGCTCAACAAAGGCCAAGAACATCTTATTTGATGGCCTACTTTATGTCAATATTCCTATTGTTTTTGGCCTATTGTTCCATTATTTAAGTATTGTCGCCACAGGAAAATTTTCTTTATTCGAGTTGGTTGGCTTCACTTTTTCGATGGGACTGGTTTTGGGTGCTAATGGCATCAATGTTGCCCACGAATTGGGACATAGGAAAACGTTTTGGGAACGCACTTTATCCAAAGTTTTGTTGTGCCCTTCTTTGTATATGCATTTTTACATTGAGCACAACTATGGCCACCACCAGCACGCCGCGACACCAAACGACCCTGCCACAGCCCGCTACAACCAGTCGGTTTACTCTTTTTGGCTGAGCTCTATATGGGGACAAATCAAAAACGCCGCAACCATTCAAAAACAACTCTTAAAGCGCGAAAACCGCTCTTTTTTTTCTTCTCACAACGACCTGTTTTGGTACCTCATATTCCAGGGCACCTATTTGGCTTTGGTAGGGTTTGTTTTTGGGCTCAATGCCGTTGCTTTAGCCGTTCTTGCGGCACTGGTGAGTGTTTTGCTTTTAGAATCTACGAATTATATTGAACACTATGGTTTAGTCCGCCGACGCCGTCCCTCTGGCCGATATGAGCCTGTGGCAGAAATACATTCTTGGAACAGCAACCATGTGATGGGTCGGATTTTGTTGTACGAACTCACACGGCATAGTGACCACCACTACCGCTCTAGTAAAAAATACCAGCTGCTGGACCACCATGAAACCAGTCCAGAAATGCCTTTTGGCTATCCCACGTCAATTGTGCTTAGTTTGGTTCCGCCGGCTTGGTTTTTTATCATGAACCCGCGGATTCCTTCGGAAATGAAGCCTTAAATTGTATCTTTGCCCTGCTTAAAAAACATGTATGACACCGTCTGTTCGCGTCCGATTTGCCCCTAGTCCTACTGGCCCCTTACATATTGGAGGAGTCCGTACAGCCCTCTTTAATTATTTGTTTGCCAAACAACACAAAGGCACATTTGTTTTGCGCATTGAGGACACAGATCAAACACGCTATGTTTCGGGGGCCGAGCCCTATATTACAGAAGCCTTGAATTGGCTCGATATTCCTTATGATGAAGGCCCTGAAAAACCCGGCTTGTATGGCCCCTATCGCCAAAGTGAACGTAAAACCCTTTACAATAACCACATCACACAATTAATTGATGCCGGTCATGCCTACTACGCTTTTGACTCTGCCGAAGATTTGGCAAATTTAAGGGCCTTGGCAGAGTCTCAAGGTGAAACATTCACCTATGGCGTTACAAACCGAAAACACCTTAATAATGCGCTTGCCAAAACTCATGAAGAAGTACAGCAGCTCATCGCATCTGGTTTGCCTTATGTCGTGCGCTTCAAAACTCCAGAAAATCGCACATTAACCTTCACCGATTTAATTCGTGGAGAGGTCTCAATCCAAACCTCTGTCTTGGACGACAAAATTTTATTCAAGAGCGACGGCATGCCGACCTACCACTTCGCCAACGTCGTGGATGATCACTTAATGAAAATCAGTCACGTGATTCGTGGTGAAGAATGGCTGCCTTCCCTGGCACTACACTTGTTGCTTTATGAATCGTTTGGCTGGGCTGCCCCTGAGTTCGCCCACCTTCCTTTAATTTTGAAGCCTTCGGGAAAAGGCAAATTAAGCAAGCGCGATGGAGACTCTGGTGGTTTCCCTGTTTTTCCATTGGCTTGGAAGACGCCCAACTCTGTGTTCAGTGGATATCGAGAACAAGGCTATCTTCCAGAGGCTGTGCTCAATATTCTGGCGTTCCTGGGTTGGAATCCAGGGACTGAGCAAGAAGTTTTCTCCAAAGAAGAGCTTGTTCGTGATTTTGATTTGACTCGTGTTCAAAAATCTGGGGCCAAATTCGACCCCGAAAAAGCGCGTTGGTTTCAGAATCACTATTTCCAAAATCAACCTAAAACAGCACTCGTGGCGTCTTTTGTTGATTTTGCTCAAACAAAAGGGATTGATCTTGCTGGTGAAAACGTGCCGGATATCATTGAATTGATCCAAAACAGAGCCTCTTTTGTGGTTGATCTTTGGACGGAAAGCCAGTTGTTTTTTCAGGCGCCCAAAACATTCGACCCCCAAGGAATTAAAAAAGCCATCAAACCCGATACTGTTGCCGTATTGACTGAACTACAAAACCTTCTCAATAGCATAGACGATTTTACTGTCGAAACACTGTCTGACATGGTTAAAACTTGGGCCAAAGAGGCCAATCATGGACTAGGTAGTGTCATGATGCCTTTGCGTTTGGCGCTTGTGGGCTCTATGCAAGGCCCCGATGTCTTCGCAATCATGTCATTGCTTGGGCCGTCAGAAACTTGCGAGCGCATCGCTTTTGCACGCGCCTTCCTCAGTTAAAAATATAAATACACCCCTATAGTGGTCCATGCGAGTTGGCCTGAAAAACCATTAACTGGGCGCTCTAGATTTGTATTGTTGATTTTTCTTAAAAAATTTGAAAATCCACGCTGGTATTGCGCTGTAAGTTTAAGTCGTTCCAATCCTCCAGATAATCCAATCAAAAAATGCCCTTGCACCGGAGAAACCCCTGATAAATCCTCCACCACTAATTGATCATACCCACTCACCTGCCAAAGCTCCTGATCCTTTGATTGAGCGCGCCAAGGCCCATTAAAACTCAATACTGGACCCATGTCAAGACTCAGATGATGCCGAATGATTTGGTACCCCCCCAATAGTTGAATTTGGGCGCCCGATAGCTCCATTATGACGTCACCACTGATATTGTTGTTGCGCCCTTGTATGGTGCATTGGTTTTGAAAAAAAACCATCGCATAAGAAATGTCGAAGTTGTTATAGACATCACCTCGAGAGATATAGCCTCCTGTGAGGCCTTTGCCCGGAGCGACCGCAAGATTTTGGGTAATCACTGTTGGTGTTGTCGCGCCAAAAAACAACCCCTTCAAATTATAGTCGTTTCGCCCGTACTGTGCGTTTGCCATGGGGGCCAAAGCAAAAATAAGCACTAGAAAAATCGTTGATGTGTTGGGCATTACCATATAATTTAACCCCTTAAATGTACGTTTATTTTGTATCTTAGGGGTTCACCCTTATCTTTGTTCTTATGAGTTCTTTTTTGGT
>Ga0209137_1005005_pt1 | contig 10270 bp, 12 predicted proteins | sample SaaInl5LU_22_DNA_FD_184642 | JGI IMG/M metagenome (GOLD analysis project Ga0209137, IMG submission 184642) | Marine microbial communities from expanding oxygen minimum zones in the Saanich Inlet - ESP_105LU_22_DNA (SPAdes) (version 2) | ecosystem: Environmental > Aquatic > Marine > Intertidal...
AAGTAGGTTCAGCATCTGTTAAATGAACACCGTTTGAGTCAACTAAAATTGCCTGTGTAAATGCACCTGTTGAACCAACTGGGCTACAATAACCAGTTAACGGAATTGTTATATCACTTTGCTCTAATCCAGTAATTTCATATGTGTAAACAAATCTTGTTAATTTAAAAAAACAATCATCACAAGTGTATGATATAGTTATTTCTTCTGGATCAAGACATACTGTTGAATCGCTAATAGATACTGTGGCATCTGGACAGGATAGTGTATTCATTAATGATTGTTTAACTGGATCAGCAAACTTGCCTTCATTGATGATTGCACCTGTTTCCTCATCAACTGTAAACAAACTGTTGATCAAACCTAAGGCAGCATTGGCAGCCAATAGCCCGCCCATTTGTTTGCCAATACTAATGTCGTCTTTTAAGTCTAGTTCTTCACTGAGTAGTTTTGATTTGATGCCTGTGAAGTTTGAACGATATTCATATGTAAGTCCACTGGTACCGCTGGCGTTGTTTATACCAACTGAAGGATCATAAATGCTTGGATCATATTCTTGTGCGGTGATGCTGAATATTAGATTGCCGTCGTCTTCATCTTCTTCTTCAATTTGTATTACTCTAAACAACTTGCTGGAGAAATCCAATGCGCTGTTTGTAATGTCAACAACATCGCCTGCTCTCACAGTGTTTGCTTCAAAGTTAGCACGGAATTCAATAATCTTATCAAGTCTGCTTTGTTTTAATTCACGGCTTGCAATGTAAGCTGCCTGCACAGGTTCATTAACAATTGGTATTTCTATGTTAAGAACATTGTCTATTTCTTGTGCAAACCTATCTGCTGTTGGAACAGTTAATTGTATTTGATCCGTTGTGTCTCTTGTATCTTTGTTGGGGAATGTTGCAACAACACTGTTGTATAAGTCATTAACTCCAGTACCACCTACATTTATTTCACCAATAATGTTTGAGTCATCAAATGCACGAACACTGCTAGATGTTGTATTAAGAATAACAATCCACTTGCCCTGCTGTGGATCCCAAGTTAGATAGCACCCACTTACGTTTGCTAGTTGATTGAGATTGTCTAACACATTATTGCTTGTGTTTATTAATCCGTTAATTTTAAATTGATTCATCGTAGCCATCTGTTGATCCTTAAACTCTATACATTCTTATTACAGCGCCGCCATCAGCGCCTCTGCCATTAACATTATCAGCGCCACCGTTGCCGCCACTGCCCATTGTCCTTGCGTCACTACGGAATGTTGGAGTATGGGTGCTTTGTCCCTTACCGCCTTGTGCATATTGAACAGAATTTAATATTTTACCATTGTTGCCTGTGCCACCTGCCAAGTTTTGTCCATTGTTGTAAGTGTAGGCATCTGCGCCATCACCGGTAGCTCCAGCGCCTTGTCCGCCTGCACTGTGCAGCGTTCCACTTATTGTAGTTGAAAATCCATTACCACCAGTAAATGTGCTGCCTTGAGTGTTTGAACCTTGTTTAATTCCAGGATTGTTTGATCCATCACCGCCACCATATCCAGGTTCAATAGTTAGAACTGCACTACCGTAAGTGCCATTAGGATCATACCAAAATGTAGTTGAAGATCCTTGAGCGCCTGCATTGGCAATTGAGTAACTTCCGCCACCCCAGGCGCCACCTGAGCCACTTGTTATATTATACGGATATCCGTTATTAGCATTTCCTACACTGCCTTCAATATAATCATAACCAATTAGTGTTTCATAGTTGCCGGCGCCGCCGCCTCCACCGGCAACATCATTTGCGCCGCCGCCTCCACCACCAAATAAGTGAAAGTCAACTTTATTATGATACATTCTACTATAATTAGGGAATTTCTCTTGATACTGTCTTGTAAACCATAACTCTTGCACAGTTGCAGTTGTGCCACTATAATTTATGTTTGTTGTTGCGCCGTCAATTACTAGTGAGTTGTTAATATAATAATCTACGGTATATGTAGCAGTTGATGTGCTGTTGTGTGTTGGAAAGAAACTTATTCCGTTTACTAAACTTTGCACTTGTGTGGCACCGTCTAAGCCGACGGCAGTGTCGTAATTATTATCAATTACTGTTGATAAATTGTCTCCAAAATTGCCTGTGCTTATTTTGCCGCCGGTTACAGTTATTACCACACGGTGATTAGTTCCTACAGGAGTTGATGTTGCGTTAAATGTTATGCCGTTAAATATATTAGCATTTTCTGCATTTCCAGTATAACTTAACACACTGTTATAACCTGTAACTGAATCTATTTTTGTTGCATTTGTTGTTACTGTTGCATTTGCACTTAGACTAGAACTTAATCCGCCAATTACGTATTTGCCTGAAGCAGTAATGCCAGCAGTAACAAATTGCGATGTAGTAAATCCTCTAAAGGGTCTACTAACATTAGATACCATATTAAACGAACTTGCAAAGTCTGCTTCAGCAATGTCAAATTCAAGTCCGCCTCCAAGTAGTGTAAAGCTGCTTGTAAATTCTTCATTAACAATGCCTTTAAACATTATTGGAGATGTAGTTTGTGTAAATTGTGCTGACAAGTTTACAACAGGAACAAAGGTTCCAACAGTCCAACTTTTGGTTGTAAGTCCTGATGATGCAAGATATGTTAATGAACAAGTATATTCAAAGCTGCCTTGAAAATTATCTGGCAATGTTATTGTTGGTGCTTTAACAAAATCCCAGTCAGCGATTGAATCAATAGCTCTTACACTATAAACTTGATTAACTTCACTGGTTATTGATCCGCTAAACAATGTTGTCCAAGTTAATGTTGCCCCTGGTACACTACTTAAATCAATACTATATGTTAAATTTAAAGTTCCATTTGGATCAATTATTTCGTCAATGTCTACACGTCTTTCAACTGGAAAACTAGAACTTTCAGCAACAAAGTCTAAAATATTTCTTGCATTAGGCCAAGTTAATTTAACTCCAGCTGGGCGATTATCCGTAAATTCTACTGTGTTGTTTGAATAATTGTTAAGTTGTGTTAAACTGCTCATTGTGCTAGTATCTCCGCTGCTGGTATACCTGCTCCATAGCGTGTATTGGTCATGTAATCATACAAGCAATCGCCTGGCTCTGTCATTGTGTTGCTTAGTCTAAATTTAATTTCTCTACCAATTGATGTTAGTTTACGATTTTGTTCGCTGTTGTATCTAAACTTCATTATACAGAACACCAAATCATTCATTGTGTCTGTGCTGGTCCACCCTGGCATAATGTTGTATGCTGGCAGAGTATTGCCACTGCCTTCAGTTGTAAAACTTACTGGACTTGCACTGCCGCCACTGTAGGGATAAACTTCAATTAGGTTTGCCCATTGTTCACTGTTGTTGCCACTGTCATCCCATATGGTTTCAACTGTTGTGCCATTGTCTTTAAATCCAAGACGCATACCATCAACGTATATTTCTTTGAAGCTGATTGCACTGGGTGTGCCATCAATCTTGTTGCCTGTGCGTTCACACAAGGTAAAACACACCCACATATCAAAGTTGTTGGGTGCTAACACTGCGTCTGTGATTTTACCAGTGACATATCCTTCACCATACAACACTGGAACACTATGTTCTGTGTCAGGATCAAGTGTAAACTGTGTGCCTTTGTCCTGTTGTTGATTTGCTTTTTGGGCACTTGCTGCTACTCTATTTAGGGCATAACCTAAAAGTGCAGTTCTTGCCAGTTGACCACCTATGCTGCTGCCGCCTACAAACCCTAGGGCTTTTTTGCCAAAGCCTACTATACTATCTATAAAACTCATTGTGGTGCTCCAAAGTTAAATTTTGTACCTTTAATAGTTGGTACCCTATTCATTGCAGTGTCACTGGGATAAAACGTCTTTTGGCTTTGTGGGTTTGTTTTACGTCCGCTAATCTTTTGACTTAGTATGCCTACACTGCTTGCACACTCTAACATTAATATATGGCTACTGGTTCTTGAATCAATGTCAAAGTCTTCTTGAATTGAATAGTTGTTAACACTACCTATAAACCTGCCCGTAATGGTGCCAATTAGCTCGCCTGCTGGGTTGAAGTAGCCCCGGTATATACTTATTGGGCAACCTTTAATCTTGCTGTGTACAATTTCATTGATACTGTTGGTTGGTATGCCACTGATGCCTATGGTTACAGGATTTTCACTTGGACGCAATTCATTGGTGCTTGATGTAACACTTAGGAATTCGCCAAGGGCAGTGTATACTTCTGCGTTGATTGTGATTGGTTCATAGTAATCACTAAAACGCAATACTTGTGATGAATATGCTCCACTTGAAGAGGTTCTGTATTCGTCAACTTGTAAGCGAACAAACATGCCTACTCTAACGCTGGTGTATGAGTCTAAATTAGGCATTTACACCTCCACAAACACAAAAGCGCCGTCCCAACTTACTTGGTCCCTTGCAAATATAGTCCATTGAGGGAATTGAACACAAATAACAGTATAACTTTCTTGTGCGCCGCCTGGATCTACATCGCCATAGTACCAAGGAAACTTAGTATACAGTATTGATATGCTGTCAGTTGTGTGACGATCCAATGTTTCAGCTGCTATAATATTATTTCTAATCTGACTCCAGCGTGGACCATCAGGTAGTTTAACAGTAAATGTTTTTTTAGGTGTTCCGCGATTGACTGCTTTTACAGTACCGTCTCTTGCTTGTGTGCTGCCTACTGTATCAAGTCTGTTGATACTTAGTGTTTCAGCGTTGTCTACTATCCATTGAAAGCTCATCTGTTTATCTCCTTACCGGTACTTTTCTTGCACCTTGTTGTGCTACTGCGTGTATGAAGCCAGGATCTCTAGCAATCATTGCTTTGAAGCTTGGTGCATCTACTGCGTTAATGTTATAGATAACCTGTGAACCACCGCCACCTAGGCCATCCATTGGTGTAATGTTAGCTGGTCCACTGATTAGTTCAGGACCATTCTCGCCAACAACTCCAAACTTGCCACTTGGTATTAGTCCACCATTAGCAAAGAATCCTGCAAACGGATTAAATCCGCCTCCGCTTCCGCCTCCACCAAATGCACCAAATGTTTGTGCAATTAAACGCTGTATTTGACTGCGTAATAGTTCTTCAAGTATTGTGTTTATTAGATCCTTAAATTCAAACTTGCCTGTCTTGGCAAATCCTACAATTGCATCTTCCATGCTACTAGTTGTTTTGTTAAACAGTCTTTCTGCTTGTTTTCCTGCGTCTGTGGCATTTTTAGCATATTCATCAAACGCAGTTTTCCAGCCTTCAGCAAAGGATTTTTGTGCATTTTTTGCAGCTTCTTCTGCATCTTTTGCTGCTTTTGCTTTTTGTTCTTCTGCTGTACGGAATGCAGTAACATTAGCTTCAATCTGTCTTGCAGCTTCTTGACGTGCTTGTATAGTACGTTGTGTAACAGCGTCAATTGCAGCTAATTGTTGTGCTAGTATTTCTGGATCAGAATTTGCAAATTGTTCTTGGATACGGTCTTTGGCTGCTGTTGCCAAACGCTCTTCTTCAATACGTATTTCTTCAAGTGTTCGTTTTATGCCTTCAAATGCACTTAGGTCTGCTTGTTCTGCTGCTTTGGCAATACGTTCAGCAGCTGAAGTATTATATGCTGATACACTTACATTTAGTGCATCTTGCAAGCGTTTTGCTTCAGCTAGTTTTTCGTTTGCGGCTTCTTGTGCTCTTGCTACTCTTAGTATTGCATCATCATAGTCGTCGTATGTTATTGCAGAGGCAGCAACTGTTTTTGCAGTTTCTCTTAATTCATCAGCAGTTTCTCTTAGGCTTTCAATAAATGGCTGTGTAGCTTCAGAAGCACCAGCAAAATCTTCTGACATTTTTTCAAATATTATAGTATTTTCATCTTCAAGCTGACCTAGCAATCTTGTTAATGCCTCTATTTGACTTTCTAGCAGTTTTACTTTTGGTCCAACTTCTTTTGAATTGAAAAATTTATCAGACAAACTATAAGTGTCTAATTCTGCTTGTGCTGATTCTAGTGCTGATCTAGTTTTTTCAATATATTCGTCTCTAGATTTTCCAGCTTCCATCCATATAGCATCAAATCCTGCTCCAGGCAGACGAGCGATAGCAGTAATTACTCGTTGTAATCCTTGCATTGCTCCAAATAGCGTGTTAACAATAGAATCAATGCCTAAGCTAAATGATTCTAAGAAGTTTGCAAGACTATCTGTAATTGTTGCTGCAAATTCTTCTAATCCGCCTGCTTTTAACAATCCAAATTGTTCTAATAGTCCTGCAACTGCATCTTTAACAAATAACAAAGCACGGCCAATGCCTTCACCAATAATTCTTGCAAGTCCTTTATTTTGTTCAATAAAGATTGTCATTCCTATTGTAATTTCTTTTATGGCAGGAGAAAGTCCACTACCAAACTCGTTTGCTAGATTAGCAACTGATATTTTAAAGTTGCTGATAATTGTTGATAGATTGTTTAATCTATCTTGAGTAGCGCCACCAAATTCTTTATCTAATCCAGCCAGTAAGTTGTCAACAATTATTCTTGCGCCTTCAGCAGTCTTGCCAAACTCACTTATGCCATCTCTAGTAAGACCAATTTCTCTTTGAAGTATTCTGTAAACAGGAATGCCTCTGTCTGCAAGGCGTTCTAGTTCTTCAAGACCTAAGCCACCTCCTGTAGTTCTTGACAACAGTGCAGTAATTGCTTCTAGTGAGCCAATTTGATCTGTAGTAACAGCCGCAGTATCAGCAAATGTTTTTAATAGTTTTTCAGTTGGCTCAATGCCAGCAGCTTTTAATTGAATAAAACTCTTAGATAATTCTTCAATACCAAATTGTGTTTGTGTTGCAAATTTGCTGATAAAGTCAAATGCTTTTCCGCCTGCTTCTACGCTTTTTGTAACAGTGTTTAAACTAGTTCTTAGGTCTTCAAACTTTGCAGTAATGCCAATAATTTCTTTAGTTACAAGAGCAGCACCAATTGCAACCAATGCAGATTTGAGTCCGTTAAGCGCTCGTGTTGCGCCTTTTGTGTCTACATCTACTGTATATCTTAAATCAGCCATTTTATTTCCTTATCGCTTTTTTTGCAAGCTTTTCAATAAATTTTTCAGTCGGCTTACTCATACCTTGTGGAGCTTGTCTACTGTGTCCATCATCAAGGGGCACTGCATAATTGTAATTAGCTTTAATTTTACTACCTTGTAATCTAGTTCTACGTCGTGCATTGCCAGATCTAATAGGTGTAATACTTTTCCAATATTCATATGCTTCGCTGGGCATTAGATTTAATTTCACAGTTATTTTGCCTATACTAGGCGTTATTTTGTTTTTTGTTACTTTAAATTTAGCCATTGCCTGCCCTTACATTGTCCATCATAGCTTGTAATTCATCTATACTATGATCTGTTTCTTTTATTCCTTTACCATTATCAGATACTTTTTTATTCAAGTAGTTTTCGTGTTGCAACGACATTAACGCACATTTTACATCAATTGAATTGCCCATCTTCAGCACTTGACTTGGTAGCGTTGCATATCTTTTTGCTACCAAATCAAGGGTTAACCAAGCGTTTACTTCTCCGCTGGGCTTTCTGAAGTCTGGGCTATCATGTTTCCCAATTGTTTTATACTCTCTTCAATAACTGCCATCATAATATCTGGTGGCAGTTGCTTGTTACCTGATAATAACAAATCGCCTTTTTTGTTTCTAACCAAACTTTTAGTAACCTTTTCAATTTCTGACAAGCCGCCGTCACCACTTAGCTTTGACAGCTGCATATATGTTTCCATATCTTGTCTGTCATAGAGGTAAAACACAACTTCGCCGTGTTTTTCTACAATTTCTGGTTTGGTAAGTTTGATTTCTACTAGCTGTGGTTCGCTTAGTAATTGTTCTAAATTCATCTTTTAATCTCCTGTTCTTTCAATCATTTTGTTAGCAAGTACAACTAAGAAGTTTAATCTTGAAGTTGCCTTGGTAATATCTCTTTTAGCACAAGCAATTTCATTGTTTGCTTTTGCTGTTTCTGCAATTATACTCTGCAAGAGTTCTGTATCTGTTTTTGTATTCAGTAAATCTTTCATCTTTTAATCCTACATTGTATTTAGCCACATAAGAAATAAGGGGGCATAAACCCCCTCATCCTTGTGCCCTCACGCTCTAGAGTGTGATTATGCTACTGTGTAATCGCCATCTACTGTAATAGTAATTGGTGATACCCATACTGGGCTGTCTGCACTTACAGTTGGGGCAAGTCCTGTGACATAACCTTTGCCTGTAATTGTTTTACCTTCTTGACCGTCAGACGTGTCGCCAAGGTAAAGTTCAAAGTCAAGCAAGTCTTTAGCTGTTGATAAGCCAAAGATTCCCTTGAAGTCTGCTTCGCCTGCAGTTGCTCCGCTGTCGCCAAAGAATACAGTTTGGTCAAGTACGATGTTCATTGAAAGACTGTTAGTAGCAGTAGTTGCAATTTGCAATTTACTACCTTGATCTAACTGTGTCCATGTAAACACGTCATTGGCTGCATTAACAGTGACGTCCTGGAGTGCAGGTACTGTTAGTTCTGGTGTGACTGCATTGTTAGCTTCAACACTGAGTTTTAGTGTTGATTGCTTTGATACTACACCTGGTGCTGGATAGATATAAGCCATATTGGTTTCCTTTAAGTTAATTAATCCTAGTTAGTCTGTATTCCACTGTAACAATTAGTAAGTCCTCTTCATAGTCTGTTGAGACCGTGCTTTCTCTTGTGTGAGCGCCGTCTAATACTATTGTATCTTCAAGCCCTCGCAAACTTTGAATGATTGCGTCTAATTGTGCAAGTGGATTTTTTGCGTCAACAGCAAGATAGACACTGACTGCTGTTGTTGTATTGCTGATATTTAAACCATTGAGTGCTTGTATTACAGGAACACTTTCGTATTGAGTACGGTCCACATAAAGAGTTTTTGGATTCTTTATGTAAATTGCACCTGACTCATCATAAGGTAATTCATTGCTTAACTTTATTCCGTTAAGCGCCAAAGCCTTAATTTTGTCAATTACTTGTGTTCTCATCTTACTCTTCTCAAGTTAAAATATCCTGGTTCTTTCTCATCTGAATCAACAGTTGCATCATCATCAAAGTCATACCAGTCGCCTGCTATAATAAGTTCACCAAATAGACTCTCAGCACGATTCTGATAGTAGCCCATCTTTGCTCTGTCTGAGTCATTTTCATCTCCAAAGTCTGCGACTTGTGGAAGTATATAATCAGCTAGTGCAGTATAAACGCAGAGTTCAGTGAAATCGCCTTGGCGTCCCAGTATCTTCCCTGCGTCTATGCTTGGTATATCAGCAACGCTAGAATACGCTATACTTGAGTCACGATGTCTATAGTAGTCTCTCCACCATTGACTTGTGCTCAATTTACTTAATATTCTTTGCGTTGCCCTTATTAGTGCGTCTTCAACAACTTCGTCAGTTAAGCCTTCATTACTGTCAAATAGACGCTGATCTCTTTGCAGAACATCTGAATATTCTGCAAAAGAAACTACAACATCTGATTCAATAATAAAAGCCATTTTAACTATCCTTATACGTTGATTAACTTAACGCCACGACCGGCGTCAATAACACCAACGCCTGCGTGTAGACTTGCAACGATGTCTTGACCAACTGCTTCTGGACGACGTGCTGTTTCAATGTCAACATTTTTCTGCATTGCGATACGCATTGCGTCACCTGCAAAGATGAAGCCTTTGTTAGTACCTGTTACATATGAACTTTGGAATAAGCGAACGCCTGCGATTTGGCCCAAGAAGCCATTGCGCATTGCTTCACTTTGGAAGTCACCACCGCCGTAAGCTGCTGTACCAATAACTTTCATTAAGTTAGCGGCTTCAACTGTTGAGATAACACCCATTAGTGGTCCTGTTTCACCATTGCCACGGATTTGTGCAACTGCGTCAAACAATGCGTCAACTGTCATTGGATCTGAATCTGAAGTTGATGCTGTTAGGCCGTCCATTGCTGTAACAACTGCTGTGTCAAATGCTTTTGATACTGCGTTGCCTAACACTCTACCAATTTCACTTGGATCAATGTTACCCAAGTCACGTAGAACTGAACGTGCTGCGTAAACGTCACACTGGATAGTGTTTTTGGTGTCAGCACTAAGAACTGCGTCTAAGTCAACGCCTGTGCTAGCTTCTGCTGTTAGTGTAGTAGCTGCAACTGCTGCCAATTCAGGAACTTGTAGAAGTCCGTTTGGAGAGTTTACAACTGG
>Ga0209137_1005006_pt1 | contig 10270 bp, 8 predicted proteins | sample SaaInl5LU_22_DNA_FD_184642 | JGI IMG/M metagenome (GOLD analysis project Ga0209137, IMG submission 184642) | Marine microbial communities from expanding oxygen minimum zones in the Saanich Inlet - ESP_105LU_22_DNA (SPAdes) (version 2) | ecosystem: Environmental > Aquatic > Marine > Intertidal...
ATAGCCACCGCTCTCGTGAGGTGGGGGGGACCGGTCTTGGCCTTGCCATCGTAAAACACATCATCACGCGGCATCGCGGACGTCTAGAGATCAAAAGCAAACTGGGAATCGGTAGTCGTTTCACGGGGATCTTGCCTGCTGATACGTCCGCACCTTAATTTTTCACAAATTTCGGGCAATTTAGCCGCGAAAATCCGTCATTTTCGGGTTTTGTCACATAGCTGTTACGTTCCTGTCACAAAAGCTTAGCGAGACCAGCTTAGGCAGACGCCATAAGTTGCTTGCAGGAGGGATACGCCGACCTGTGAGGCTGACATAACCAAAAGGAGCTGCCTTATGTCATTTCTTAAACTCACCGCATCAGCCGTTGCGATCGCTGCTGTTTCCGCACCTGCATTCGCGCGTGACAACGTGCAAGTTGCCGGTTCTTCTACTGTTCTGCCTTACGCATCAATCGTTGCGGAAGCTTTCGGTGAGAACTTTGATTTCCCGACACCTGTTGTTGAATCCGGTGGCTCATCTGCGGGCCTGAAGCGCTTTTGTGAAGGCGTTGGCGCAAACACTGTTGACGTTGCAAACGCATCTCGTGCGATCCGCGAAAAAGAGATCAAAGCATGTGCCGACAACGGCGTGACCGACATTATGGAAGTTCGCATCGGTTATGACGGTATCGTATTTGCGTCCGACATTGACGGTGCGTCATTCGAATTCACACCCGCTGACTGGTTCAACGCGTTGTCACCAAAAGTGCTTGTCGACGGCGCGATCATCGACAACCCGAACCAGACTTGGGCCGACGTGAACCCTGCGTTCCCGGCACAGCAGATTGCGGCGTTCATCCCAGGCACAAAGCACGGCACACGTGAAGTGTTTGAGGAGAAAGTTCTGGCAGTTGGCTGTGAAACAACAGGCGCGCTTAAGGCGATGGAAGCCGCTGGCATGTCCGAGGATGACGCAGAAGACGCGTGCATCAAAGTGCGCACAGACGGTCTGTCTACAGACATTGATGGCGATTACACTGAAACCCTTGCACGGATTGATGCCAACAAAGACGGCATCGGCGTATTTGGTCTGGCGTTCTATGAGAACAACACAGACAAGCTGCAAGTGGCTACAATGTCAGGTGTAACGCCAACAACAGAAAGCATTTCAACAGGCGAATATCCTGTGTCTCGCCCGCTGTTTTTCTATGTCAAAAAAGCGCACATCGGCGTGATCCCTGGCTTGAAAGAATATGCTGAGTTTTTCGTGAGTGACGAAGTTGCTGGCCCAGATGGCCCATTGGCTGAGTACGGTCTGGTTTCAGACCCAGAGTTGGCTCTTACTCAAGAAGCGATTGCAAACGAGCAGACCATCGCATCTGGCTCATAAGGGCGCGATTGGTTAAAGACATAACACACCGCCGAGGGCGACTCGGCGGTGTGTTGCATAAAGACGGCGCCAGTGAATTTGGCGATCTACATTAGCTGAGGTCTGTAAATGTCTGGAATTGTTCTTTTATTGATCGTTTTGGGCCTTGGTGCTTTGGCTTTTATTCTTGCGCGCGGCAAAGCGTTATCTTCTGTTGGCGGTGACCAGCGCGCATTGCATTCACGTCCACATTACTACGGATTTTCGGCCTCTATTTTGACGATCGCGCCAGCTGTGGCGCTTATGGTCGTTTGGGGCTTGGGACAATCTACTCTGGTGCAATCCTCGGTTGCTGAGTTGATACCGGCATCTGCGATTGCGGAAGGCCAGACCGTTGGCCTTTTGATGGGGGATGTGCAGCGGATTGCGAATGGCCTTGATACAGCCGTTGCGGAAGGCGCGCTTAGCAGCGACGCTGCAGCGGCGTTGAGCACTGGCGCGGATGATATTCGGGGCATTCTCGGGTCGGTTGGTGTGGCGCTTGGGGCCGATGTTGATCCGGCCATTTTGAAAGCTGCGCAAAGCTACAGGGCGATGCAAAGCAGCGGCGCAACTCTACGAATGATTGCGGTGATTGGCGTAGCGCTTTTGGGACTGGCCTACGGTTTCATGCAGACATCGGCCACATACCGCGCACGAAACTCCGTTGAGCGCAGCATGCGATGGACGCTGATTGCGGCGGCTAGTGTGGCGGTGTTCACAACCCTTGGCATTGTCTTTTCGGTGATTTTCAACACGATCGAGTTTTTCCAACTCTATCCCGCAAAAGACTTTTTCCTGAGCCTCACGTGGTCCCCGAGTTTCGGCGGCGGTTCTGAATTGGGTGTTTTCCCGCTTCTTTGGGGCACGCTTTACATCAGCTTAATCGCGCTGATGGTTGCTGTTCCAACGGGACTTTTTTCCGCGATTTATTTGTCTGAATACGCGTCGCCGAAAGTGCGCGCCTTTGCCAAACCTTTGCTTGAGGTTTTGGCTGGCATTCCCACTATCGTTTACGGTTTGTTTGCGCTTTTGACCGTTGGACCTTTGTTGGTGAACGTGTTCGGTGACAGCGGCCTTTTGGGCGTCAACTGGATGCAAGGCGGCACAGCTGTGATGACCGCCGGTTTGGTCATGGGCATCATGTTGATCCCGTTCGTGTCTTCACTGTCAGACGACATCATCAACGCTGTACCACAGGCGCTTCGGGATGGATCGTTGGGGCTGGGTGCGACGCCATCGGAGACCATCCGCCAAGTGGTGATACCTGCGGCACTTCCCGGTATTGTTGGCGCAATTTTGTTGGCCGCGTCCCGCGCCATTGGGGAGACGATGATCGTTGTTTTGGGGGCAGGGGCCGCTGCGCGCCTGTCGATGAACCCGTTTGATGCAATGACGACCGTAACGGCCAAAATCGTGTCCCAGCTTACAGGCGACGCGGATTTCGCCAGCCCCGAGGCTTTGGTGGCCTTTGCATTGGCCATGACCCTTTTTGTAATCACCCTTGGATTGAACGTCATCGCACTTGGAATTGTGCGTAAATATCGGGAGCAATACGAATGACCGATGCGAGCAACGCAGCACCGCTGCGCGAGAAAAAATCCCTGCTCGCCGTTGATGCGCGCACCAAGAAACGCAACGCCGCAGAGGCGCGCTTCAAGATGTATGGCATCATCGCCATCACGTTGGGTCTGTTGTTTTTGGCGGTTCTGATAACAACGATTATCAGCCGCGGTACTGGTGCATTCGCCCAAACGTTCATTTCGGTACCCGTTGAGTTGCGCGAAGATAAACTGGACAAAAAGGGCAATCGTAACCTTGAAGATATCAAAAAGGTCTCGACTTTTGGTTATAATCCGCTGTTGGGCGATGCTTTGTCCGCTGTGATCTTGGAAGGTGGCTTCACAACTGAAATCACCAAAAGCAAAGAGTTGCGAAAACTTCTGTCCTCAAGTGCTGTTGGGCAAATGCGGGCCTACGTGATTGAGAACACGGACCAAATCGGCCAGACTGTGACTTTTGATTTCTTCGCCTCATCGCGCGTCGATGGTTATATCAAGGGCCGCGTGACCCGCGAGGATTTGGCCCGCGATAAGAACCTGTCTGCTGAACATCTTGATCTGGTTGATCAGATGATTGAGGCGGGTGTCGTACGCAAAAAGTTCAACCCAAGTTTCATTTTCGGCGCAGACGCATCAGAAAGCCGGCCAGAACAGGCGGGGCTTGGCGTGTCGATGCTAGGCTCGCTCTTTATGATGTTGGTTGTGCTGTTTTTGGCACTTCCCATTGGCGTTGCAGCATCGATTTACCTTGAAGAGTTCGCGCCGAAAAATCGCCTGACTGATTTGATCGAGGTGAACATTTCTAACCTCGCGGCGGTGCCTTCGATCGTGTTCGGGATCTTGGGCCTTGCGTTCTTTATTCAGTTTTGTGGCGGCTATCTTGGCATTGCAGCCATGAAAGCGAGCGCCCCGTTGGTTGGTGGCCTCGTGCTTACGTTGATGACATTGCCGACGATCATCATTTCCACTCGCGCGGCCCTGAAAGCGGTTCCGCCCTCAATTCGGGATGCAGCACTTGGGGTTGGGGCGTCAAAAATGCAGACTGTTTTCCACCATGTGTTGCCCCTCGCAGCCCCTGGAATTTTGACAGGCACGATTATTGGCCTTGCCCAAGCACTTGGTGAGACTGCGCCGCTGCTGTTGATCGGCATGGTCGGCTATATCGCGTCAAACTACCCTGACAGCGTGTTGTCTGGCTTCACAGACCCTAACTCGGCCATGCCTGCCCAGATTTTTGAGTGGGCCAAGCGCGCAGACCCTGCATTCTACGAGCGCGCATGGGGTGGCATCATCATTTTGTTGGTCTTCCTTATGACCATGAACATCATCGCAATTTTACTTCGTCGTCGCTTTGAGCGCCGTTGGTAGGTAGAAGGGTAAGAACAATGGACGATCTAAGATATATGGAGATGCCCGTGGACCAAGATACCAAGATTTCCGCCAGCAATGTGCAGGTCTACTATGGCGATAACCAGGCCATCAAAGACGTAAATGTTGAGATTGCAGACAAGACTGTGACGGCCTTCATCGGCCCGTCCGGTTGCGGCAAATCTACGTTCCTGCGGTGTTTGAACCGAATGAATGACACCATCGATATTTGCCGCGTTGAAGGGACCATCAAAATAGACGGCGATGACATTTACGACAGCGCCGTTGATCCCGTTCAGCTGCGTGCGAAAGTCGGTATGGTTTTCCAAAAGCCGAACCCATTCCCTAAATCAATTTACGATAACGTGGCTTACGGTCCCAAAGTGCACGGGCTGGCAAAGTCCAAAGCTGATTTGGATGTGATCGTCGAGAAAGCGCTGCGCCGTGGTGCGATTTGGGACGAGGTTAAAGACCGCCTTCATGCACCGGGCACGGGCCTTTCTGGCGGGCAGCAACAACGCTTGTGTATTGCGCGTGCTGTCGCAACAGAGCCTGAGGTGCTGTTAATGGATGAGCCGTGCTCTGCGCTTGACCCAATCGCCACTGCGCAAGTGGAAGAGTTGATTGACGAGCTGCGTCAAAGCTATTCACTTGTGATTGTCACCCACTCGATGCAGCAAGCCGCGCGGGTCAGCCAGCGCACTGCCTTCTTCCACTTGGGCAATCTGGTTGAGTTTGGCGACACCAGCCAGATTTTCACCAACCCACAAGACAGCCGCACCGAAAGCTACATCACTGGACGGATTGGATAAGCGTATGAGTGACCAACAACATATCGTTTCTGCTTATGACCGTGATCTTGAAGGGGTCATGGTTGCGATCATGAAGATGGGGGGGCTTGTCGAAGACAGCATCCTTAAAAGTGCGCAAGCGCTTGAAACCCGTGATCTGGAATTGGCCGCCGAAGTGCGCGCTGCGGATAAACGGATTGATGAGCTGGAAGAGAAAATCAACGATGAGGCTGCGCGCCTGATCGCGTTGCGCGCCCCCATGGGCCGCGATTTGCGCACGGTTCTGTCTGTGATCAAAATCAGCGGTGCGCTTGAACGCATCGGCGATTACACCAAAAATATGGCTAAGCGCACGGCGGTTTTGGCCGAAGTGCAGGCCGTGAATGGCGCGCCCGCCTCGGTGCGCCGCATGGCCCGAGAAGTTGAGGCGATGCTACGCGAAGCACTTGATGCTTATGTCCGCCAAGACGCCGCATTGGCCCAAGCGGTGATCCTGCGCGACGAAGATGTGGACCAGATGTATAACAGTCTTTTCCGCAATTTTCTGACCTACATGATGGAAGATCCGCGCAACATCACAAGCTGTATGCATTTGCAGTTCATTGCCAAGAACGTTGAACGCATGGGCGACCATGTGACATCGATTTGCGAGCAAGTGATCTATCAAGTCACGGGCGAAATGCCTGATGATGAGCGCCCCAAAGTGGCCGGTGATCCCTACGATCCTGCCTCTGTGACCGAGGACTAAAGAAACATGTCAGTTGATCAGCCGGTTGTATTGGTGGTTGAGGACGAGATGGCACAACGCGAAGTGCTGGTTTATAATCTTGAGGCCGAGGGCTTTCGGGTCGTGACTGCGGAAACAGGCGAAGACGCCATGTTGGCCGTGGATGAGCAGGCGCCAGACATCATCTTGCTTGATTGGATGCTACCAGCCGTGAGTGGCATTGAAGTATGCCGCCGCCTTAAGGCACGGCCTGATACAGTTGGCACGCCGATCATCATGTTGTCTGCCCGCTCTGAGGAGGTCGACAAAGTGCGCGGACTTGAAACAGGTGCGGATGATTACATGGTCAAGCCGTATTCGGTGGTGGAGTTGATGGCGCGGGTGCGCACTCAATTGCGCCGCGTCCGCCCGTCAACTGTTGGCCAGACGTTGCGTTTTGATGACATCATTCTGGACAGTGAAACGCACAAAGTGACCCGCGATGGCAGCGACATTAAGCTGGGCCCGACCGAGTTTCGCTTGCTTGCCACGTTCATTGAAAAACCGGGCAGGGTGTGGTCGCGCGATCAGCTTTTGGACCGTGTTTGGGGGCGCGATATCTATGTGGATACTCGGACAGTTGATGTGCATGTGGGGCGCTTGCGGAAATCACTTTGTACCCACGGCGGCAATGATCCGCTGCGCACTGTGCGCGGGGCAGGATACGCACTGGGCTAAGATTTGGAAATTTTGGTCCGGTTATTGTCACGCCAAGCGTACGCTCTTTACTTGACTATTTTAATCTGAATAGGCATCCCGCACTGAACAACAGTGTTGAGGGAACGCTATATGGCAAAGCGGCCAAAATCAGCTGGCGAGAAAATCCTAACCGGCTTGGCTCTGACCATTGGGCTGCTTTTTGCGCTGCCACATCTGGGTGTGCTTGTGGCTGCGTTTTCGGGATCGACAGACACGCTTGCCGCCCTTTTTGATACGGTTCTGTTGAATTACGCTGGCACTACCCTGTGGTTAGTGTCTTTGGTTGGTTTTTTCACATTCGTTTTAGGAACTGGCACTGCGTGGCTTGTCAGCATGACCGAATTCCGCGGCAGACGCATCTTTGAGATTGCATTGGTGCTGCCCTTGGCGTTTCCCGCCTATGTGTTGGCTTATGCTTACACGCATCTGCTGGACCATCCGGGCATTGTTCAATCCACCCTGCGCGCCGTAACGGGCCTTGGCCCACGCGATTACTGGTTTCCCGAAATCCGCAGTTTAGGTGGGGCAACAGTGATGTTGACGCTGGTGCTCTACCCTTATGTCTACCTGCTCGCGCGCGCTGCTTTCTTGGGGCAGGGGGCGACAACATTTCATGCTGCACGCGCTTTGGGGCGCAGCCCTTGGAACGCCTTTCGTACTGTGTGCATTCCCATGGCGCGGCCCGCGATTGCCTCTGGCGTACTGCTCGCGGCCATGGAGACAATCGCTGATTTTGGCACTGTCAGTTATTTTGGTGTCCAAACATTTGCTACGGGCATCTACACAAGCTGGTTCACGTTGGCGGACCGTGCGGCTGCTGCACAGCTTGCACTTGGGCTTTTGGTCATTGCGCTGTTCTTGGCAATTCTTGAGCGTACCAGCCGGGGCGCTGCCAGATACGACAGCGCCCGCGTGAGCCAACGCCTTGCTCGCATTCCCCTAAGCGGGGGCGCAAATGTGGCTGCCACGGCATTCTGTGCGCTGCCGGTGCTGTTCGGTGTTATCATTCCCACGGTTGCCCTTTTGACTATGGCGATCGGGTCCGAGCAAAATCTGTTTGGCAGGCGGTATCTGGCATTTACAAGCAACTCGCTCACGCTTGCAGGAACGGCCGCGGGGTTGACGGTGTTGGGCGCGATTGTACTTGGCTCAATCCAGCGGGTTGCCCCAAGCTTTTTGACCCGCAGCAGTCTTTATGCGGCGCGATTGGGCTACGCCGTGCCCGGCGGCGTTATTGCGGTGGGGCTGATCGTGCCATTCGCTGCCTTTGATAACGCGCTTGATGCGGCGATGCGCGCGCAGTTTGGGATCTCAACAGGGCTGCTCGTTACCGGTTCGATCTGGCTTTTGGTCGGGGCGTATATGATCCGCTTTTCCGCCGCCGCCCTTGGCGCGTATGAGGGTGGCATTGCTGCGGTCAGTACCAACATGGATGCGGCCTCGCGTGTCTTGGGGCAGGGGGTTTTGGCGACTGTGCGCCGTGTGCATGTGCCTATTTTGCAGCCAAGCCTGCTGACGGCACTGGTGATCGTGTTCGTTGATGTGATGAAAGAGCTTCCTGCCACCCTGATCATGCGGCCCTTTAATTTTGATACGCTTGCCGTTCAGGCCTATAGGCTTGCCTCGGACGAACGTTTGGAAGGCGCTGCGGTCCCGTCTCTTGTGATCGCGGCGTTGGGGTTGATCCCTGTGATCATCTTATGCCGTCAAGTCGGACGCCGCCAAAACTAGCCACACCAGTTTTGGGTATCTTAAATTCCCCTGCTCGGCATTTCCATCTTCTGCCACCTCGTGCATAGATACCCGACACATAGCGCGGGGAGCATCACATGAGCACGCAAACTGACTGGGATGACGCCTATGCCAATATGGCGTATGTTGCGGGATCAGACGCTTTTCCGGCGATGTGGAAGGCCGATGGTGCAGCGTATCGCGACAGCGGCGTACAGTGGGACGAACATTCATACGGCTCTGATCCACGTGCGCGTTTTGATATTTTCTGGCCAGAGGCACAGCCCAAAGGGTTGGCAGTATTTGTTCACGGTGGCTATTGGCTGAGGACTGGAAAATCCGACTGGTCACAGTTTGCAGAAGGTGCCCGTCAGCAAGGTTGGGCCGTGTGTTTGCCGCAGTATACTCTGGCACCTGAGGCCCGCATTTCGGAGATGACAGCGCAGATTGGGCGCGCAATTTCATCGGCAGCAAAGTTAGTGTCAGGGCCAATTCGCCTAGCGGGTCATTCCGCTGGTGGGCATTTGGTCAGCCGCATGATGTGTGAAGATACGCCCTTAGCAGCAGACGTGATGGAGCGTCTTGAAGCCTGTGTTTCAATCAGCGGCCTTCATGACTTGCGTCCCATTATGCGTACGGAAATGAATGACAAACTTGGCCTTGATTCAGCTGAGGCCCGCCAAGAAAGTGCTGCACTTCAAGACCCGCACCAAGCGGCGCGGATGACCGCATGGGTCGGCGGGGGTGAGCGGCCAGAGTTCATTCGGCAAGCGCGCCTCTTGCATAATGCGTGGTCAGGTTTTGACGTAGAGATCAACTTGCACATTGACGGCACCCATGATCATTTCTCAGTCATTGAAGGGCTGAAAGACCCACAAAGTGCGCTTACCACCTGCTTTGTTGGCAACGACCAATCCCAGACGTAAGATGAGAACCCGATGACAAAGACGCCCGTCCGCTTACCCGTAAAGAACCGGTTTCACCTGCCTGAGGGCATGATTTACCTTGATGGCAACTCCCTTGGCCCGCTGCCACGTGGTGTTGATGAGGCGCTACGAAGCGCTGCGGTGGATCAATGGGGCGCGCATTTGATCAAAGGCTGGAACGTGGATGGCTGGATGGCGCAACCCGCGCGCGTCGGCGATAAAATTGCTGTACTAATCGGCGCGCCTGCGGGCTGTGTTACGATGGGCGATACGCTTTCCATTAAAGTATATCAGGCGTTAGCAGCGGCTCTAAACCTTAATCCTGACCGAAAAGTCATTCTGACAGATAGCGGCAACTTTCCATCTGACATCTATATGGCAGAAGGGCTGATCAAACATTTGGGGCAGGGGCATGAATTGCGCATCGTGGCGCCCGAAGACGTGAGCGATGCCATGACACGCGACGTTGCTGTGGCAATGATCACCCAAGTGGATTACCGCACAGGCCGGATGCATGACATGCAGGCCGTAAGTGATGCGGCCCATGATGCGGGTGCGGTGATGTTGTGGGATTTGGCTCATAGTGCAGGGGCCGTGCCCGTGGATATTGAGGCCAGCGGTTGCGCCTTTGCGGTTGGGTGCAGCTACAAATACCTCAACGGAGGGCCGGGCGCGCCTGCGTTCATTTACGTGCGTCCCGATTTGATCCCAAAAATTGATCCCGCGCTAAGCGGTTGGCTGGGGCATGATGCACCTTTTGCGTTTGAGCCTTCTTACAGACCCGCGGCGGGAATTGAGCGGATGCGCGTCGGAACGCCGCCCGTGTTGCAGTTAAGCGCATTGGAAAAAGCGCTTGAAGCATGGGACGATGTCGACATGCAGGATCTACGCCGTGCAAGTCTTGAATTGTCCGAGCTTTTCATTGCACAGGTTGAGGCGCGCTGCCCTGATTTGCAGCTTGCAAGCCCGCGCAACGCTGCTGAACGGGGCAGCCAAGTCTCATTTTCCCACCCCGAGGGCTACGCGATTGTGCAGGCC
>Ga0209137_1005009_pt1 | contig 10268 bp, 8 predicted proteins | sample SaaInl5LU_22_DNA_FD_184642 | JGI IMG/M metagenome (GOLD analysis project Ga0209137, IMG submission 184642) | Marine microbial communities from expanding oxygen minimum zones in the Saanich Inlet - ESP_105LU_22_DNA (SPAdes) (version 2) | ecosystem: Environmental > Aquatic > Marine > Intertidal...
GCCAGTTTCAACGCCAACTTTGGCAATGTCTGAAACCATCGATTGAAAGCTATCATTCCGCGCCACAAAATCTGTCTCAGAATTGACTTCAACCACAAAACCTTTATTGCCACTCGCGGCAACAGCGACCAGACCTTCAGCCGCTACACGGCCAGCCTTCTTTGCCGCTTTCGCCAAACCTTTGGTGCGAAGCCAATCTGCAGAGGCCTCCATATCACCGTTGTTTTCATTGAGCGCGTTTTTACAATCCATCATGCCTGCGCCACTTGCTTCGCGCAGTTCTTTAACCATTGCTGCAGTAATATCGGCCATCTTCATCTCCGTATTTTAATATTCGAATTACGAATTCATTTAATCAAATTGTTTGGTTAATTTGTCAGCGTTGAGCCTAATTCAAATAGTGCAACCCACAAGGCAGATTTCGCTATGAGAACAAGGCAACGCTAATTACAAATTTACTCAGTTGGTGTTTCGGCAGCAACTTCGACTGGTGCTTCAACAGCAGCTTCAACAGCAGCTTCAACAGGTGCTTCAACAGCAGCTTCGACTGCAACTTCAGCAACAATCGTTTCAACTTCAGGCGCTTCAAGAGCACCAATATCTATGCCTGAACGCGATGCACTGCGCTCAATACCTGAGATGACAGCTTTAGACGCAAGGTCCAAATAAAGCTCAATAGCGCGGCTAGCATCATCATTGCCTGGGATCGGGTAATCTACGCCATCTGGATTACAGTTACTATCCAAAATCGCGATAACCGGAATACCCAAAGTTTTAGCTTCCGCCAAAGCAATCGATTCCTTATTCGTATCAATAACGAACATTAATTCCGGACGACCGCCCATATCCTTAATACCACCCAGCGCGCGCTCTAGCTTATCGCGCTCGCGTGTTAGGTTTAATATTTCTTTTTTGGTCAAACCGCGCGATGCGTCGCCAGAAAGAACATTGTCCAGCTCACGAAGACGACTAATTGACTTAGAAATTGTATTCCAATTTGTCAAAGTGCCGCCAAGCCAGCGTGAATTCATGTAATATTGAGCGCACTGCTTGGCGTATCGAGCGATCGGCTCAGACGCCTGACGCTTCGTACCTACGAACAAAATTCGTCCGCCAGCTGCAATTGTTTCTTCAATAAGCACCAATGCTTGATGCAAAAGTGGAACTGATTTTGACAGATCCATAATATGGATACCGTTACGGTCACCAAATATATATGGTGCCATTTTAGGGTTCCAGCGCTGTGTTTGGTGACCAAAGTGAACGCCAGCTTCCAATAGTTGACGCATGTTATAATCTGGTAAAGACATGTCTTTTCCTTCCTGTTTCTCCAGTTATTCCTCCGCAGAGCGTGGAGTTTTTACCTGAGATTACGAGAACCCCAATTAAAAACACCGGAGTTGCCCAGAAAAAGAGCAAAACTCTGCGTGTGTGATAACGCGTTTTTAGTGAATTAAATTACAAATAGCAAGCCGTTTTAATGCTATTTTAGGCCCATTCGCCGCCAAGCTCGCTTAAACGTCCTCGACGTAAACGACGCCGCGAATAGCCTTCACAGCCCCCGACAGTTTGGGGGTTACTGACACCGGCCTCGGCAGACGTAATTCATATTCCTGCCGCGCGCCCATGATAACCAGAGATATCTGTCCACCGCGGGCCGACTTACCTTGTGATGTCGCGAGAAGTTGCTGTAATGAGGCCATCGCCGCGGGCGTATCCACATGAACCCGCAAGCCAGCCGAAGCATTTTCAACAACGTCGTCAAGATTTCGAACGGCCCGCCCGACCAATCGTATCTGCCCGTCCTCGCGGTCAATCTGCACCGTCAAAACCACTGACTTGCCTATCTCAAGAATAGGCCGCGCTTCATCCAGCGTATCCGAGAAAATAATCGCCTCATATTGGGATTTCGGATCCGATAGCGTCAAAAAGGCGAACGGATTGCCTTTTTTTGATTTTCGCTCATCAATTTTAATCAAAGTACCGGCAACCAGAACCTCTTTTTCGGTTCTCGATTCCAATTCAGCATAATTCAACACCCCAACCCGCTTTAGAGCCTTGGCGTAATCATCCAGCGGGTGCCCTGATAAATAATAACCAATGGCTCGAAACTCATGCATCAAACGGTCAATTTGTGGCCATGCTGGGGCCATTGGCAGCTGCACACTCTCGGCGATATCTGTGTCACCAAACAGGTTTTCTTGCTGAGATTGCCGATCTGCTTCAGCGGTATTCGCCTCGCCCAACATCATGGAGATGCCTGCGAATAACCTAGCCCGATCCGGCTCCAAGCTATCAAGTGCCCCAGCGTAAATTAAATACTCAAGTAAACGACGGTTAAGGCCGATTGGACTGGTTCGCCGGGCGAAGTCAAACGGGTCTTTAAACGGACCATTATCTTGGCGTTCCTTGACCAACATAGCCATCGCCTGCGAGCCAACATTGCGCAAAGCCGACAAGGCATAAACAATGTCGCCATCCAGCACGCTGAACTGAACATTGGATTTATTCACATCGGGCGATAAAACCCGAATATTTCGGTTATTAGCATCCTGCTTAAAGCTTTGCAGCTTGTCGGTGCGCTCATAGTCTAACGACATAGATGCGGCGTAGAAAGCTTCCGGATAGTTAGCTTTGATATAAGCCGTCTGATAGGCAATCCACGCATAAGCCGCGGCATGGCTCTTGTTAAAGCCATAGCCAGCAAAACTGTTCACTTGATCGAAAACATCGCTCGCTTTTTTCTCAGTGACGCCATTATCTAAAGCGCCGTCAATGAAACGGTTTTTCTGAGCATCCATTTCAGCTTTGATTTTTTTACCCATCGCCCGTCGCAAAAGATCTGCCTCGCCAAGCGAATAACCTGACAATATTTGAGCGATCTGCATGACCTGCTCCTGATAAATCATCACGCCGTAAGTCTCTTCGAGAATCGGCTTCAGACTTTCATGCATATAATCAGGCTCTTCCTCGCCTTTTTTACAGCTTATATATTTCGGAATATTATCCATAGGGCCCGGACGATAGAGCGCCACAAGCGCAATAATATCTTCCAGACTATCCGGCTTGAGGCGGCGCAAGACATCACGCATACCCGCACTTTCCAATTGGAAAACGCCGACAGTGTCACCAGCACCCAACAGCTCATAGGTGGCCGCATCGCCGTCGGGTATAGTCTCTAAGACAATATGAATATTCTGTTCAGCCAGCAGATCGACAGCTTTTTCAAGCACTGTGAGGGTTTTAAGCCCCAAAAAGTCAAACTTAACCAAGCCGGACTTTTCAACCCATTTCATGTTGAATTGTGTGACCGGCATGTCTGATTTGGGGTCGCGGTAAAGAGGAACGAGCTTCTCAAGCGGCCGGTCGCCAATAACGAGACCAGCAGCATGTGTCGAAGCATGGCGGTATAACCCCTCTAATTTCAGACTAATTGTGATTAACTCTTCAACGATTGGTTCTGAATTGCGCGCTTCTTGCAGCCGCTCTTCGCCGTCAATCGCCTCTTGCAAGGTTACGGGGCTGGCTGGGTTATTGGGAACCATCTTACAAAGACTATCAACCAGCCGATATGGAACCTGCAAAACCCGACCCACATCGCGCAAGACAGCGCGCGCCTGTAGTTTGCCGAATGTAATAATCTGGGCCACCTGATCGCGGCCATATTTTTGCTGAACGTAAGTAATTACCTCGTCACGCCGGGATTGACAGAAATCAATATCAAAGTCAGGCATGGAAACACGTTCAGGGTTCAAGAAGCGCTCAAACAGAAGGTTAAACCGCAACGGATCGAGATCCGTAATCGTTAACGCCCAAGCCACAACCGACCCGGCGCCCGAACCACGCCCTGGTCCAACCGGAATGCCTTGCCCCTTCGACCATTGAATAAAGTCAGCAACAATAAGGAAGTAGCCCGGAAACCCCATGTTTTTAATCACGTTTAATTCAAAGTCTAACCGCTCATTATAGGCCTGCGCGGTCGCCGCTGGTTCGACTTCCTTGAGGCGTTTGTCTAGGCCCGCGCGGGCTTGTGCCGCTAGCTCCTCATTCTCATCTTCACACGGATAAGCGGGCAAGATTGGATCCCGCCCATATGGACGAAAGGCGCAGCGTTTAGCTATCTCGATGGTGTTTTCGAGCGCCTCAGGTAGATCAGCAAACAGCGTCACCATTTCCTCAGGCGACTTCAGGCGGTGGTCCGCGGTATAGCTTCGCCGCTCATCCTCATTAATGTAGCGCCCATCGGCAATACAAATCAGCGCATCATGAGCGCGATAGTCAATTTCATTTAAGAAAAAACACTGGTTCGTAGCCACCAGCGGGATGCCAATTTCATAGGCGAATTCAACCAAATGATCCTCAACTTCATCCGCTTCATACTCAGAGTAACGCTGAAGTTCTACATACAGTTTATCCCCGAAGATACTGAATATATAAGATAATAATGACTTGGACGAAGCGTTTTTTTGCATCTGCAACAAACGGTTCACTGGGCCTTCAACGCCCCCCGTCAGGCAAATTAACCCTTCAGAATGAGCTTCGATGTCTGAGAAGAATACGCCAGGTCCTGCCGTTCCACCCTCGCGTAAATGCGCCAAGCTCGCCAAGGCCATCAGGTTTTCATAACCAGGCTCATTCTGCGCATAAAGCGCAATATGACCTATAATGGCCTCAGGCTCTGCGTCATCCTTCACATCTTCGTAAACAGCCAACGTGATCGCCGTAATCGCCTGTACGCCAATCTTAGACAGCTCCTCCGATGCCTCGAGGGCCCCGAACAGGTTGTTACGGTCTGCTATAGCGATTGCCGGCATATGCTGGCGCTTACAGGCCTCTATGATATTCGGCAGGCGTATTGCGCCCTCAAGCAGAGAGTAAGGACTGTGTACCCGTAAATGAATGAATTTTGGTGAACGCAACGCGCTTCTCCTGCAACCTCAAGCGAATCGGCAAAAATAAACGCCATGATCTTCATCATGACGCTCAAAAATTATACTGTCACGCCTAGCTTTTCTTGGAACCCCAAAAACAGGCAAATAATCGTGAATAGTCGGGGATAACGTTATGCAACCACCTAAGGCCGCATTAAACCTGCAATAGAGCTTGATTAAAGCTTCAATTCCCTGCCAGCTACCATCCGCGGAAGCCGCGATAAAAGCGTCTAAAAAACTTCTTAAACATAATCTAGCCTCCCAACTAAAAACCACAATCTATAAGGGTCACAAACCCATATGCCCCAAAGCCTGCTCGACTAGTTCAATAAAGAGCTTCAATAAAGAGCTTCAATAAAGAGCTTCAATAAAGAGCTTCAATAAAGAGCTTCAATAAAGAGCTTCAATAAAGAGCTTCAATAAAGAGCGCTATTCAAAATTAGGGGAGCCGTTAGATGCCAGCCATCGCTTCAACGATTGCGCCCCACATTAAAATCACAAAGCCCAAACCAGCCAAGGTTACAAACGCCAAAACATCTTCAAAAATCTCTCTCATAATATTCCCTCTTTGCTCTCAATTATGATATATTATGTTCATGTTTTGTTCTTATTGTCAAGCACACAGAAAAACCTAACTAATGCATTGAAATATATAAATAATATGAAAATCATAAAAACCAGAGATAACGATCTCGGATATAATAATAGAGCTTTCGGAGAAACTGGCGTTTGGGCGTCGCTAGCCTAGATGGTACCCTCGTCGATCGTTCCATCTTTCAGCCGAAGAATACCGTCGCAAAGGTCAGCCAACTCATTATTGTGCGTCGCAAGCAACAGGCAAGCCCCGCCCTCACGGCAACTATCCAGTAGGACTTGCGCAACCAATAACCCATTCTTACTATCGAGACTTCCCGTTGGTTCGTCCGCAATAATTACACTGGGTTCATGCACAACTGCGCGAGCGATCGCGACCCGCTGTTGCTCACCGCCCGATAGTTCAGACGGCAAATGCCGCAAACGATCTGCAAGCCCGAGTTTTTCCAGCCATGCCTCGGCCCTATGCTCAGCCTGTTTGCGCGATATTCCCTGCAACCGTAGCGGCATAGAAACATTCTCCACAGCAGTGAACTCAGGCAATAAATGATGAAACTGGAATACAAATCCAAGTCCCTTTTGGCGCAACAGTGTGCGCTCACGGTCTGAATGCGGAACAGCCGCCCCATTCAAATAGACCTCGCCGCTATCCGGACTATCTAAAAGCCCTGCAATATGCAGCAGCGTCGACTTACCGGACCCCGATGGACCACAAAGAGCTAGGCTCTGCCCCGCGGCCAGAGAAAACCCAACGCCCTTCAGAACATGGAGGCTTTCGGACCCTTGTATATAAGATTTGGAAACCGCCTTAAGGTCCAATATGCCCTGATTGAGGCCACTCATTGCGCTACTCATAACGAAGAGCCTCTACTGGCGACAAACGCGCTGCACGCCATGCCGGATAAAGCGTAGATAGAAAGGATAACAATAGCGCCATAGTGACAATCCGCAGTACATCCGCCCAAACAATCGTTGCGGGCATTTTATCCAAAAAATAAATTTCGGCTGGAAATAACTCAGCTCCAGTCACCCAGATCAAAAACTGGCGAACCTCTTCAATATAAGCGCAGAACAGCGCGCCTAAGCCGACGCCAAATATTGTGCCGAACACGCCAACGCTTGCCCCCGTAATAAAGAAAACTCTCAAAACGAGACCGCTACTTGCACCCATACTGCGCAAGATAGCTATGTCGCGCCCTTTATCTCGAACCAGCATGACCATTCCTGAGATAATATTAAGGGCTGCCACCAATAAGATCAGCGTCAGAATCATAAACATAACGTTGCGCTCGACCTCTAGAGCACCGGCTAAGGTGGCGTTATTGCGGCGCCAATCAGAAACCCTAAAGCCAGGGCCAAGTGTTTGCGTTAGCGCTAATGTTGTCTCATCGACCAGATCAGGGTCCGCAACATCAAATTCAATTACGCCAGATTGGATATCGCGCGCCAATAGGGACGCCAATGCGCCATACTCCATGAACACGACGTTGAGATCGTAATCTGATAAGCCAAGCTCGAATATGGCCCCGATTTTATAACGAACCACGCGCGGTGTAGTCCCAAATGGTGTAACCGTTCCGCGCGGAGAGATAAGCGACAAGCGCCCTCCCAGTTCAAGCCCATAATTTTCTGCTAAACGGCTACCAATCGCGATGGTTTTCTTGTTAGCCAGCGCGTCGAGGCTACCTTGTCGTATGTTATTGCTTAGGGCTGGGAGCTTCTTCAGGTCATCAATGCTCATACCGCGCACATATTGGCCGCGAACTTGTGAACCCAAGGAGGCCATGACTTGACCGTCGATAAGACTTCTGGTGACGGTCACGGACGGTGCATCGCCAATTTTTTGCAAAACTAAATCTCTGTCCGGCATTATACCAGATATGCTTTGTACGCTCCCGTGCCCATTGACCCCAAGTATGCGCCCCAATAAGTCGGCGCGAAAACCCGTCATGACAGCCATAACCACAATCAATGTAGCCACACCCAGCATGATACCTAAAAAGGAGATAACGGCGATCACCGAGATATAGCTATCACGGCGACGTGCCCGCAAATATCTACCTGCCAGCGACCAATCCAGAGATCCAAAGGCTCGGCTCATTATACACCCACCTGTTGCTGAGGTGGTTCAGAGAGTATTTTCAAGGCATCCGCAACCGCTACCGCTTGCTTCTCGCCAGTCGCTCTATTCTTAATCTCGACCTCGCCAGCAGCGGCCCCACGCGGGCCAATAACGGCTTGCCACGGCAGACCAATGAGATCCATATCTGAAAACTTTGCACCTGCACGCTCGTCTCGGTCGTCATAGAGAACTTCAATACCCGCATCCCCGAGCGCGCCATATATCTGCTCACAAAGTGCATCCGTCGCCGCATCGCCGGTTTTTAGATTAATCAGCCCTACTTTGAATGGCGCCACGCTCCACGGCCAAATAATACCGTTATCGTCATGGCTAGCCTCGACAATCGCTCCAACGAGACGCGACACACCAATTCCGTAGGCTCCACCATGAACTGGCACATCTTTACCGTCCGAATTCGTAACCAAGCAATTCATCGACTTAGAATATTTCGTCGCAAAATTGAAAATATGACCAACCTCAATGCCACGCGCGGATACTTGGCGATCCGTCGGCACGTCTTTAGCAAACTGATCTGCATCATGCTTTTCTTCTGTACGCGCATAAAGCGACGTGAACTGGTCTAATACAGGCTCTAAGTCAGCGTCATAATTTGCTTCTGGTATCGGTAATTCCAGCAGATCAGCGTGGCAAAAAACTGCCGATTCGCCGGTATCCGCCAAAACAATAAATTCATGGCTTAAGTCACCACCGATTGGCCCCGTATCCGCCGCCATTGGCAAAGCTTTCAATCCCATGCGAGCGAAACTGCGCAAATAAGCCACAAACATTCGCTGATACGACGCACGCGACGACGTTTCATCGAGGTCAAAGCTATACGCATCTTTCATCAAAAACTCACGCCCACGCATCACGCCAAAGCGCGGACGGATTTCGTCGCGAAATTTCCATTGAATATGATAGAGGTTTTTCGGCAGATCTCGGTAACTACGAACATTGTCGCGGAAAATCTGCGTAATGAGCTCTTCATTGGTCGGCCCATAAAGTAAGTCACGATTGTGACGGTCCGTAATGCGCAGCATTTCCTTGCCGTAATCATCGTAACGCCCAGACTCGCGCCAAATTTCAGCTGGCTGCAAGGTCGGCATAAGCATTTCAAGCGCACCAGCCAAATCCTGCTCCTCGCGCACAATTTGCTCGATCTTCTTCAAAACACGAAACCCAAGCGGCAACCAAGAATAAATCCCCGCTGCACTTTGGCGAACCATACCCGCACGCAGCATAAGCCTATGGGAGGCTATTTGGGCCTCTGAGGGGTTTTCTTTTATCGTTGGAAGAAAGTACTGGGAAACTCGCATTTTTTAGCTTTCATTTTAGATCGTTAGCTTATGTATAACGACCACCTGAGGCGCTGACTAGTCTCCACAAGAAAAACTTAAAATTAGCTTGCAGACTCATAATTTACGCATCATTATATAGTTGTGTGAAGAGGTTTAAGGACTTCTGAGTTTTTGGGAGGAAACTCTTAGTTCGCGTTTTTAGCTCCGGCTAACTGCGGATTGTTAAGCACAAAACGGAGTTCACCTCGGTGGACTCCGTTTTTTTATGCTCGATCTCTTTAGCTCTCTTTTTTTGCTCTATTTTTAGAGCTTTGCCTTACGCCTCTACAAGATCTAGAGGTAGCAGCTAAACATTAAGGTTTTGTGAAATCTGGACCAAAATCTTGTAACCACGCTGCCGAAGTCGCAGAGGTCAATACCCAGTAAACACCCGCAAAAAGCACCAAAGCTAAAATTGTCGTAATCAATAAACGTTTGCCCAAGGCTGGCTGATCCGGAGCACTCTCCGAAGACCCCGGTTCAATAGCCCCTGCTTCGCTTTGGGTTCGCACACCAAACGGCAAAACCATAAACAATGTTAAAAACCAAACTATGCCGTATATGGCGATGCCAAAAACCAGACTAACTTCAATCATTAAACTTGCTCAAGCTCAACGAGCGTCCCATTAAAGTCTTTAGGGTGCATAAATATAACAGGCTTGCCATGGGCGCCTATTGTTGGCTCTCCCGTTCCTGTAATGGTGGCGCCTTCGGCAATCATGCGATCACGAGCGGCATAAATATCTTCGACCTCAAGACAGATGTGATGCATTCCGCCTTTTGGGTTCTTGCTCAAGTAACTCAAAATCGGGGAATCATCTCCGAGCGGCTCAAGCAGCTCAATTTTTGTATTAGGCAAAGTTACAAAAACAGTTATGACGCCGTGATCCGGCAAAGGCACGGGCTCAGATACCTCAGCGCCTAAAACATCTCGATAAATGCGCGATGCTTCCAGAATATCTGGGACTGCAATGGCTACATGATTAAGTTGACCGATCATAATTTTTCTCCACCCAATGAAACTTTGCCTGAATATGACGTAAAAATAATAGCTGTCAAACGCTTAAGAGTAAAACATGTACGATGGGCTTTTTGCCCCACTTCGTCGCCATCATTCGGCGAACAGATTGCGATATTTCTTTCTCTGCACGCTCAGGCGTTATTTTCCCATTTTCAGGTAATACCCGCTCAATCGCCTCGACCACCCAATCGCTTAACAAAATCCCATCCGTATCTGATAACGGCATGCCCGAAATATTAATTTCTGGGTCACTACACAAACGG
>Ga0209137_1005013_pt1 | contig 10262 bp, 8 predicted proteins | sample SaaInl5LU_22_DNA_FD_184642 | JGI IMG/M metagenome (GOLD analysis project Ga0209137, IMG submission 184642) | Marine microbial communities from expanding oxygen minimum zones in the Saanich Inlet - ESP_105LU_22_DNA (SPAdes) (version 2) | ecosystem: Environmental > Aquatic > Marine > Intertidal...
GCCCAAAATCCCTCTGATTGCTAGTATGTTGTCATTCTCAAAACACCGCCAAAACGGCTAGGTTCAGGACCAGTTTACCGATGTTTAAAAAAATTCGCGGCCTATTCTCCAGCGATCTCTCGATCGACCTGGGTACCGCTAATACCCTTATATTCGTTCGCCACCAAGATATCGTTCTAGATGAGCCGTCAGTCGTTGCTATTCGTGTTAACGGTAATCAGAAATCTGTGGCAGCTGTAGGTGCCGATGCGAAGCGTATGCTTGGTCGTACGCCCGGTAACATTACCGCTATCCGCCCACTGAAAGACGGCGTAATTGCAGATTTTCACGTGACTGAGAAGATGCTGCAGTACTTTATCAGCAAAGTTCATAACAACTCATTCCTGCGCCCAAGCCCTCGCGTACTGATCTGCGTTCCTTGTAAGTCGACACAGGTAGAACGTCGCGCAATTAAAGAGTCGGCTATTGGCGCGGGTGCCCGTGAGGTCTATCTGATTGAAGAGCCAATGGCGGCGGCCATCGGTGCAGGCTTGCCGGTAGAAGAGGCGACTGGTTCGATGGTTGTCGACATCGGTGGTGGTACCACCGAAATCGCTGTTATATCTCTTAACGGCATCGTCTATTCAGAGTCTGTTCGTGTCGGTGGTGACCGCTTCGATGAAGCGATTGTTACCTATGTGCGCCGTAATTACGGCAGCCTCATCGGTGAAGCAACCGCTGAACGTATCAAGCAGGAGATCGGCACCGCATACCCGGCGACTGAAGTGCTGGAGATCGATGTGCGTGGTCGTAACCTGGCAGAGGGTATCCCCCGTCTGTTCACGCTCAACTCCAACGAAGTGCTTGAGGCGTTGCAGGAGCCGCTGGCGGCGATTGTTCAGGCCGTTAAGAGCGCGCTGGAACAGTGTCCGCCGGAACTGGCTGCTGACATCGCGGAACAGGGCATCGTACTTACAGGTGGTGGTGCGTTGCTGCGTAACCTGGATCGACTGCTGACTGAAGAGACAGGTCTGCCAGTTATTGTTGCTGAAGATCCGTTGACCTGCGTCGCTCGCGGTGGTGGTCGTGCGCTGGAGATGCTAGACCGTTCGGGTCTTGAACTTCTCTCTTACGACTAGATAGAGGTTGAGGCTGAAACCTAGGGTTTTAGCCTCGCTGCTACCGAGATGATCTTTCGTAACGGTCCCTCAAAAGCTCTCTTTATGCTGCTGATTATTGCAGCGCTCTTTCTTATCGCCCTCGATCTAAATTCACCCAAATTTCGCGAAGGACGTAGTTACGTCAATCTGATTATTACTCCGCTGCAGTGGTTGGTCGATATGCCGGCGCGCTTGGCTGATAATGTGTCTGACGTTGTGGTTAGCCGATCCAGTTTAGTAGCGGAGAATAACCGCCTGCGTACCGACGCTCTTGAGCTGGGGCAGCGCGTGCTGCAGAACGCGGCGCTGACTGCAGAGAATCGTCGTCTACGTGCGCTACTGAATGCTCGCTCGCGAATTGATTCCGAGGTGCGTCTGGCAGAGTTGATTGGTGTTAATCCCAATCCGTTTCAGCACGAGATCCTGACTAACCTTGGCAGCCAAGATGGCATTACCATCGGTCAGCCCGCGCTGGACTCTGGGGGTGTGATGGGGCAAGTGATCTCAGTTGCTCCCCTCATCAGCCGTGTAATGTTGATCACTGATTCGCGTGCCGCTGTGCCGGTTGAGTCGGTGCGTACCGGTTTTCGCTCAGTGATTCTCGGTAACGGCAACCCCGACAGCCTGGAGCTCGACTTTGTCCCGGCGACCACCGATATTCGAGTAGGCGACACGCTAGTCACCTCCGGACTAGGTGGCCGCTTCCCTAAGGGCTACCCTGTTGCCGAAGTGGCTGAGGTGACGCGTGACCCAGGACGATCCTTTCTGGTAATCAGAGCGATTCCCACGGCGAGACTCGATCAGTCGCGTCAATTGCTGCTTGTAGAACGCCCACCAGCGCTGTTGCCCGAGCAGCTAAGTGAGGCGTCTGATGGCTGAGGCGCGTGGTGGCAGTCTCATCATTTTCGGCACCTTTATCATCAGTCTATTTTTGAGTCAGCTACCGCTGCCTGATCTACTGCGCTGGGCGCGACCAGAGTGGGTTCTTCTTTTTTTGGTCTACTGGGTAATGCGTGCACCCTCTCGGGTAGGACTGTTTTATGCTTTTGGGCTGGGCTTGCTACTAGATCTGGCGCATGGTGGTGTTACCGGACTTAATGCTCTCTCTTTGACGCTGGTGGCATTTCTCGCGCAGCTTCTCTACCGACGTATGCGAATGTTTCCATTGCCACAGCAGGGGATCATTATCGCTCTACTTACCGGCCTTAACCAACTACTGCACTACTGGATGCAGGGCCTGACCGGAACGCACGGTGACTCTCTGCTGTTTCTATTGCCAGCTGTTTTTAGCGGGCTTTTTTGGCCGCTGGTTTTTCTGTTTCTAGACCGTCTCGCGCGGACTTTCGATCTAAACTGAGTTCAGTATGGAATTGATTCTAGCCTCAGCATCTCCCCGGCGTCGTGAATTGCTAGCGCAGATAGGTGTTGCTGCTCGGGCGGAACCAGCTGAGATCGATGAGTCTGTTCTCGAGGGAGAGGCGGCGGATGACTATGTCTTGCGTCTGGCCCGTGAGAAGGCACAGAAGGTCTATGACATGCAGTCACCAAGCAGACGAGTCTCTACGGTCTGTCTGGGCTCTGATACCAGTGTGGTTTTTGCCGGAAGAGTTTTAGGTAAACCGGCAGACTTTGCCGAGTCCCAGTCAATGCTGCGGCAGCTGTCGGGTACAAAACATCAGGTAATGACCGCCGTGGCCGTGGTTGGCGCTTTTGGTGTGCGAGAGCAGTTAGTGACCACGGATGTTTGGTTTCGACAGCTTAGTGACACTGAAATCGAGACGTACTGGGCCTGTGGCGAGCCGCAGGACAAGGCAGGTTCCTATGGTATTCAGGGGCTAGGTGCGGTATTTGTTGATCATATTGAAGGTAGTTACAGTGCTGTGGTCGGGTTACCACTGGCTGAGACCTCTGAACTTTTACGAGCAGCGGGTGTGCCGATCTGGCAACCGCTGAAGCAAGATTAAGGAGCCTGGTTGTGGGCGAAGAGATACTGATTAACTTTACCCCGATGGAGACGCGGGTTGCGGTGATAGAGAATGGTATGCCGCAGGAGATCTATGTCGAGCGCGCCAAGCGTCGTGGAATTCTGGGAAATATCTATAACGGCCGTGTGGTGCGTGTACTGCCTGGTATGCAGGCAGCCTTTGTTGATATTGGTTTAGAGCGCGCAGCCTTCATTCATGCTGACGAAGTTTCCGCTCCCGATTTGACCGCTGAGGAGCGAGCCAATATCTCCATTTCTCAGCTTTTGAGGGAAGGGCAGTCGCTACTGGTGCAGGTGACCAAAGATCCGATCGGTAGCAAAGGGGCCCGGCTAACCACCAATCTCTCTCTACCTTCACGCTATCTAGTGCTAATGCCCGGCGCTGAGCATATCGGTATCTCGCAACGCATTGAGGATCAGGAGGAGCGTGAGCGCCTGAAGGCGTTGATGCAGACATTGTTAGAGCAGGAGGAGCGCATCGATGGTTATGGTTACATCCTCCGTACCGTTGCCGAGGGTGCGACTGAGGTTGAGCTAAAAGCCGATATCGCTTTTTTGCACCGCCTATGGAATAAGGTTCAGGCGCGTATCAAAGAGTCCAAAGCACCGGCTAATGTCTATGAGGATCTACCGCTTAACATGCGAGCTCTTCGTGATATGACTCACTCGGGCATTGAGCGTATTCGTATCGATTCACGCGAGACCTATCAAAAGGCGCTCGCCTTTGCCAACACTCTGGTTCCAGAGATCGAGAGCAAGTTGGAGTATTATCCGGGTGAACGGCCCATCTTTGACATGTTTAATGTTGAAGAGGAGATGCAGCGAGCGTTGGGTCGTAAGATCGAGCTTAAATCGGGCGGCTATCTGATCTTCGATCAGACCGAGGCGATGACCACCGTCGATATCAATACCGGTGCATTCGTTGGGCACCGCAATCTTGAAGAGACTATCTTCAAGACAAATCTCGAAGCCGCAACGGCCATAGGTCGACAACTGCGTTTGCGTAACCTGGGTGGGATTATCATTATCGACTTTATCGATATGGAGGATCCCGAGCATCAACGCCAGGTTCTGCGTACGCTCGAGCGTGTTTTGGAACGTGATCACGCCAAATGTAAGCTAACTGGCGTATCTGAGCTTGGCCTGGTCGAGATGACGCGTAAGCGCACCCGCGAGAGTTTGGAGCACGTTCTCTGTGAAACCTGTAGCCAGTGTCAGGGGCGTGGGATGATACGTACCGCGGAGACGGTTACATACGAGTTATTCCGCGAAATTCTTCGTCAACATCGCGCTTATGAGAGTGACTCTTATTTGGTGATTGCGGCGCCACCAGTGGTTGAGTACCTACTGGAAGATGCATCCGATCACGTTGCGGAACTGGAGAGTTTTATAGGAAAAACGGTGCGTTTTCAAAGCGACTCGATCTACAACCCTGAGCAGTTTGATGTGGTACTGCGCTAGAATGACGGCATATCGCGGACTGCTCAGTCGGAGTTGTCGCGCGTGATTCGTCACACCCTCTGGGCCGGCTGGTTGACGCTGGTGCTCGGGATGATCCTGGCACTGGTGCTCACCGCGGTGCGCTTTGGCTTTCCGCTTCTTGGTGAATATCGTGAATCCTTAGCTAACAGACTCTCTCAAACCTTTGGCGTTCCTGTTTCGATTGAGCAGCTAGAGACCCGCTGGAATGGACCTTTCCCACAGTTTGAACTGCGGGGTATCGAAGCCGCCGCGATGGCCGATCAAGGGCCTGATGTTCGTTTCAAATTTGACCGGCTTCTGCTCGAGCTGAACTGGTGGGATTCAATAGTCGCGCGTGCACCAATCTTTCAGCGAGTTGATGCTAGCGGTCTTTTTGTGCGTTGGTATCAGCGCGATGGCCGATGGTTGCATCGTCCAGGTGCAGGCAGCAGTGCTGCGCCGATCGATCTTGGTGCGCTGGAGGCCAGTCTCGGTATTGTGCTGGCGCAGCCCGAATTCTTCCTGCATGACTCGCAGATTGAACTTGTGCCTCAAACAGGAGCGTCTCAACGCATCAATTTAGGTCAGGTGCTGTTTGAGAATTCATCAACGGAGCATCAACTTAGTGGCGACTTCAGTGTGCCACTGTTGGGCGTAGATACTCGATTGGAATTTGCTGCCCAGCTAAAGGGCGACATTCAGCACGCTTCTACACTTGAGTTACCCTTCTATATAAAACTTAACGATTTAGGCCCCGAGCTGTTGAAGGTGGCAGACGCTGAACTGCCGTTGTCAGAACTTAGCGCTGGTGCGGAAGTCTGGGGCAGTGTGAATCAGTTTGGACTGAGCTACCTACGAGGGCGATTGGGCGTTGATCAGGCTCGGGTCCAGTTGAACGAAAACGCTCTAAACCTAGTTGATAGCTCAACGGAGTTTAGCCTGCGCCCCTACTCAGAGGGCTACCAGCTTCTGCTACGTGATACTCATATCGGCGATGCGTTGGGGCAGCTGGACTTTGGGCCGAGTCAGTTCGAGCTTCATCGAGTCGCCGGCGAACTGCAGCTTTCGCGTATTTTGCTACGGAGCCTCGACCTTGAGTTGCTCGATGAGTTGCTGGTGCGCTATCCGCTACCGGAAAAGATCAAATTGATGCTGGTCGATCTCGCGCCTAAAGGTGAAGTAAATAATATTCGATTAGATCTGAGTGATCAGCAGCGCGGACCCTTTCTGCGGGCAAATTTGGTGGGTGTGGATATTGCGTCTTGGGGTCGTGCTCCTGCGGTTAAGAATCTAACTGCTCAACTGGAGTTAGACGCGCACTCAGGCCAGCTCGATATCGATTCACGCAATATTGAATTGAGTTTTCCAACCGTATACTCAAAAGCGCACAGTTATGAGCTCGCCCAAGGACGGTTAAGATGGCGAATGCTGGATGATGCGGTTGAGCTCAGCTCTGGGCCGCTGCAACTAGTGCACCAACAGTTCGCGGCTGATGGTGCTTTTTCGATTCATCTGCCTTTCGCTCCTGACCAACAGTCCTTTCTGAAGCTTATGATCGGGTTGCAAGGGGCTCAAGCCCAGGCTGCCGCGCTGCTGACTCCTGATCTCTTACCCGGAACAGATAAAGTCCAACAGTGGGTAGCGCGCGCGATTGAAACTGGGCAGGTGGACGAGGCTGGATTGATTGTCCATGCACCGACTCGACGACTTGAGGAACGGCCAGCTCCGACGGTAGAACTCTATGTATCAGGCAGCGAGGTGGATCTCGATTATCAAGCCCCGTGGCCCGCGCTGCGAAAAGCCAGGTCGTTTACTCACGTGCGCCAGGGTGAGGTTAGGGTTGAACTGTCTCAGGCGCAGATTCTTAACTCTGAAATGGGACCTTCGGTTCTGATTAAACCTCAGGGCAAAGACGAGCTGCTGGTCTGGGGGCAGGTTGAGGGTGACCTTGTTCAGGTAGATCAACTGCTGCGCGCAGAACCGCTCGCTGCGACAGCAGGCAAGAGTCTTGATGATTGGCAGCTTGCAGGCGAGCACCGCTCTCTGGTTAAGCTGGGTATAGCGTTGGACCGCAGCTATGCGCCGACAGTACTTGTGCAAGCGGACGTGAGCGAGGGGATATTTGCTTCAGAGCGGCAGCGTCTGGCTCTGACCGATATTGATGGAACTCTGGTGTTTGATACGCGCTCTGGTTTGAGTGCCAAGGGCCTAGATAGCCGTTTTCTTGGCCGTGCTGCTAAGGTTGATATCAGGAGCTCTGCAGAGCAGGGCACCGAGGTGCAATTCTCTGGTCGGTGGGGTGTAGAGCCGCTGTTGGAGTGGGGACGGATTCCGCTTAAATCATTTGTCTCTGGTGAGATCCCACTGAATGGCCGTTTGAAACTGTGCCGAGCCAACCAATGTCGTTCCTCTCTTGTACTCGAGTCAAATATGGCGGGTACGCAGGTGAACGCTCCCGAGGAGTTCGCGCTAAAGGCCGATCAGACCAGTCGGTTGAGTGTGGAGCTGGCCCTTGGGTCACCCTTGCTACTAGGCGTCAATTACGCTGACCGCTTACACGCATCGATGCAGCTGGGTGAAGTGCCCAGAGCGCATTTTCGCCTAGGTGGGGGCGTTTCACGCTTACCGCAAACAGCCGGGTTCAAAGTAGATGGTCAGTTAGATGAGTTGGAGCTGGCTGAGCTCTTCGGCTTTATCGGAATGCTCAATACGACCTTCAATAAGGGCGCAGAGGGCAGCCTGCCGCTCAATCTCGATCTGGGTGTTGGTGCATTGACCACCGGCTCCTTAGTGCTAGATCAGGTTCAAGCGAAGTTAGTGCAGCTCGGTTCTGAAATGCAGGTGCTCCTGTCCGGACCGAATTTAGAGGGTCTTGTCTCCTGGAGCCGGGAACAGCCGGCTTATCGCGTGGCTCTAAATCGTATGCATTTGCGCGTGCCCAAAACTGAATCGACTCGAGTCAGTGAAGTGGCTGATGTCGAACCTGAACGTACTTCCCAAACACTGTTTGACGCAGTCCCGGCGCTCGATTTTGATGTCGCTGATCTGCGCTGGAACGAGGCGGCACTCGGACGTTGGCGCGGCAGTATGCGCCATATAGGCCAGAGTGTGGAGCTGAGTTCTCTTCGGGGTGAGATGCAGGACCTGGAGCTGAGTGGTAACGCCAGCTGGATACTTGCCGATACCGAGCTGACGCAGGTTAACCTGGGCTATCAAGGCAAAGATTTAGGCAACACGCTGGCAAGTCTGGATGAGGCTAGGCTTATCCAGACCGAATCGCTCAGCGGACGTGTCGCCTTAGCTTGGGAGGCGGCCCCCTGGCAGTTTGCAGGACGTTATATGTACGGCAACCTGAAGTTCTCTACAGGGAAAGGACGTCTATTGGAGACCTCAGGTGGCACAGGTCTATTGCGTCTGTTTGGGATTTTGAACTTCAATAATTTAGTGCGACGCCTGCAATTAGACTTTACCGATCTCTTTGCCAAAGGGGTGGTGTTTGATGGCATCAGCGGCGACTTCCTGATAGAGGATGGTATCGCAAGCTCGGTGAAGCCGATGGAGATGAAAGGTCCCTCCGCCGGTATGATCGCCAATGGCAATATCGACTTGGGTAGCAAACGACTCGACATGCAGGTGAACGTGACGCTGCCGTTAGTGAGCAATACACCGCTCGCCGCGGTTTTGCTGGGCGCCCCTCAGGTTGCAGGAGCGCTCTTTCTGATCGATAAACTAATCGGCGATAAGATTGAAAAAGCGACTTCCATTGCCTACATGCTTAGCGGCGGCTGGGATGCTCCTGAGCTCAATCTGTTGAACTCTGCTGATAAAAAGGCGAATCAGTGAGTCGTGTAGCGCTCGTTCAAATGGTTTCAGGTGCCGATCCTGAGTTGAATCTGGAACAGGCGATAAAGGGGGTGATTGCAGCTAAGGAGCAGGGGAGTGCGCTGGTTCTCTTGCCCGAGAATTTTTTGCTGTTCGACTCCAAAGGATTGGTCGAGTTCGCTAACTCTTGTCGGGCAGAGAATGCCATAAAGACGTTGGAAGAGGCCGCCATCGAGCACTCAATCTGGATTCTCGCAGGCAGCTTTCCCGTTCTATCGGCGGACGGACGTGTATTTGCTCGCTCTTTGCTGTTCAGTGCTGCAGGTGCAACGGTAGCTCTGTATGACAAACGCCATCTGTTTGATGTTGATGTAGCCGATTCCAAGGGTGTCTATCGAGAATCCAGCTGGATAGCACCGGGCGAGGCGCTAAGTCTGGCCAGCACTCCAGTGGGTCAGTTGGGACTATCCATCTGTTACGACCTGCGCTTCCCTGTTCTTTACCAGCGTTTGAGACAGTTGGGGGCTGAGCTGATCTCCGTACCCTCTGCCTTTACTCAGGTGACCGGCGAGGCGCATTGGGAGGTGCTGTTACGAGCGCGTGCTATTGAGAACCAGTGCTATATTCTCGGTGCCGGGCAGGGCGGTGATCACGGTAACAACCGTCTCACGTATGGTCACTCGATGATCGTCGACCCTTGGGGAGAGGTGATCGCCCAGAGCAAGCCTCAGGGCTTCGATGTCGTGAGTGCTGATATTGATCTGCAGCGCCTGCACCGGATCCGAACTGAGATGCCGGTGCTAAGTCACAGGCGCGATAGTCTCTAGAAGTTAACTGGCGGCTAGCCCTCTGATTGCTCTTCCAGTTCACGCAAGTACTGAAATATCTTGCGAAACGCCGCGGGAGGTTTGTTCTGAGCGCGCTCCTTAACGGCATTGCGCATCAGCGTACGTAGATGCTGGATATCACAATCAGGGTAACTTGCGATCACCTCACTGAAAGCCGCCTGACTACGTTCATTATTCTCATCGATCAGTTGCTCACGTAGGCGCTCTAAGCGGTGAAAACGCTGGTTATGTGCTTCCGAAGCCGAATCAAATCGCTCGATGGCAGCTTTGATCTGGTCCTCATCTTCGTTACGCATCAATTTACCGATGAAGTTGAGGTGGCGTTTCTTAGCACCATTACTCGTGATGCGGGCCATCTCTTCCACCGCTTCACGTAGACGCTCATCCATGAGTACCTGAGCCTGTTGATCTGGGCGCAGCTCAGTCAAACGCTTGCCCAGCGCTTGAAGTTCATCCATGTAGCGCTTCATTTCGGTACGGCTGACGTACTCGATCTCCTCTTCAGATTCTTGGTAGCGCTCTTTTCTCATTTTCTTAATCCGTCTTGGTTCTATGCGTAGAAGAAGGTTGCTAGCCCCAGGAAGGCGAAGAAACCTACTACATCTGTAATGGTAGTTAGCAGCACGCCGCCGGCGAGTGCAGGGTCTATACCGGCTGATTTCAGTGTCATCGGCAGCAGGCTGCCAGCTGCGGCTCCGGCAATCAAATTGACGATAATTGCCATGGCGATAACGATGCCAATGGTAGTGTCCTGGAACCAAAGTACGGCAATCGCGGCAACAACCGTTGCCCAGAGCATCCCGTTTAGTAGGCCGACCACCAGTTCACGATTGAATAGCCAGCCGATATTAGAGCTTTCGATGTGACCCAATGCCTGACCACGGATAACCAGCGTTAGTGTCTGGCTACCGGCGATACCACCCATTGATGCAACTATCGGCATAAGTACCGCCAGCGCCACGACCTGATCGATTGTGGCTTCAAACAATCCAATAACCGCTGAGGCCA
>Ga0209137_1005017_pt1 | contig 10258 bp, 9 predicted proteins | sample SaaInl5LU_22_DNA_FD_184642 | JGI IMG/M metagenome (GOLD analysis project Ga0209137, IMG submission 184642) | Marine microbial communities from expanding oxygen minimum zones in the Saanich Inlet - ESP_105LU_22_DNA (SPAdes) (version 2) | ecosystem: Environmental > Aquatic > Marine > Intertidal...
TAAATTCGTTTGCAGAGCTTTAGATAACAGAATGGGAGGTTTTATGATTGCTGAAGTTGCACGTATGCTGAAAGAGAACAACATTACATTGCCATTTGGATTGTATGTTACTAACTCTGTTCAAGAGGAAATTGGTTTGCGTGGTGCAGAAATGATTACACAAACTATCAAACCAAATGTTGCGATTTGTACTGATGTAACTCATGATACTACTACCCCAATGATTGATGTAAAAAAATCGGGTCATCAAGAATTAGGAAAAGGTCCTGTAATTGCTTATGCACCTGCGGTTCAACAAAAATTACGTGATTTAATTACACAAACTGCTGAAGAAAACAACATTCCTTATCAAAGAAATGCACTTTCAAGAGCTACAGGAACTGACACTGATGCATTCGCATATAGTAATGGTGGCGTGGCTTCAGCATTGATTTCTTTACCTTTACGTTACATGCACACCACTGTTGAAATGGTTCATAGAGAAGATGTTGAAAACGTGATCAAAATGATATACGAAACCTTATTGAAAATCAAAGAAGGAGAAACTTTTTCCTATTTTGAAGAACAATAATAGACACTAATTTCACGAGTTACACAAATAGTTCACTCTTGAAATTTGTGTAATACGTGTCTATAAATATGGATGAAATCATAGATGTTTTAACTCCTGATGGAAAACCAACAGGGAAAACTGCGTTAAAATCAGAAGCACATAAAAATGGTTGGTTTCATGCCACTGTTCATATTTGGTTATACACTAAAGACAATCAGATTTTATTACAAAAAAGAGCATTGACCAAAAAAGTATTTCCTGGTTTGTGGGATATTTCTGTTGCAGGACACATTGCAGCAGGAGAAGATATTTTAACGGCTGCAAAAAGAGAGGTTTTTGAGGAAATTGGACTTGAAATTACGGAAAATGAATTGATTAATATTGGCACTAGAATTCACCAAGTTTCACATGCAAACGGAATTCAAGATAATGAACATCATCATGTTTTTATTGCCGAATTGAAAGTTCCCATCAATCATTTATCCATTCAAAAAGAAGAAGTTGATGATATTCAATTGTTTGATTTATCAGTTCTTAAAAATACGAAAAACATCGAAAATGTATTGCTTTCAAGGTTTCATGCATATTATTGTAGTGTTTATGAAAACATCCTAAAAACAATTTCTTAAAAAAACACGCTTAACATTGCCTATTTTAAAAAGCATGTCAAGCGTATTGTATTGATTTTATATTACTTACAAAACATTATCTATAATATCTTGCACTACTTCGGGATTTAAAAGAGTACTTGTATCTCCTAGATTGGAGGTGTCTTTACTGGCAATTTTTCGTAAAATTCGACGCATAATTTTTCCAGAACGTGTTTTAGGCAAACCTTCTGTAAATTGAATTTTATCCAATTTGGCAATTGGGCCAATTTGTTCGGTAATAATTTGGTTGATTTCTCTTCTTAAATTGTCATGATCTCTTGATTCACCTGTTTCTTTTAAAGTCACATAACCATACAAGGCATTTCCTTTGATATCGTGAGGAAAACCAACAATCGCAGATTCTGATACTGCGGGATGTTCGTTAATAGCATCTTCAATGGGTGCCGTTCCTAAATTATGTCCTGAAACAATAATTACATCATCTACTCTACCTGTAATTCTATAATACCCAACTTCGTCACGCAAAGCACCATCACCAGTAAAATACATGTTTTTAAACGCCGAAAAATAAGTTTCTTTATAGCGTTGATGATCTCCCCAAATAGATCTAGCTATGGAAGGCCAAGGAAATTTGATACATAATTTTCCATCAACTTGATTGCCCTTAATTTCATTTCCAGCATCATCCATTAAAACAGGCTGAATTCCTAGAAAAGGCAATGTTGCATAGGTTGGTTTTGTTGGAGTTGAAAAAGGAATTGGCGTAATCATAATTCCTCCAGTTTCTGTTTGCCACCAAGTATCCACAATGGGTGCTTTCTTTTTGCCAATATTATCATCATACCAGTGCCAAGCTTCTTCGTTAATAGGTTCACCAACAGTTCCTAACACTTTGATACTTGATAAATCATGATGATCAACAAAATCAACACCCTCTTTCGCCAAAGCTCTAATAGCAGTGGGCGCTGTGTAAAACTGATTTACTTTATGCTTTTCTACAATTTCCCAAAATCTTCCATAATTGGGATAATTTGGTACACCCTCAAAAAGTACAGTTGTAGCACCGTTAGCTAAAGGTCCATAAACTATATAACTATGCCCAGTTATCCAACCAATATCAGCAGTACACCAATAAATATCTCCTTTTCTGTATTGAAAAACATTTTTAAACGTGTAGGCTGTATATACCATATAACCAGCTGTGGTGTGTACCATTCCTTTTGGTTTTCCTGTGGAACCTGAAGTATATAAAATAAATAACGGATCTTCAGCATCCATAATTTCTGGCATACATTCTTTGGAAGCAGTTGCTAATAAAGGTGCTATTAAAAAATCTCTTCCAGATTTCATCGTTATGGATGTATTTGTTCTTTCAACCACCAAAACTGTATCAACATAAGGACAACTTTCTAAAGCTTCATCAACAATAACTTTTAAATCAATTTTTTTAGTTCCTCTGTAAGATCCATCAGAAGTAATGACCATTTTACAATCGCTATCATTGATTCTTGTTGCTAAGGCATTTGATGAAAATCCGGCAAAAACCACAGAGTGAATTGCGCCAATTCTTGCACATGCCAATAACGAAATTGCCAATTCAGGAATCATTGGTAAATAAATACACACCCTATCGCCTTTTTTAACTCCTTTGGATTTTAGCACATTTGCCATTTGATTTACGCGCTCATACAATTCTCGGTAACTAATATGTTGCGCAGCTTCATCAGGACTATTTGGCTCAAAAATGATGGCAATTTTATCTCCATTTGGATATAAATGACGATCAATGCAATTTTCTGTGATGTTTAATTTCGCACCTTCAAACCATTTAATCTCGGGTTTTGAGAAATCCCAACTCAATACATTATGCCATTTTTCTCTCCATAAAAAATGTTCTTCTGCAATTTCTTCCCAAAATAATTCAGGATTTCTAACTGAATTGCGATATACATGAAAATATTCTGGGAAATTTTTGATATGGTAATTACTCATAACTTTTAAATTTTTAATTAATATTAATTTTGAATCAGGATATTGATTTCTATAATTATTTTTTTAACAGAAAAAGGTTTGGTAAAATACTTATCCACACCCAAAGCGAACCCTTTTTCAATGTCTGGATTTTTACTTTTTGCCTTTTAAAAAACCACTTTTACTTCTGTTAAATTTTTGTTTTCCTTCATGATTTTTAGGGTTTGATACCAATCAACTTTTGACATCATAATATCTAAAAGAATAATATCAGGAATTTTTGTTTTTAAAATTTCGATTGCTTCACTTTCATCTCTTGCAATAAAAACTTCATATTCTTGCTTTTTAAAACCGCACTCTAATATCATTAAAATATTCGATTCATCATCTAACAGTGTTTTATTTATAAGAGATCTTATACCTAACTCATTTATAATTAAATCATTAATTTCTGATCTATAGTGAAGTTTTTTTTAATAATTTTTAAAAAAACACCTATATATCAGACAAATTAATCAGATAATAAAAAGTTGGCTAAGATTGCCTATTGTTGTCTAAAGTTAAAAAGTTTAGAGTACTTTGATTATTTTAACCTGAAATTTGAACAGGCATTTAATTTCATATGTATTTTTTTAGCATAGATATATTAACTTAACAATTATAATAAAAAATTGTTTAAAATGATTCCAAAAAATATTTTTACAGTATTATTGTTATTGATTACATTATAAACATGTTAGACATTCTTTTAAATGATTGGCAGCTGCCAATTTTATTTTTTTCAGTTGCATTACTTTATTCTTCAGCTGGCTTTGGAGGTGGCTCAAGTTATTTAGCAATATTAGCATTATCATCAATAGCTTATACAGAAATGAGAGCTATAGCCCTCTTATGCAATATTGTAGTGGTTTGTAGCAATGTTTTTCTGTATTACAAAGAAAAAATGATTGACTTCAAAAAGATAATTCCTCTTGTAATATTTAGCATTCCAATGGCTTATGTAGGAGGACATTTAAAAATAACTGAAAAATTATTTTTCATTCTTTTGGGATTTACGTTACTATTTGCCTCAATCACCATGTGGATTTCTAAAAAAATATACACTGAAAATTACGTTTTAGGGAAACCTAATTTTATAAAGAATGCAGGTTTGGGTGGAATTATTGGTTTTATTTCAGGAATGGTTGGTATTGGTGGTGGTATTTTTCTATCACCCTTTTTGCACTTAACAAACTGGGATACTCCAAAAAAAATCGCAGCTACTTCTAGTATTTTTATATTAGTCAATTCATTAGCTGGTTTGAGTGGTCAGCTAACATATGTGAATTTTAAAATAAATTGGCAATTGACATCTATGCTTTTAATAGCTGTTTTTATTGGTGGCCAAATTGGAAATAGGCTTAGCTCAAAATTCTTTTCCCCTATCTTACTAAAAAAAGTAACCGCTATTTTAATCGCTTTTGTAAGTATCCGCATTTTACTAAAATATGTAATTTAACTTTTGTTTAATTATTTTAACTTTTAATTAAACATTTTCAGCTTGGTTTAGTTATAAATTTGCTTCGAACTTAAAAACTAAATCATGTTTATTAAAAAAATTATTCCATTCGTAATAGTAGCAGCTATTTCATTTTCGACAGTAGCCAACAACACAAATCCTGACAAGGACAAAAAACAATCTACAAATCAAGATTCAACACAAGAAACTATTGTTGGAGTTGCAGTAGGAAACGAAAATTTCTCAACATTAGTAGCTGCAGTTAAAGCTGCAGGTTTGGTTGATGTATTAAATGGCGATGGTCCTTTCACGGTATTTGCTCCTACAAATGATGCTTTTGGAAAATTACCAGAAGGTACAATTGCTTCACTTTTAAAACCAGAAAATAAAGAATTATTGACTGCAATCTTAACTTATCATGTTGTAGCTGGTAAATTTGTTGCAACAGATGTATTAAAAGCAATCAAAGATAACAAAGGGAAATTTGAAATTATAACTGTTCAAGGAAATACATTAACTGCATCTTTAAAAGGTGAAAAAGTAATTTTAACAGATGCCAAAGGAAACATTTCAACTGTAGTAATGACAGACGTAGCTGCATCAAATGGGGTGATTCATGCAATTGATACAGTAGTAATGCCAAAATAATTAATTTGTTTTATTTTTTTAACATTTTGTTAAACAGATAAACCATATCTTTACCATGTAATTCAGTAAAAAATTATAAAGAAAACGCTTCTCATAGTTATTTTGCATTTTGTGCGAAAGTTTTAAAGAAGTTTTTTGGTTGATTGATTGAAACCACTACCTAGGTAGTGGTTTTGTCATTTTAGTAAAGTATCTTGGATTCTTTGAATTGTAATTTGAATGATCCGCTTATGAAATTCAGCGGTATTTAAATTGTACATTTCAAACTCTTCTGCAGAAAAATGTCCAACAATAGCTCCTAAAATCATGTATTTGAAATTGATATCTTTTTCAAATATGGATTTAATTTTATCTTTTGCACTTTGATTCTCTAGAAATCCAAAATCAATTTTCTTTTTCTGAACATAGCTTTGAAATAATGCTAAAATCAAATCATGTTGCATTTTAATGATAGGTCGTAAAGTTACATTTTGAAATGTTTCAAACGTTAGCGTTTTATCTGATATAATATTTTTTATAATAGGTCTTTCTTTAGGCATTGATGATGTTGTCAAGTTCGATTTGAAAATCATATTGCAAATCTTCATGTAATTTTTCAATGGCTTTTGTTGCCATTTTTAATTGAGATACATATACATTTTCTAATCGCTGACTTTGATGAATTGAGGGTTTCATCATCTTTAGTTTTTTGCAAAAATGTAATAAAAGCGAAGCTTCTGTTTCTTTATTTTTTGAATAACAAATGTATTTTTTTGTTTGAGTAAGAATTTTACGAACAGTTTTTCTGATGAAAAAAAAATTTTTTGTGTTTATCTCCTCAAATTCAGCATCCATTTGAGATTTAATGGATTCAACATACCTCTCTTCATTATGAGACTCAAACAATAAATAGGTCAATAATTCTTTGTTTTCTTTTTTGAATCTTGACAAATGCAAGCATAACTCTTTCAATTCATGGTTAGATTTATGAGAAAGTTCGTCTTTTAGTAGTTTGAGGGTTACAGCTTTCATTTCGAAAGAAAATCAATCACATTTTTTTCAATTCTTACCAAAACATTATTAGTAGTTCCTTTTATGAACTTCTCACCTGTAATTTGTTCGTATAATTCAATATATCTGTTGGATATTTCAGCAATTTTTTCTTCATTCATTTCAGGAATTTGCTGACCGCTTTTCCCTTGAAAACCGTTTTCTATAAGCCATTGACGAACGAACTCCTTAGATAATTGTTTTTGTGCTTCACCACTATTTTGTCTTACTTGATAACCATCTGCATAGAAATAACGAGAAGAATCTGGTGTATGAATTTCGTCAATCAACACAATTTTCCCATCTTTTGTTTTTCCAAACTCGTATTTTGTATCAACTAAAATCAAACCTCTCTTTGCGGCAATTTCTGTACCTCTTTGGAATAATTTTCGGGTATAATCTTCTAAAATCAAGTAATCCTCTTCGGATACAATTCCTTTTGCTAAAATATCTTCTCTTGAGATGTCCTCATCATGTTCGCCATTATCCGCTTTTGTTGATGGTGTTATCATCGGAAAAGGAAATTTATCGTTTTCCATCATTCCGTCAGGCATTTTCACGCCACAAAGCATTCTTTTTCCTGCTTTATATTCACGTGCTGCATGCCCTGATAAATAACCACGAATCACCATTTCAACTTTAAAAGGAGAACATAAATGACCAATTGCAACATTTTCATCAGGTGTTGCTATCAACCAGTTTGGAACAATATCAACAGTTTCATTCATCATTTTGGTAGCTATTTGATTCAATATCTGCCCTTTAAATGGAATCTGTTTTGGCAAAATCACATCAAAAGCTGATAATCTATCCGTTGCAATCATTACCAAAAGTTCATCATTGATATTATACACTTCTCTTACTTTTCCTTTATAAACTGATTTTAAGTCCGGAAATTGGAAGTTTGTTTCGTTAATTGTATTCATGGAATGCTTATTATTTAGGCAAAAATAGGGTTAATTTTTATGATATCATTTTCTTATTAACGAAAAATTACCAGCAAATATTTGTCCTGAATCAGTGACAACTTTAAACCAATAATTTGATGATGGCGCAGGATTTCCATTATAATTTCCATCCCAAAAACCTGAAGTACTTGAGATTTCCTTGATGATATTTCCAAATCGATTGTATATAAAAATGGTATATTTATCAAAAGGAAAATCTTTCAAACGCCAAAAATCATTTTGTCCATCGTTATTTGGTGAAAAGAATGTTGGGTAGGTTTTTACAAATACTTTTTCGGTATAAAATTCACATCCATCAACACCTCTTACATAAAGGGTTTGCTCACCTCCAGGAACATTATTAAAAACAGCATCTAATTGATAGTGAATACCATCTAAAGAATATTCATATGTTCGTGTACTGTTTACAAAAACCTGAATTTGATTATTTATGTTTGAAAAATCATTGATTTTTATGGTAACATTTGTTAGTGGATTGTCTTTTAAAACTACAACTTCAACTGTTGAAAAATCAATTCCGCAAGCACCTTTATCAACAGTATATACGAATGTGCTTGAGGAATCAGTTGAAGGATTGAAAATTCCATTTGGTAAATTTTGAGACCATATTCCATTAGAATCTGGGTTTCCTGTAAGAAAATCAAATAAATTGATACTTGGAGAAAATTCACAAATTTCAATTTTTGTTCCAATTCCAGCATTCGGTTTTGAATTATTTTTAATTGTTATTTTTGAAGAAATTCGTCCACAAAATTTATCATTAATGGTATAAGTATAAACTCCTTTAAGATCGATTATTGGATCAAAAATATTTGTTTTGCTCGCAAGTTCTGGAGACCAAGAACCTCCTACAGAAGGATTTCCTTTTAATAAATCAAATAAATTGATCAATCTATTTTCCTCACAAAATGTAATTTCAGTATCTAAACCAGCATTTAAAATTGAGGGGATTTCGACTAAAACTTGAGCTGTTCTCTCTCCACAATTTAAAGTTGAGTTCATGTGAGTATAGTTGTAAACTCCGGCTTTATCAACAAGTGGGTTAAAAAGTCCATTACCACTTTGTAAGGCTGGCGTCCAAAAGCCACCTGCATCAGGATTTCCGTTTAAACCAGAAATTAAATCGATTTTTGGAGAATTTAAGCAAATTTCAATAATTCCATTTTTTCCTGGATTTAAAGTACTTTCCTCTTGGAAATCAAAAACTCCATTTGAATTTGCGTCCAATGGGGTTGAATAACCAGATGAAACCCCAATAATTTTTCCGTTAAAATCTACACTTAACGGTAAGTTTCCTAAAATTCCATCACTATTAACATCCTCAAAACCAGATTCTATAACATCAAAACAGTTATCGTTATCGGCATCTAAATCCATAGAGTCAGGAAAACCATCACCATCTGTATCCACCAAACCATTTCCCTCGTCAATATCTAAAATTCCGTCATTATCATCATCCAAATCAACAATATTTGCTATGCCATCGTTGTCAAAATCAGAATTACAAATTTGAATTATTTTTGAGGCGTTTGAACAATCAGTTAAATTATTTTGTATTATCAAATCGCCTGTTATTATTCCAATATTCAGAAGGTTACACAGCCATGAACAATCATTTAATTTAGGATTATTTTTAACCTCTAAAAATCCCTCTACAAAAATAAGACTCCCAAAACCTCGAACATCATCTAAAATTGGATTTTGAGAAATAATAAACCAATCTTCTAAAAAAAAATCATCGCCCGTTTTTAATAAACTATTGAAACCATTGATATTTTGTAAACTCGTATTTTGAATTCTAAAACCGGCTCCAACTTTTTCGAGATTATTAAAATTTGGTATTCTTTGTACACTATTTCCTCTAATATCAAAAAAACGATTTACAAATTTTAACTTTGTAAATCCTTGAATATTTCTGATAGAATCGACATTTAAATCATTTCCAATAGAAATTAATTCTTCAAAAGCATTGACAGATAGTAGTGCTGGATTTGAGGTCAAATTCAAATCATTTGAGATTGCTTTTAATTTTAAAAATGATGGTATTTTTGTTAAAAAATCATTACCACTGATGTTTAATTCATCATTTATAAATTGAATATTTTCAAAAGCACTAATCTCTAAAAGGTTGTCATTATTCCCTATATACAAACTTCCCTCAGTTGAATCAAGTTTTTCGAATCCTTGAATGATTTTTAATTCAATATTGTTTGAAATATCAATATCTTGAACAAAGGTTAAATTATTAAAGCCAATTAATTTTTGAAGAACAGAAGAACTGGTGATTTCTAGATTCCCTTTTATATTTGTAAGATTATTAAATCCTATAATCTCTGATAAATTTAAAGTAATTTCGAAGTTACCATTGATGGTTTTCAGGAAATTCAATCCTGACAAATCAGTAATTTCAGATGCTACTGAATCATTTGTATTTACTCCAGTAAGTTTGGAAAGTAATATTAAATCTCCTGATATTCCATCACAATTTCCGCTGTAACTCAAAACAAATTGATCGACTTCTTCTTGAGAAGAAAGTACGATTTTTCCCGGAGGTGGACATTGTGAGAAGCCCAAAAAACTAACAAAAAAAAATAGTATTAGAAAAAAATGGTTCATCTAACACAAAAATAGGAAATGATTTTATAATTATAGAATTCAAAAAATGAATGTCTTATTTATTCAGTCTCAATACTTTTATAAGCATGAATGATTTTTTTCACTAAACGATGCCTTACAACATCTTTATCATCTAAATAAACATGTGCAATTCCCTCAATATCTTTTAAAGCAAGTAAGGCTTCTTTGAGTCCTGAAACTTGTTTTCTTGGCAAATCAATTTGTCCAGGATCCCCAGTAATGATAAATTTTGCATGCATCCCCATTCGTGTCAAAAACATTTTCATTTGATTGTGCGTTGTGTTTTGAGCTTCGTCTAAAATCACAAATGCATTATCCAAAGTTCTTCCTCTCATAAAAGCTA
>Ga0209137_1005022_pt1 | contig 10249 bp, 9 predicted proteins | sample SaaInl5LU_22_DNA_FD_184642 | JGI IMG/M metagenome (GOLD analysis project Ga0209137, IMG submission 184642) | Marine microbial communities from expanding oxygen minimum zones in the Saanich Inlet - ESP_105LU_22_DNA (SPAdes) (version 2) | ecosystem: Environmental > Aquatic > Marine > Intertidal...
TTTTCAAGATTAGACGATACAGATGGTTCTTCTCTGATGGAAGGTGTTGAATAAATCGTTCTTTATTGAAGTGTTGTTTCAATTCATCTTCATCATATTTCGACTGTTTTTCAATAAAATCGAAAATCTTTAAGTAGTTTTTTTCTCCAGTCTGAAGCGAAGAAGACAACTTGAAAAATCTCTTTTCTGATTTAGAAAGAGAATTGATCAATTTAAATAATTCGTTCGATGGCTTCATGATGAATAGAAAAACGTTAGTTGTAATTAAAACATATTCCTTACGAGAATATTAACAAATTATTATTGTAAAGCTAAGTTAAACTAAAAAAGCCCAATTCAATGAATCAGGCTTTATTACCTTTTAATTTTATTTGATCAATCGAGGAGAAGCTTTTCTCCCTTAACGATTACTGTATCTTCTACAATGTCTGGATTTAATTTCATCAACTTTTTAAGTTTGATTCCTAAATTCTGAGAAAGACTAAGTAAAGTTTGATTTTGTTGACTAATAACACTTGCTTTTGTATCATCTAGTTTGTTCTTTTTAGGCTCTAAAAACACTTTGTCTCCTTCTTCCAGCACATCCTTTTGCTCTTCAAAGTCGTTGTACTTTCTCAATTCCCACATGGCTGTGCTGAATTCTTGAGAAATTCTATAGTACGTATCTCCTTTTTCGGCAACTACATACGCACTTTGATTTTCTGCTGTATCCACCTTTATGTTTGTTTCAATTTTGTTTTTCGGAGGATCCAAAAGCCCACCGTTCTTTTTGGGAGGAAGCAATTCAGCATCAAAAGCGTCTAGGTCGTAATCCTCAATAAGCTTTATCAATAAGTTGGCATATTGAGGATTAGTTGCATATCCAGCTTTTTTTAAGCCTTTTGCCCAATTTTCATAATCAGTCGTTGCGTACCCAAACAAAAATGCGTAGCGATTTCTTTCTGTTAAAAATGCGCTGTGATCAACAAATGAAAGTTCCGCATTTCCATACACACGGAAACATTCACCTTTTGCATCGTCATCGTGAAACATTCGCTCTCCCTGCCATTCGTGACATTTGATTCCAAAATGATTGTTTCCTAATGTTGCTAAACGCGAAGTCCCTGCTCCACTTTCCAGTAATCCTTGTGCTAATGTAATACTAGCAGGAATTTTCGTGTAAATCATTTGCTGAATTGCTGTAACTCTGTACTGCTCGATATATTCAAGCTTTAAAGCTTTGTAATCTGTTTCAGCAAAAGAAGTTGTCCCCACGCTCAGCAGAGACAGCACAATTAGATTTCTTTTTACATTTTTCATTTTCTCAATATTCAAAATATAACTTCTCTTACGTGGTTATCAGCAAAAAGTTACGGTCCTATCAGCATTTTATTTAAAAATGTGATGATAAAAAGAATTGTTTTAGTTTGAGATACTGTCATTTTTCCCGATTTTGACGTTTGGTTTAGATTTTGAGGCCAGAATTGGAAAAACCGGATATGATCGATTTTGAAAAATATACAAACAAGGCGAAAGAATTATTGAATTCTGCTTCGGTCCTTTCTAATAATGAAGAGCCGAAGGAATTGCCAATAGAATAGTTGAGGGTGATGTTCCTAAAAACATATCGTCTAAAATAGTCGATAATGAACACAATCTAGTTTTAGATGTTTTTGATGGTAACGTAGTCTTTCGCATGCATGTTAGGAAATAGACGAATTGCATGTGGTATAAGCTTAAATTGATAAATAAGCGGTATTTTTGAAAGCAATTTGATAAGAAATGAGTTTTAAGCTGAATACGGTTGCCGAGGCAATTGAAGATATAAAAAACGGAAAAGTAATTATCGTTGTAGATGATGAAAACCGTGAGAACGAAGGCGATTTTTTAACTGCCGCAAGAAACGTTACTCCTGAGATTATCAACTTTATGGCGACACATGGTCGTGGACTGATTTGCGCACCGTTGTTAGAAGATAGATGTGATGAGTTGGGCTTAGACCTAATGGTTAAAAACAATACGGCTGAGTACGAAACACCGTTCACCATTTCTGTGGATTTAGTGGGCGATGGTTGTACTACAGGGATTTCTGCGAGTGACCGCTCTAAAACAATTCAAGCATTAATCAATACAGATTTGGACCCTAAGAAATTAGGGAAGCCTGGCCACATCTTTCCACTTAGAGCTAAGAAAGGTGGTGTTTTGCGTCGTGCAGGACATACAGAAGCTGCAATAGATTTATCAAGAATGGCAGGTTTTGAACCAGCTGGCGTTATTGTTGAGATCCTCAATGAAGACGGCACAATGGCTCGCTTACCCGAATTGGTGAAGATTGCTGAAAAGCATAACTTGAAAATCATTTCGATTGAAGATTTGATTCATTATCGTTTGGAGAAAGAATCTTTGATTGAGCGAAAAGTGGACATTCAACTACCAACTAATTTTGGCGATTTCCGAATGCGGGCTTATCAAGAAATCAATACTGGGCAGGATCATTTAGCGATTTACAAAGGTGAATGGGAAAAAGACGAGCCTGTTTTGGTTCGAGTTCATTCATCATGTATGACAGGTGATATTTTCGGATCATGTCGCTGTGATTGCGGACCACAGTTGCACAAGTCAATGGAAATGATCGAAGAGGCTGGAAAAGGTTTGATTGTTTATATGAATCAAGAAGGTCGTGGAATTGGCTTGGTGAATAAGCTAAAAGCATACAAATTACAAGAGGAAGGGTTGGACACTGTTGAAGCCAACATAAAACTGGGTTTCAATGTAGATGATAGAGATTACGGAATTGGCGCACAAATAATACGCGACATGGGAGTTTCTAAAATGAAATTGATGTCTAATAATCCAAAAAAACGTTCAGGTTTAATTGGTTATGGTCTTGAAATCGTTGATAATGTTGCTCTTGAAATAGAAAGCAATGAACACAATGACTTGTATTTAAAAACGAAGCGTGATAAAATGGGCCATACCCTTAATATGAACGACTAAGGATGCTTCAGGCGAAAAACATATACAAGAAGTACGGTAATCTCGGAATTTTAAAAGGGATAGACATTGATGTGAAATCCGGCGAAATAGTTTCGGTAGTAGGTTCTTCTGGTGCTGGCAAAACTACTTTTCTTCAGATTTTAGGAACCTTAGATAAACCTGATTTGGGCGATATTTTGATCAATAACACCAATGTTTCTGAGCTTTCAGATAAAAAGAAAGCGCAATTTCGAAACGAAAATTTAGGATTTATTTTTCAGTTTCACCAATTGTTACCAGAGTTCACAGCATTAGAAAACGTTATGTTGCCCGCTCTTATTAAAGGGGTTTCCAAATCGGATGCAAAAAAAGAGGCGGAGAAATATTTAGATATTCTTGGTTTACTTGACCGCTCTTCTCATCAGCCAGCTGAACTTTCTGGAGGAGAACAACAGCGCATTTCAGTTGCTCGTGCTTTAATCAATGAACCAAAAGTTATTTTTGCAGACGAACCATCGGGAAACTTAGATAGCGTTAATTCAGATGCATTGCATAAACTATTTTTCGACTTAAGAGATCAGTTCAATCATACCTTCGTCATTGTAACACACAATGAGAATTTAGCGAATATGGCCGATCGGAAATTGACCATGTCAGATGGACTTTTCGTCTAACTCCTATTCTTCTAGTGAATTAAAGGACTTTCTCAATTCGAAAGTTAAAGAATTTAATACTCCAGACTTTTTACCTGAGGATCCATTGGGAATTGTTCATGAGTTCACCTTAAAACAAGATCGAGAAATAATAGGTATCCTCCTCTCCACTATCGCTTGGGGAAATAGAAAATCGATTTTAAAATCAGGAAGACGACTCATCGAAATTTTTGATGGAAAACCTTTCGGATTTATTCAAAACCACACGGAAAAAGATTTCGAAATGGTTCATTTTGTGCATCGTACCTTCCAGGTTTCTGATTTACAGTTTTTCTGCCATGGATTAAAGGAAATTTATAAAAAGCATTCATCCTTGGAATCAGTATTTAAGGCACATGACGAACATCCAGGTGCGAAAGGTCGAATTGTAAACTTTCGAGAAACCATGCTTACCTTTCCGCACGAAAAAAGAAGCGAAAAACACTTGGCCAATCCCTTGAATAAGTCCGCTTCGAAGCGAATCAACATGTTTCTACGCTGGATGGTGCGCGAAGATGACCAACATGTTGATTTTGGAATATGGAAATCTATACCGATAAATGAATTGATGATTCCATTGGATGTTCACACGAGCAAAGTTGGCAGAAAACTCGGATTAATCACAAGAAAACAAGATGATTGGTTAGCTTTAGAGGAATTGATGGTAAACCTCCGGAAATTTGATGAAAAGGATCCATGTAAATATGATTTTGCCTTATTTGGCTTAGGTGCAATCGAAAAAATGTAAGAAGTTTAATCGACATCCCCTTGAATAAACAATAATCCAATATATTTGCAAATTAAAATACATTTCAAATGAGTCATGCTTTAGGAAACCACATTTTAGTGGAGTTTATGAATTGTGATCCCAAGTTGATGAATGATGTCGCAGGGATAGAACGTGATATGGTTGCTGCTGCAAGAGCTGCAGGTGCAACAGTTATTAATTCAACCTTTCACCATTTTTCCCCTTATGGAGTTTCAGGTGTCGTGGTTATAGAAGAAAGTCACTTGGCAATACATACTTGGCCAGAATACGGTTATGCTGCAGTAGATTTGTTTACTTGCGGTGAAATGGATGCCTGGATTTCCTTCGATATGCTGAAGGAAGCCTTCAAATCGAAGTCATACTCTGCAATAGAAATGAAACGTGGTTCTGTTAACCTTTTGACAAGAAACGATTTTGATATGACTTCTTCTCGTCAAAAAGCACAAGAAGAAGGCGCACCATGGAAAAACCCTGATTTTTATACTAGAAATGTATGGTTCACCGATAAAGATGAAAATCAGGCTTTATCTCTTCGTTTTACGGGAGAAGTGTTTTTTGATGTTCAATCTCCTTTTCAACGTGTAAGAATCTTAGAATCATACAAATACGGAAAAATGTTGGCCTTGGATGATATGGTTATGACGACCATCGACGATGAATTCCATTATCACGAAATGATTTCTCATCCAGCTATGCTGACACTTAACGATGCTAAAAATGTTTTGGTCATTGGCGGCGGAGACGGTGGCACAATCCGCGAGATATTGCGTCACAACTCTGTTGAAAAGGTTACCATGGTTGAGATTGATGGAGAAGTTATCAAAGCATGTAAAGAACATTTGCCGCAAATCGCCACTGAATTTGATAATCACAAATTGGAGTTAATTGTTGATGATGGAATTGCTTTTGCTGAAAATGCACAAGCTGGAGCATACGATTTGATTATCGTTGATGGTTCTGATCCTGTTGGTCCTGCTGAAGGATTGTTTTCCACTAAATTTTACCAAAATTGCTATAAAGCCTTAAAGCCAAATGGAATTTTGGTGGCGCAAGGAGAATCTCCAAAATTCAACGACAAAGCCTTTGCAGAATTGAACAAAACACTTCAAGAAATCTTCGGTGCAGAAAATGCACCTATTAGCTTGTTTTTTGTGCCGACTTATCCAACCGGTATGTGGTGTTTTCAATACGGAATCAAAGGAGATAAACATCCTAAAAAAGTTACAAATCAATCAGAAATGGATGAATTTGCTGCTATAAATGGATTACGATATTACAATTCAGAGGTACACTCTGGAAGTTTTGCAACACCGAACTTCGTTAAAGACTTGGTCAAATAATTATGGAAGACTTTGATCCTAATGGAATTGCCTTGCCGAATGGAAATATTTTTGGTTTTCCAATAACTGAAGATGAGGCGGACATTGTGATCATACCTGTACCTTGGGACGCTACGGCATCGTATGGGAAAGGAACAAGTGACGGCCCTAAAGCAATTTTAAAAGCTTCACTTCAATTGGATTTCTACCATCCGCACTTGGAAAACGCACATCAAACCAAGGTTTTTATGTCGCCTATTTCGGACGAATGGAAAACGATTAACGATAAATATTGTTTGGGATGTATTGAATACATTGACTTTCTTGAAAATGGCGGTGTGTTATCAGAGAGTTTGCATTTCCAGGAAGTAGTACTCGAAATTAACGCAGGACATCACGCATTAAAAGAGAATTTAAAAGCAAAATCCAAAAGTTTATTAGAAGATGGTAAAATTGTCGCTATTTTGGGTGGTGAGCACTCTACTCCGCTTGGCTTGATTGAAGCTTTGAATGAGAGGCACGAATCTTTCGGTATTCTTCAAATTGACGCGCATGCTGATTTACGAGAAGCCTACGAAGGATTTGATCAATCTCACGCGAGCATCATGTACAACGTTTTGGAGTCTTGCCCCAACATGAAAAGACTAGTTCAAGTTGGAATTCGTGATATTTCTCCATCTGAAGTGAATTTGATAAAAGAAAGTGAAGGAAGAATTCGAACCTTTTTAGACTGGGACATCAAACAAAGAGCATTTGAAGGAATGTCGTGGGGCGAACAAGTGAAAAATATAATCGATACTTTGCCTCAGAAAGTCTATATTTCCTTTGATATTGATGGTTTAAATCCTGGGCTTTGTCCAAATACTGGTACTCCAGTGCCAGGCGGATTCAGTTTGGAAGAAATAAATTATCTGTTTTTCACCTTGATGGATTCGGGAAGAGAAATCATTGGATTCGACCTCAACGAAGTATCTCCTGGAGAGAATGATGAATGGGATGCCAATGTTGGCGCTAGAGCTCTGTGGAACTTGGTTGTTCTAATGGAAAAACACCGTAGAAAATAATGAAATGGATCCTAAGAATATTGATGTTACTGCACATTGGATTCATTCTTTACTCGACATATTGTGTATTTTTTAATGATGAATACATCTCCTCCTTAAAATTCATTTTCGTTGGGATCACAGGCCTTTTATTATTCTTGAATGCCTTTCTTTTGATTCCAATGATTACCATTTGGAAGAAGATTTTAATGGTTTTGAGCATCAGTATTTACGGAATTATCGCGCTAGGATTTTGGCGCCCGAGCGTGTTTAAAAATTATTGGGAATTACTTTTCGCCATCGTTATATTCATCCTTTTGAATAGCCTTTTTGAACGAATTGTGAAGAGAAAGCAAAATTGGGAGAAATGGATTTTTCCGTTTATAAGCTTTGGAGTAATTCAGCCCTTCTTACTCGTAATTAATAGTACAGAGGCAATGTTAGTTTCCGCTCTATTACTTTGTGTTTTGACTGTGTATTTGCTGTTTAAAGCAGCAAGGTCTACTTAACAAAAGTTCCGAAGCTGTCTAATCTTTTCATCCAATACGTCGATTTTTCTAAGTTCGTAATTGTGATCCCTTGAGATGAACTAGCATGAATCATGGTCAGCGGTTTTCCTTTGTCTGAAGTGATAATTCCAACGTGACTTATTCCGCCACCATTGTTGAAAAACACCAGGTCGCCTTTTTGAGCATCTTTCTGTTTTATTTTGATGGAAGCTTTTTGTTGATCAACCGCACGTCGAGGCAGAGAAACTCTAAATTCCTTCATAACGTGGGTAGTGAATCCACTACAATCAAATCCAGAACTCGTCATTCCACCCCATTTGTAAGGAATTCCTATAGATTTTTCAGCAAAAGCAATAATTTTTGATCGTTCATCATTTCCTACGGGTTCAGTTTTCGCTGGTAGTTTAGGATCATTCTTTGTTGCACTTGGAATCTTGGAGAATAAACTCACAAGTATTTGTTCTAATTGTGCAGCTGTGTTTTTGTTGCCATCGCCTTCTACGGATTGGCCCCAAGCATATAAATCATCTTTCAGCTCAGATATTTCGTTCATATGTGCATCCATGACCTTTCCGCCCTCATTTGAAGACTTAACTTCGATAAATAGTTTTTCGGCTTCGGTTAGTGCATTGGGATTTCGTTTTAACCAATATTCGTTTTTAGCCAATTGAAACAAACTCATACACTTATAAAGTTTTGGAACTACAGTGAAATCATAATCTGGCGAATCAAGTAGTTTTTTGGATTTATTATAAACTAATTTATAATGTTGTTGCGCATACAATTGTTCCAATTGATCAAGCTTCCTATTTTGGGCAAAAAGTGCGCTAGAAAAAAAGAGAAAAACACATAAAAGACATGTGGTTCGAAAAGAAATCATCGTTGTTTAAAATTGGTGTTACTTAAGTTTCTACGGGAGACGAACCAAAATGTTCCTGAAATGAACTTTTTTTAAGATAAATTAAGGTATGATTTTTACCTTGCTATGATAGAAGAACTTTTCTTCTTAAATTTATGCAAAACTGAACAGATGATAAAGACCTTTTTCAAAACCTTTGTTTTGACGGTGATGGTTGCTTTTTCTAATCATGGAATTGCGCAAGAAACCACGCAAACCAACTCACAAAGATTTGCTGAAATATTAACGTACGTGGATCAAATTTACGTAGACAAAGTAGATAATCATAAACTTACAGACCACGCAATACGTTCATTGTTGGAAGAATTGGACCCTCACTCCTCTTATATTTCTAAAGAAGATGTGAACGATGCCAACGAAACAATTAATGGAAGTTTTGTCGGAATAGGTATACGATTTCAAATTTTCAAAGACACTTTACAAGTGGTTCAAACCATAGCTGGAGGCCCATCTGAAAGGGTTGGTCTAATGGCGGGAGACAGAATCGTAACTATTGCAGATGTCAACGTTGCCGGTATAGGACTTAAAAACAATGAAGTTCGCGAGAAACTACTGGGCGAAAAAGGAACGAAAGTAAAAGTTGAAATCAAAAGAAATGGATCAAGCAAGAATATTTTCTTCACCATAACAAGAGATAAAATACCGGTTTATTCCGTAGATGCTTATTATATGGTTCGTCCTGAAATTGGTTATGTGAAACTAAACAGCTTTTCTCGAACTTCATTGGAAGAAATTCGAGAAGGCATTATCAGTCTTAGAGAGCAAGGAATGAAGTATTTAATCGTTGATTTGCAAGACAATGGAGGTGGATTGCTGTATACGGCTCAAAAAATTGCTGATGAATTCCTGTCTGGAGATAAACTGATCGTCTACTCTGAAGGAGAAAAACAACCGCGAAGTGAATTGACTGCTGTTAGAAAAGGCTTGTGGGAAGAAGGTAAATTGGTTATTCTGACGAATGAATCGACTGCCTCAGCAAGTGAAATTCTTTCAGGAGCGGTGCAAGATTGGGACAGAGGATTAATTGTAGGTCGCAGAACGTACGGAAAAGGATTGGTTCAACGTCCAATTGATTTGCAAGATGGTTCACAACTTCGATTGACTATTGCACGATACTATACGCCTTCAGGCCGTTTCATTCAAAAACCGTACGAAGATAGCAAGGAGGATTACCGAAATGATTTTACTAGAAGGTATGAACACGGAGAATATTTTGAAACAGATAGTATTAAGTTTCCCGATTCATTAAAACACAACACACTTGTTACCAAACGCACCGTTTATGGCGGTGGAGGTATAATGCCAGATGTCTTTGTTCCTTTAGATACGGCAGGAATTAATGACATGTATCGTGTGATTGCAAGAAGTGGTTATGTGAACACATTCGGTCTTGATTATTTGGACAAGAATCGAAAACAAATGGAAAAAAAATATCCAGATTTTGCAACATTTAAAAAGAACTTTGAATGTGACAAACGATTTATGGAAGACTTTTTTAAATATGTAAAGAAGGAAAACAAGGACTTCACGTATACAAGTGACGAGTACAAATACTGTGAAGATTTATTGCATTCAAGATTAAAAGCTAGTTTCGCCAGAGATTTATGGGGTTCATCTGAATTCTATCAAATCTACAACGATAACAATGAGATTCTTCAAAAAGCAATTGAGGTATTAGAGAAGAATATCTATGATAAAATGAACTTAGCAACAAATTAATTATAGCGAAATATGAAATTCAACCATTTTCTAATCATCGGAACAGTATTGATTTCGATTACAAATTGTAAAGAAAAACCAGAAGTAAAAACAGGAGAAATAGTTTCTACTATTGCCTCAGGCTCTCAAACAGATGAAGAAATCAAGGAGGAACAGAAACAAATTGCAATAGATGAAGCGAAACGCATCGAAGATAAAAAAAGGAATGTCACAACACTTTCTTTCAACAGACTGGAACATGACTTTGGGAAAGTAATTGAAGATACTGATAACTTTACTGAGTTCATGGTCACAAATACAGGCGATAAACCATTGATTATCTCC
>Ga0209137_1005023_pt1 | contig 10245 bp, 5 predicted proteins | sample SaaInl5LU_22_DNA_FD_184642 | JGI IMG/M metagenome (GOLD analysis project Ga0209137, IMG submission 184642) | Marine microbial communities from expanding oxygen minimum zones in the Saanich Inlet - ESP_105LU_22_DNA (SPAdes) (version 2) | ecosystem: Environmental > Aquatic > Marine > Intertidal...
TTTGCAAGTTTCACCTGAGAAGGCGTTGTTCCCTTTGGTGATGCGTAGCCAGTGATCAGTCTCGTAACCGCTATAAACCTCTACGCCAGTCAGAATGACGTTGAAGGCGTGACGGAAATCTCGGTTTCGCTGGCGCTTGTACTGTTTCCATTCCACTAGTTTGTGATGCAGTTCATCCGCTTTAGAGATGATCAATGGATTCGTAGATTCAAAACGAAAATGCAGAATTGAGCTGTTTGTTTCTGTAATGGTTTCGGTCAAGGCAACGTTCTCAGTGCTAAGCGGTCTGGTAGTGCTCATTACCCATATTCTGACGATTCGGGCACTTTTACAAATGTAACTAAACTGTCATAAATGGAAGGAGAATATGCCAAAAATGCTGCAACCACGCTGTATGCAGAGCAATTCTGGGCTAGTAAAACATTAAAATTAAATGCTGATTACGTCTGCTCAAGCAGCTTCTCAAGCTCAGGGTAGCTGACACAATCAACCAGTGGGATTAGTTGTTCTATGGGTGCTTCAAGCATATCCACACCCATATATTTGACGGAGCTTAGTCCAGCAGTTGAGCTAATTCTGTAGCTTTAAGGTGTGTGTAGCGGTGCAGACTTTGTAACGATCTATGCCCCGTTATGGCAGCTACTTGGAACTGATTTAGTCCTCGTTCAAAGAATCTGCTGGCGGCCTCGTGTCTAAAATCATGGAAGCGTAAATCATCAATCCCCGCTCGCTTCCTGATTCGTTGAAAGGTTGATCTGAATCCATCATCCGTTGTCCAGTTGATAAATACTGACCCGTCCTGACGAGAGCCGCAGACCCTTTGCAAGATACGAACTGCCTCCCTGCTGAGGGGTACATCTCTTGAATCTCCGTTCTTCGTCTCATCAAGGTGGGCTATGCGATTACGGAAGTCTATATCCGTTATAGTGAGTTTGAGTATCTCCCCTTGCCGCATACCTGACTCAATAGCGAAGCAAATTATGTCCCAAACCGCAGGGTTGTTAGATTGCTGACATTCTTGCCTCAATCGGAGCAACTCACTGTTTGTTGGCCTTCTATTGCGATGTCTGGGATTTTTGGGACGAGTGATGGCCCTTACAGGGTTTCGTGTATCAAGCCATTGCCACTCTCGCCTAGCCACATCAATCAGCCGTGAGAGCAGGTTCAACTCACGATTAACAGTGGACCCACTCACTTCAGTAGAGAGTCGTTTGTCTCGGTACTCTGCCACGAATTGAGGGGTTAAATTGGACACGGGGCAATCTGGTAACTCACGTCTCCAATAGCGCAAGAGACCCTTCGTAGTCTTTTGGCTTTCATAACTGGGTAGGATTTCATTTTCAAATCGCTCAATCAGTTGATGGAGAGTCTTTGTAGTGTCGTGACGGTAGGTTTCAAAGCGAATTGACTCTTGTTCTGCAGCCCACTGCTTTGCTTCGTTGTATCTGGTAAATGTTTTGGTACGTGTTGGGGAGTCTTTACGTCTGATTGCAGCGACCCATTTACCACTGAGATGCTTGTAAATTGATGCCATGAGAATGCTCCATGCATAACAATTGCATAAAGCAGTAACGAACGTACGGTCATCAGACACGTAAGTGGCTGATGTATAGAGTGAAGTAGCCGTAAAGCTGCTGAACGACCTGCCCCTTAGGAGGGGGCTGCTCTATCCAGCTGAGCTACTAGGGCGCATGCGTTACTGTACGAGGCTTTATGATACAGGAGCTAGGTGTGTTTATTAAGGTTAACTGAGGCTCGTCTCAATTGTAATTGCATAAAAATTGCAGAAAGCGTTGCACACGGTTTGGATGCGATTCACCTGACAATTGTTCGGGTGTGTAATTGGACAACTCACAGGTTGTTTCAGAACTAATGTGATGCGAAGTTCCCACGTAAATATTAATGGGAACCGAACATGCACGAATCCACACTACCGCCTCGGCGCCGATATGCCCCAGAACTAAAACTCGAAATCGTCCAGGAAGCACTTGCTGGAAAGTTCTCCAAAGCCGCTATCGCACGCAAACATGATATCAATACTAACCAGGTTTCAAACTGGATCCGAGAATATCGCAATAATGCCTGCTGGGTTGAGAAAGCTCGAATTCCTATGTTACCTGTGGTGCTCTCAAAAGGAACTAGACACGAGCAGTGTCGTTTCAACCGGGACGTCGAAAAAGCTTAGACCCAATCCGTACCTCTGCTTGATAGCTCAGTGTTGGACATACAGCGGACCTCCGGTCACCGACTCTCGTTCAGTAACCCTAATGAGGTGCAGCTACACCTGATTCTCAAGGCATTGGCATGATCGGACTTCCAGCAGGTACACAGGTTTGGTTGATTGAAGGTCACACCGATATATGAAAGGGCTTCGTCGGCTTAGCGGCACATGCGCAGTACCAGATCGAGAAGGATCCGTTCAACGGGCAGATCTTTGTCTTCGGCGGTGGTCGGGGCGATCGTATCAAAGTCCTCTGGTGGGATGGCCAAGGACTCTGCCTGTTTTATAAGCGACTCGAGCAGGGATACTTTGTGTGGCCCCAGGCTCAAAATGGAAAAGTTCACCTCTCTGCGGCGCAGTTATCTATGCAGCAGAACCTTGTAGTTGAGCGCTCTAAAAATGAGCGCTTGGAGCTGCGTTTAGCGGCTCTACTTCGCAATCGCTTTGGTCGCTCTAGTGATCGTCGATAAATATGCTGATTACTTGCCTTTGTACCGTCAGGAAGAGCGCCTTAAACGAGCCGACCTAGCCTAAAGTTTGGTTGTGAAAACGCCCCGAACCTACCAATGTCTAATTCTTAGGCGCTAGGTCAAACAGGTATAAATTACGGCTCAGATAATTTCTTAGTAGTTGCACTCCATCTGTGTAGTTGTCAGATCGCAGCTAAAGCCATCAATTCAAAGGGACCGACCGGAATGAACCACCCTATCTACCCAGTTACGCCAGAGTGGGCAGCGAATGCACACGCAGACGAGGCTAAATACATGGAGATGTACCAGCAGTCAGTCGAGAACCCAGAAGCTTTCTGGGCCGAAGAGGCTAAGCGCATCGACTGGTTCAAACCCTTTACCAAAGTCAAAAACACCACGTTTGAAGGCGATCTGGACATTAAATGGTTCGAAGATGGCACCACAAACGTGGCTCACAACTGTCTGGATCGTCACCTCGAGACGCGTGGCGAGCAGGTGGCGATTATCTGGGAAGGTGATAACCCAGAAGAGAGCGAAAAGATTACTTACCGTGAACTGCACGAGCGCGTTTGTCGTTTCGCGAACGTACTGACTGCTCAGGGTATTCAGCAGGGCGATGTAGTGACGCTCTACATGCCAATGATTCCTGAGGCGGCAGTCGCAATGTTGGCTTGTGCTCGCGTCGGTGCGGTGCACTCCATTGTCTTCGGTGGTTTCTCACCAGATGCGCTGGCTGCACGTATTGAAGGTGCTAACTCTAAGCTGGTTATTACTTCGAACTACTCACTGCGTGGCGGTAAAGTTGTTCCTCTAAAAGACAACGTTGATAAAGCCCTCGACAAGTTTCCAGCAGCCGCTGCTCTGGTTGAGAAAGTTGTTGTCGTTAAGCGTGTTGATCAGGATGTTGCTTGGACTGAAGGTCGCGACATCTGGTGGGAAGAGCACTGCGCCGCTGCATCTGCTGAGAATACTCCAGCAGAGATGAGCGCTGAGGCGCCGCTATTCATTCTTTACACCTCAGGTTCTACCGGTGCGCCTAAGGGTCTGAAGCACACCACAGGGGGTTACCTCGTATGGGCTGCAATGACTCACCAGTACGTGTTCGACTATCAGGAAGGCGATATCTACTGGTGTACAGCTGACGTGGGTTGGGTAACTGGTCACAGCTACATCGTCTACGGTCCACTGGCGAACGGTGCTACAACACTGATGTTCGAGGGTGTGCCCAACTATCCAGATAACAGCCGTTTCGGCCGTGTTATCGAGAAGCATAAAGTTAACCAGTTCTACACTGCACCCACCGCAATCCGTGCACTGATGCAGAAAGGTGATGACGTGCTCGGCGATGCGGATCTCTCTTCACTGAAACTTTTGGGTTCAGTAGGCGAGCCAATCAACCCAGAGGCTTGGGAGTGGTACCACCGCATCTTCGGTAACGGTAACTGCCCGATCGTTGATACCTGGTGGCAAACTGAGACCGGCGGCATCATGATTGTGCCTCTGCCAGGAGCGACTGCAGCTAAGCCCGGTTCGGCTACGCGTCCATTCTTCGGTGTGCAGCCTGCGCTGCTGGATAACGAAGGGAAAGAGATTGAAGGTGCTGGCGAAGGTAACCTGGTTATCAAAGACTCTTGGCCTGGCCAGAGCCGCTCCATCTGGGGCGACCATGACCGCTTCATCCAGACCTACTTCTCAAGTTTCAAAGGCTACTACACCACCGGTGACGGCGCGCGCCGTGATGAGGATGGTTACTACTGGATTACTGGCCGTGTGGATGACGTAATTAACGTATCGGGCCATCGTATGGGTACCGCTGAGATTGAATCATCTCTGGTAGAGCACAAGACTGTAGCGGAAGCAGCAGTGGTGGGTTACCCGCACGAAATTAAGGGTCAGGGTATCTACTGCTACGTAACCCTGCAGGCTGGCACTGAGCCAACTGATGAGCTGGCGGTAGAACTGCGTAACTGGGTGCGCTCGGACATCGGTCCTATCGCATCGCCAGACCACATCCAGTTCGCTCCAGGTCTGCCTAAGACCCGTTCTGGAAAGATCATGCGCCGTATCCTGCGTAAGATCGCAGAGGACGATTTCGGTGCATTGGGTGATACCTCAACGCTGGCTGATCCAAGCGTAGTTGATGACCTGATCGACAACCGTAAGAACCGTAAGAGCTAAGACTACACGGGTGGATAGCGTCCCGTAGTTTTACAACACAAAACCCCGGGCTTTGGCTTGGGGTTTTTGTGTTTATATTGCTTTTTAACTGGCTTGGTTGCGAAGTTTCTATTAAGTTATAACCAACGAGGCCTAACAACCTGATTCAAAATAAGAATCTACAGAAAAAGACCATGGAGTTTGGAATGCAGCTCGCTCAAAAAATCATCATTGCTGACGACCACCCGCTGTTTCGCGCTGCACTACGGCAGGCGGTGACCTCGGCAGTTCCCGGTGTTGAGATTATTGAAGCGGATACGCTCGAGTCCGTGCAGCAGAAGGTCGACGAAAACGTTGATGCCGATTTGGTGTTGTTGGATATCCACATGCCAGGTGCTCAGGGATTTTCAGGTCTAGTGTTTCTACGCGGGCAGCACCCCGGTGTACCGGTGATCGTAGTATCAGGTTCCGAAGAGACTCATGTGATGAAGCGCGCCATTGACTATGGTGCCTCTGGTTTTATCCCGAAATCATCTCCGCTTGAGACTATATCAGAGGCGATTGTAGCAGTGCTGCAGGGCGATGAGTGGTTGCCACAAGAGCTCGAAGATAGCATGGATGATCTGGTGACCGATGAAGATCAGCAGTTTGCTGAAGCGGTTGCGTCACTGACACCACAGCAGTTCCGCGTACTGACCATGTTGACCGAAGGTCTGCTGAACAAACAGATCGCCTATGACCTAAACGTATCTGAAGCGACTATCAAAGCGCACGTTACGGCGATTTTGCGTAAGCTCGGTGTGCATAGCCGTACTCAAGCGGTTATTGCGGCACAGCGTCTGGGTGTTGAACCGCCTAAAACCGCTTGAAAAGTCTGCTTAGACAGTCAGTATAAGGAAACGGGGTAACATTCAGTCGCGACATTCGTTGCGCGAATATCCCTTCCACAGTTGCGCGAATACCCCTCCTACAGTGCAAAAAACTCGACGAATGAACGGGCCTCGTCCCGTTTTTGTCTTTGCCTGGTTTTATTTCAGTGACTTAGTAATCATCTGCCGCAGTGCGGCCGGCTTGACGGGTTTGTTCAGCAGTTTGGCACCGGCGTTAGCTATCTCCTGTTTAATCTCATCGGTGCGGTCGGCGGTGATAACGATGGCCGGTACTGTGTTCTCGAGCAAGGGTTCAATCTGCTCCAGTGCCATCAGGCCTGTGTCGTTTTCACTGAGGTGGTAGTCGGCCAGTATAATATCGGGTGTATACGACTCTGCTCGGATAATCGTCTCCGCTTCTAGAGCGGATAGGGCGGTGCGAACCTCACAAGACCAGCCTTTCAGAAGGGCAGACATGCCTTCGAGAATCTTCGGCTCGTTGTCGATTACCAGCACCTTAATGCCGTTGAGACCTTTAGACTTTATCCAGCCGCGGCTTTCAGGGGCGGCTCTCTCGGCCTTGCTCGGGTCCCCAAGAGGCACGTCAACGCTAAATACGGTTCCCTCCATCGGCCAGGAGCGAACATTCAGATCATGCGCGAGCATCCTAGCGATGCGCTCTGTGATTGCCAGCCCCAGTCCAAGCCCCTGCACCTCTGAGTGACGGGGGTTGTCGATGCGTTTGAACTCCTCGAACACCTCGCCGATCTTATCCGGTGCAATGCCGACACCTGTATCCCAGACCTCCAAACGCAATTTGTTACCCACGCGACGCGCGCCTAGCAAAACTTTACCTTGGGTGGTGTAGCGGATGGCATTGGAGATAAAGTTCTGCAGCACTCGGCGTAGCAGGGTCTGATCCGAGTAGACCACCTGTTTACAGGCGACAGACTTAAACTTCAGGTTTTTCTCGTCTGCCATCGCTCTGAACTCGTTAGTCAGATTGCTGAAGACAGCCTCTAGTGAGAAGTGGCTCAATTTCGGCTCGAGTGCTCCGGCGTCGAGCTTCGAGATATCCAGCAGCGCAGTAATAAGCTCCTCGGCAGATCGCAGCGCTCCGTCTACATTCTCAACCAGTTGACGGGTCTCCTCCTCATGTGACTTTTGGGTCAGTGCTGAAGTGAATAGACGCGCAGCGTTTAGAGGCTGGAGTAGATCGTGTGAGGCCGCGGCGAGGAAGCGCGTTTTGCCGAGGTTGGCATCCTCTGCATCGGATTTCGCCTGCCGTAGTTCATCCTCCATCAGAGCGCGAATGGTGTTCTCTTTACGCAGCTCTTTGTTCACCAGTTGCAGTGCTTGAGTACGTTCGGTTACGCGCCTCTCAAGGTTCTCGTTGGTCTCTTTGATCGCAAGCTCCGCAATGCGACGCTCGGTAATGTCTTGATAGAGCGTGAAGTAACCGAGCACATCACCATAGTCGCCGATATGCGGAATCATTGTCAGCTCCGCGACGCGATGACTTTCATCAGGGGTGGGCAGTGGCGACTCAAAGGTGACGCGCTGTCCTTGCAATACGAGTTCGACGTAGGGCTGACGCAGCAGGTATTCGCTCTTTGAGAAGACCGTATGCGAAGGTGTGCCGGCGATGGTATGACGATCAAGCTGCATCGCATCAGCAAAGGTTTTGTTTACGAAGAGGAAGTTCTGCTCGGGGTCAAGATAGGTGATCATCACCGGCACGCTGTCGGTGTAGATGCGCACATTCTCTTCACTCTCACGTAGCGCCTCTTCGGTGCGTTTGTGTTCGGTGATGTCCATGTAGGTGCTGACGTAGCCACCATCCGGCATTGGGTTGCCGCGTACCTCTAACACCTTGCCGTCAGGGCGATAGCGTTCAAAGTTGTGCTGTGTCCCTGAGCGCAGCATCTCCATGCGCTCCTCAACTAGCTCTTCGATGCTCTTGGCAGAGTCGCCGTACTCGCCATGAATGGCGTTGTAGCGAAAAATCTCCTCGATGGGGCGACCGACAGTAATAAGCTCCTCAGGAAAGTCGAACATCTCGATAAAGCGCTGGTTCCAGGCAACCAGACGCAGTTTTTGGTCCACAACGCTGATACCCAGTGTTACGTTCTCAATCGTCGACTGCAGCAGCGAGCGGTTGAAGCGCAGCGCTTGTGAGGCTTCATCGACGATCGCGACTACATCGCCCAGCTGCATCGACTTGCCGCGCAGCGTTGAGTCCATCACGATACGCGCCGAAGATGCGCCGATAACACCGGCTAGCAACCGCTCGGTAAATTGAATGAGATCCGGATGCGCGCGCTCTGACGGCGGTCGGGGGTCCTCGTTACGTTGGGTAGCGAAGTCGTTGAATGCCTGCTGCGTACGGCGGATGCCGAGGAAACGCTCAGCTAAAAGCTGCAGATCGCTGACGGTCACTGGCGTGGTTTGGCGTCCCGGTTCTGAGTTTGGATCGCGCTGACTATCGACGTAGGCACTCGCCTGTATACGGTCCACTAGGCGCGCTGACAGCAGCTTAGAGCCGAGGATATAGAACAGGGTGTTGAGGCCAAGGCTCCAGATAACGCCGTGAGTTAACGGATCCAGAGTGTTTAGGCCGAAGAGCGTGGTAGGTGCGAGCCACTCCGGTGCGAGGATGACCGGGTCGAAGGCATCAGGGATCAGCTTAGCGCCTGAGAGCGCCGGTATAACCAGGGTATAGACCCAAAGCGCAAATCCGGCACTCAGACCAGCAATCGCACCATAGCGGTTGCCTTGGGTCCAGTAAACCGCACCGAGAATAGCTGGCAAGAACTGCACGGCAGCAACGAATGCGAGCAGACCGAAGGATGCAAGTGAGCCCTGATCACCGAGAATGCGATAGTAGAAGTAGCCCATCAACAACAGACAGAAGATGGTGATACGTCGCACGCTCAGTAGCAGTGATCCAAGATCACGCGTCTCTGCCAGGCGTAGACTCGGGATCCGCAACAGGATCGGGATAACAATATCGTTACACACCATCGTCGCCAGAGTGATAACCGCCACGATAACCATGGATGTGGCAGCTGAGAGTCCGCCGATAAAGACAAAGGAGGCGAGATACTCGTGTCCCGCCGCAAGTGGTAGACTCAAAACGTAAGAGTCGGCACCCAGTGGATGGTAGGGTAGGTAAGTGTTGCCGGCTGTTGCGATCGGCAGCACGAAGAGTGCCAGGGCCATCAGGTAGAGCGGGAACAACCAGCGAGCCATGCGCAGGTTGCCGGTTCGGGTGTTCTCCACAATGGTGACGTGGAACTGTCGCGGCAGACAGATAGCCGCACCGCAGGCGAGAATAATTTCGGTGATGAAGCTGCCCTCAGTCAGGGGGCGGTTGAAGTTGGCTGCTGCGTCTAACTCATTGCGAACAGCTGCAACTGTGCTCTCTAAACCACCGAAAATCTCAAAGGTGACGAACATGCCGACGGCAAGGAAGGCGGCTAGCTTAATGATCGATTCGAAAGCGACCGCAAGTACCAAACCTTCATGATGCTCCGTCGCATCGATGTGCCGGGTGCCGAAGAGGATCGCAAATACCGCCATCATCAAAGCGACGACCAGCGCTGTATCGCTACCGGCGCTGAGGGTCACCGTGGCACCGGGCGCAATCGCGTTGTAAGACACCGCCACGGCTTTAAGCTGTAGCGCGATGTAAGGGATAGTACCGAGGACCGCGATCGTTGTTACCAAAACGGCGACTGTCTGACTCTTACCGTAGCGTGACGAGATAAAGTCAGAGATGGTGGTAATGTTCTGCTGTTTACTGACGCGGTTAATCTTCTCCAGGACTTGCCAAGCCAAGATAAAGACAACGGCAGGGCCAATATAGGTCGCTAGAAACTCCCAACCGCTGGTTGATGCGCGTCCAACCGCGCCATAAAAGGTCCATGAGGAGCAGTAGACTGCCAGCGATAGCGAGTAGATGAATGGGTTTCCAGCCCACTCTTTACCGACACGGCTCTGATCACCCACATAGGCGATGGCAAATAGCAGCCCAAGGTAGCCGACGGCCAGCAGCGTGATAGTTAAACCTGAGAACATGTGGGCTCCTTCGAGTCGGCTCCCTAGAGTCGATAGTGCATTCTAACCCGTTGAAGTCACTGTGCAAAAATCTGTTTTACTCGGCGTTTTCAACAGAGAAACAACAGACATAAGTTGTAGGAGTTTATATAAGGTATCTCTTATGTTTTATTGTAAACAACGACTTAGACAAATTCTTATATTCCCTATACGTTGGTCTAGCTTGTTCAGTTATTACCCTTTCCGTATCCTCGCACCAACCTTTTCATATCCTGGTATGGGCGAGTTTCTAACCAATCGAGTGACTCACAAAAAAATACCACTAAGGTCGTACACCTGTTTGGGTGAGCTGCCGGTATGATGCGCCGCTCGTTTAGTTATAAAAGTAAAATCAACAACATAAGGGTAAGGTGCTATGTCACTGAGCAACGAAAATGCACAGGCTTACTGGAGTGAGAACCTGCGCATT
>Ga0209137_1005024_pt1 | contig 10245 bp, 7 predicted proteins | sample SaaInl5LU_22_DNA_FD_184642 | JGI IMG/M metagenome (GOLD analysis project Ga0209137, IMG submission 184642) | Marine microbial communities from expanding oxygen minimum zones in the Saanich Inlet - ESP_105LU_22_DNA (SPAdes) (version 2) | ecosystem: Environmental > Aquatic > Marine > Intertidal...
GTATTCATGTTTACGCAAAATAATAAGTGCTTCAAACAAATCCTTAATAGATGTTAAAAAAATCTCAAAGTCATTTACAGTAAGTTTGCCTCTAAATTTTGTTTGAAAATCTCTAAGACTGACCCCGCCATTTTCTAATAGTAAAGAACTAATATTCTTCGTAGTTGGATTTTTATATACTTTATTGATTCTTCCATGTTGACACTGTTTAATGGCTTTATGAAACTTTTCATCGTTAACTGGGTTACATTGTTCGGGAAATCGCAATAAATACTTTTTCAACTCTGGTATTTTATTCAATGCTTCGTATTCTTTCATTTCATCTAAAGCATCATTTTCTCTCATAATTTTGGAAACTCGTTTATCAGGTTTAATAGATGAATCCGTACATTTCAAAGCAGGTGATACTACACATCCAAATGTTCCTTTTCCTAATACTGTCATCGTATATAATATGTATATATATTATATAATATGTACTATATATGAAACTGAAATAGGCTATCTAAATATTTAAAGAATTGAATATATAATCTATTGTTTCATGAAAATAATAAGTTTTTTCTGATTTGGGTGATTCTTTTGTTGGATTATCTGATTTTGGGTAACATAACATAAACGGTTTTTCTGAACTTTGTTTTTTTTTGATGATTTTTCGTCCAAAAATAGGATTTCTCTGTGCAAACACTTTCAAAGCGATAAACAACATATTTTTATAATAGAATTCTACGTTGCATTCTAAATTGCCATGATCGATCAAATATTTTATATATACATAATTGCGAAATGTATCGACTAGTTTGGTTTGTGGGAAGTCGTCGTGTATTTTCATCCGTTTTGTAAACGGATTTTCTTCAATCATTTCACGAACTGCGGAATATAATTTCTTGGATGTATTTGGCTCATTAAATACATAATTTCGCAAGGCGATTTTTTGTAAATATGTTTCATTTTTGGTAGTAAACACCGTGAAATTAAATTGTTCATCAAAGTACATCTGAAAAAACAAAGGTATTTTCATAGACGAACGTGATATGTGAAAATATATGTTGTATAGATCGCATATACTTAATTCTATTTTGGTATAAGGATTGATTGGTTTTTCAGGCATCATTTCAAAATTGTGGGTATCATAATGAATAAGCTTTTGTTCAATAGATCGCAACAAATCAGAAATACGAAAGTAATAACGAACTCCATTTTGATATAAAATATAATTATACGGTTTGATAATATTAATTTCATTAAAAAACAAATCATTGATAATCGGAATCTGAGATCGTTTCCATTTCCATAAATATGCCAATCTAGAAAATATGGCATATGTTTTCCGTATTTTCCCAAACAATTCAATACATTTTTCTTTGATCTCGTCGGATAAAAAGGTATTACTTTGTACCACGGTATTAAACAATTGATAATGTGTTTCTCTGATTTTCAATCGAAGTTTCAGTCGTCGTAACAATGTTATTTTTTCACCTACACCGTGTTTATAAAACATATTATTAAAAAGAATGGTGATTATATTGATTTCCTTTTGTTGCGCATCTATGAGTGTAGTCAATGACTGTGTAGTATGTTCTTTATTTGAGTCTAAATACTCAAATATAGCGTTGTTTTTGTATACGTATAAATATAATAATATGTAAAAAGAATTCATCGTTCTTATTCTATACACAATTATTGTTTATATGGTAATATAAATATAAATATAGTCAATGTTGTAACCACATACAATCATCATGTACAACGAAGAAGTATTTACCATTGATACAGACCAAGTTAGTCCATCTTTATTAGAACATTCCACAGAATGTATTCGACAATTGTATGAAAAATATGCCCACGATCTCTATTTGACATCTAAAATCCAACATTATATTAGTGATCATTTGCCGATTTTGATTGCCAATGTGGAAGAATCGAGACAAAAAAGCATGGAAAGGTACCAGGAATTGAATACAGAACAAGAGAAATTCATGAATGCATTTACCAACAATCACCATTATTTTTATGTCTCATCAAACGAGATATTTTTCCATTACGATGGCAAGCATTACACTACAACGAGTGAGGATCATATTTTACATCATATTGTGACAAGCATCAGTGAAGAGCGAACAATTCTACGGGAATGGAAACATAAAACCAAAGTATCTACACTAAAACGAATCAAGGATACCAGTATTTTTAAATCGATCCCAGAGTCAACGACGATTCAAAACGTGTTTCATATGTGTTTGCCGTATTTTCAAAGCAAGAAAAATTGTAAATATTTCCTCACGATTTTGGGTGATAATATTTTGAAAAAAGATCTAACATTGATTCATTTTGTGAATCCATCCATTAAGAATTTGTTGCGAGAAATCAATCAACAATGTATAATGCATTTCAATGTGCAATGTACGCAGACATTTAAATATAAATGTCACGAAAAACATTATGACATGGACAATCAATCATGCCGTTTGGTACCGATTTCGGACAGTATTGAAGATAGTCTTCTCGATACATTTAAGTCTCAAATATTGGATTTGCTTTGTGTGGCATGTCATTATTCCAATCGTTACAACAATTCCGATGACTTTATCAAAATATACAATACAGATGACAAACTAAGTGAATATGTGTTCAAGGTGTACAACACAAATGCAGAATCCATGATCCAAGAATTTACACAAGAATATTGTTTTGTGATCAACAATCAAAATATGGTCAGTTCTTCTCCTATGGATCATTATATTGTTCAATGTAGTCAAATACGACAACCACACCCACAACCACAAAACAATCCAATTGAGACAAAAACAGAAACCACTAAGAGTGTGTCTCAACAAATCAGTTGGAAAAGTATGTTGTATTTATGGAAAGATTATTTACGTATTCATAAATATCCATTAAATTTGTACCAACCATTGTGTAAACAGATTTTAACCCAAACAATTTTCAAATCTTATTATGATTCTGAGTCTGATGTATTTACGGGGATCGGAAGTGCAAAAATGCCGAATATTTACCGATTTTTAAAGTTTTGGTCGGAAACCATAGTGGAAGATTGCCAAGATCATATGGAACTCGAAATAGATGAAATCATAGATCTGTTTCGAATGTGGTCGAATAAGTTATATCAAAAACGGAAAGTCCATTTAACCGAAGAAACGATTATGGACATTTTAAAGTATTATCATCCGGATATTGAAATTGTGGATGACAAATATATATACAAACGAAGATGTACCCTGTGGGACAAAGACATGGACATTGAATCTGCTTTATCTTCGTTAAAAGAAACGAATGTGGAGGATAATAATACAATTTCTTTGTATGATGCATATACTTTTTATTGTAGGTTTTTCCAGAATCAAATATGCGTCAGTAAATCATACTTTGAAAAGTACATACACCATCAACAAATTCACGAAGTATCCGAATCTGGGTTTTTACATATGGATACTTAAGAGTTTATTCGGAATGTATATGTGACGATGATTCAGGTTCGATAATATGACAACAAATGAAATCATACAAAATCTGTACATATTTTCCAAACCAACAAACCATAAGCATTATATGGTTTGGCTGTCGTTTTCCTTGTTTATCCATGTACACTCCATCCCATTGATCGAATAGTTTCATTCCTCTACGAAACAAAAAATCAAAATCGGTGTCTGGAATTACCATTTGTTCTATGGTTAAATCATAATTAATTTCAGCGCATGCTTGGTTTGCTCCAATAAACAATGTGTTGTTTCCATGAGGGAAAAAAGAATCATTGAATCCATATGCACCGTCAATCACTTCATGTCCGTCTACAGGTTCACAATGATCGCAATACAGAGGTATATTGTAACTGCCTTTAATACATCTGGCCAAATGTGCATTGTTCTCCCATTTTGTATGCCATTGATGCTCAAAATATTCCCGCGTGGTTCCACACTGAAATCGTCCTTCTATATTTTTATAAATCTCTGAATCTATTTGTAACAAATCATCTATGTATTTATCGAGCCAAAAGTTCTGTCCGGTCCAATAATGTGGATAACGTAAGCATTGTTTGAATATATTTTTAATATGTAGGATGATGTCATCGATAGACAATCCGATTGCAAGTTGAAGTGCAATTACAGATCCAATACTTCCACCACATAAAAGGGTTTTTGTATGAAAATCATATCCCCAGGTTTCTTTCATTTTTTTCGCAACCCCTAAAAAATATGAAATCCCACACGAAGCCCCGCCGAAATAAATGGAAGGAGGTAAAGGTTTTATTGGAGTGGTTGTAGTTGGTGTCGCTATGTCATCACTCATCTATTGGATAGACGTGTGAATATTTAATTGTATTATAAAAATAGGTATATGTTTATAATACGTTTTTAATAAAAATATTTACTTCTTCTTGGCAGTCTTGTTACGTCTACTCTTCTTGTCCATCTTGACAGCTCCGAATTTTCCTTTTTTGGCAGTATATCCATGTTTCTGAAGACGTTTTTCCTTCTTGGCAGAAGCATGTTTCTTGGCAGATACAATCCGTCCCCATTTGTTCATAAGTAGATTACTCTTCTTCAATCCACCTCTGGTCTTGAACGAAGTTCCATTATGAACTTGTTGTCTCGATCCAAAGAGTTCCTTATACTTTTTGCCATTAATATGGTACATACCATCGTTTTGTCGAACAGGTCGTTTCATAGTTATATACTACAACAATAAAAAAAATCAAGGTACATTAGTCAAAGAATGGGTATATGGATTTTTACGGAAAGCGTCTAAAATTTCTGGATTGTTACGGTCCATTTGAATGTTAGAATACAAGGTTTGTTTGTCTCGATTTTCACCCATCATATTTGTGGAATGAAACTGGGTTGGTCCAGTTGTTTTTGCTAAAGCACGATCGTTCTTAATTTCACCTTGTCTGTTGCGCATGTTAATATCTGTATTCAACAAATTCATATTTCCAGGAACCATATGTCCTTTGATAGTAGACGATTTAATATCATTGTTTCGTTGTCTGTATTCTGCATCATATGGTCGAATCGATTTTGTACGATCTGATGCAGCGGCGTTTCCTGCATAAAAGAAATCCGTGGTAGAATCACGTTGGTTATGGATCGGTTGGTGTTCGGTCACATTGTAAGCACCTCCGTGTTGATTGTTATTCACACCTGAGACAAATTTGTTTTGTTCAGTTGTCTCGCGAATAGTTGGTGCAGGACGATCTGCAGGATTAAAAATGTACGAAGATGCCACTTGACTTTGTGGGTTTTGATATGGTCTTAATGTACCAATTGCATTTTGTCGTCTAGAAGGACGGAGTTCATCTAAAAGAGGTGCAATCACAGATCCGATCGCTCCACTAAATGCACCGAAATAAGTATCTTCTGTATTTTCACTCCGATTGTTTGGATAGGCTTTTTTGCTTTGGATACCATAATCCCCATCCGTTGCTTCTTTTTTCCCTGCATTGGCAATACCGAGAGGGACTTCACCTAAATCCATATGATTCGATTCCATGTATTCTCCCATGTTGTAGGTTTGTTCATTGTGTGCACCAGCACCTCCTGTATATGAGACAGATGTCTCAGGACGATTGGTAAAACGATCAATTGGAATCGCTTTCATTGCGGGTTTCTTTTCGACACCGGTTGTAGTAAAATACCTTTCTGGACCCATATCAAACGTTCTTTCTACCCGATTCTTTTCAAATTGTCCAATCGCACCAGAATCACTAATATTTTTAATAGAACTATTTGCAGGACCTTCATGACCGAACATTCCTACACCGGATGCTTTTTGTTTATTTGCAACACGGAGATCATCTACTGATTTTGGTTGCCATGTTTCGCGTAAGGCCATTCCAGAATTATATCCACCATTTCCTTCTGTCGTGTAACCTAATCCTAAACCAGGTGCAACTTGTTCTTCTTGAAATGGTTTTACATTGGCCATACGTAAACTAGGATTGACACGAGACTGGTAAAAGTCATTTTGATTTGGCGCACCATATGCATGATGATAATTGTCACCAGGTGAAAAAAGAGGAGATGTTTCTTGTTTTCGAATAAATTGAGATCCAGATCCGTTATGGGAGTCCATCATTCCTTCGTTGGAATCTGCATTAAGAATATTGGTTCTGCGTTTAGCTCCAAAAAAAGGAGTCATGTTATTATGATCAAAATAATCTGCACTTACCTTTTCGCCGGTCATGGAATAATAAGGAGCAGTGGAACTAGATTGTGGCATCATTTTTTCTGGGAAATATTTATCGGTATATGCGGAAGGAGTATCATATTTATTTACGGTAGATAATTTGGAGGTTTGTTCGGTTTCTGTAGACACGCCCAAATGTTCAGATGGGAAATTTCGATCAGGGATATTTGTATTTGGCAATTGATTACTAAAAGTTTCATATACATTCATATTTCCTTGATTTCGTGATTTTTGTTTTTGTTCGGATTGAGACATTTTGTATAAACCGTATAATGCAACACCTGGTATCAATACTTCCATTGTATAAATATATAGTATATTGTAAGATATATATTTACGAATTCCCTCCTAAACACATCGAATTCCCTGTAAGGTAAAAATCGGTTTGTCCTTTCATCATTGGAACTGTTGGTACAAAATGGTCCTTTTCTAAAATACGTGTTTGTACATTTTCGTTGAACGGTTTTTCCAAATTGGCTTGTGGATCTAATAGAGGACTTTCCCATTTGGATTGTTCTAAATCTCGATACATCCATGCGGGATGTGTCGCACGAGATTCTTCTACAAATGGGGTCATATTGGAATATGATTGTGGATATGTGGGTGTTGTGGAATTTTTGTAGTTGTTTTCGTGCAACAAATCACGATTTAAAGGCCGTTTTAGTCCACGAAGTTCACTTTCAAATTCAATGGTATTGTTGTGTAAATTTGCACCCCATTGTTGTAAACGTACATTGGGATCTTCGAAAAAAGGCATTTTGGTACCAGGACCCGGTTTGTTTAATTGGTATCTTCCTAAAAAGGTAGATTCTTCTAATTGTTTTTGTATACGTACAGGATCATCATGAAAACGAGTAAATGACATGTTATATATAGAGTATATATAAACCACCTAAACATTCGTTGCAAAAAACAACATAAAAATATATTATTTCTCAAAACATAAAAAAATGAGTTTACCTCCATTAGATCCATCCATTCCAGTTCCTAAATTATGTCTCAACATGATTGTAAAAAACGAATCAAAGATCATCAAACGGTTGCTTCTGTCTGTATCCAATTTAATTGATATGTATTGTATTTGTGATACAGGAAGTACAGACAATACCATCGAAATCATTGAAACTTTTTTCAAGGAAAAAAATATTCCAGGGAAAGTGATTGAAGAACCTTTTCAAGATTTCGGTTATAATCGGTCTTATGCATTGAAAGCATGTGAATCTATGGATGCGGATTATGTTTTGTTACTAGATGCCGATATGGTTTTCTGGAGAAATTTAAGTATCGAACCCGCCAATTTCAAACGATATTTGACCAATTTTGATTTGTTTTTTATTTATCAAGGAACCGATACATTTTACTACAAAAATACACGTATTGTAAAAAATAAAATAGGCTTTTCATATTGGGGTGTTACACATGAGTACGTGGATTGTCCACCAAATACACGAAGTGGTCAGTTAGACAAAGATGTATGTTTCATCAAAGATATTGGAGATGGTGGATCTAAAACAAACAAGTTCAAACGTGACGTGGCTTTGTTGAAAAAAGGCTTAGAAACAGAACCAAATAATGATCGTTATACCTTTTATTTGGCCAATAGTCTCAAAGATTCAGGTGAAAAAGAAGAAGCCATAGAAACATATCAAAAACGTATTGAAATTGGTGGATGGGTAGAAGAAGTATGGCATAGTTATTATAGTATGGGACGGTGTTACCAAGAAATTGGAAATATGGATGGGGCCATTCGATCATGGATGGAAGGATATGATGCATTTCCAAATCGTGTTGAAAATTTATATGAAATTGTGCAGCATTATCGTATTATTGGAAAACATAAATTAGCGCAATTGTTTTATGATTTAGGACAAGAAAGTATGCAAAAATACAAAGAACGAGACTATTTGTTTCTACAAAAAGATGTATATGATTACAAACTTGATTACGAAATGACTATTTTTGGATATTACCACAATCCACGTCAAATCGATTTGGCCGAATTATCTATGCGTATTTTGGCGTATCCACATATAGTCGATGGTATTGCACGAAATATATTGAGCAATTACAAATTTTATAGTAAACAATTGGATGTAGAAAATACCCATAAATGGAAAGATCATGAGTTAGATCGTATATTACAAAATATGGGGTCTACTCTGGATATTCCATCTGGAAAGTTCCCTCATTTTGTACCTAGTACCCCTACATTTTGCAAACATCCAAGTGATCCAACCAAATTATTTGTAATCCGTCGTTTTGTAAATTATCGTATCAATGATCAAGGTGGATATGAGAACCACGAATATATCGAGACTAAAAACGTATGTATGGAACTACAATATACTGAAAATAGCTCGTCATGGACTGTTGTCAAAGAATGTTTCTTAGATTATAAAAACGAATATGACAATCGTTATGTAGGGTTAGAAGACGTTCGTATTATGTCCTTTGACAATCAGATTTACTACACAGCAAACCGTGGGTTGAGTGGAAATAAAATGGTCATTGAACATGGAATAATTGATACTACGCGTTTTATTACCGAACATGTGAAACATTTAGAATATGATCATCAACGACAAATTGAAAAGAACTGGGTCATGTTCGAAGAAAACAACGTGATGAAAATGGTGTATAATTGGTATCCTATGGTAATTGGCATTATAGAAGACACCAAATTCAAAACAACCAATACCATTAAAACACCGTACTTGTTTCGATTTTTACGTGGATCAACCAATGGTATTTCGGTAGGCAATGAAATATGGTTTTTGTGTCATGTAGTCTCATATGAAGATCGTCGATATTATTATCATATTATTGTGATGATGGATAAAACCACCCATGCATTAAAATATACGCGTATGTTTACTTTAGAACAAGAGAAAGTAGAATATTCTCTAGGGTTCCTGTATCAAGAAGATTCCAATGAATTGTGGATCGGATATAGCTTGATGGATCGTGAAACCAAATATATGAGTATTCAAAAATCTACTATTCGCAATATGATTGTGAATGAATGAAAATGTTGCTGTAGTAGTTGTTGAAGTTGTTGAAGTTGTTTTCACGAATTCGTTGAATATGTAGAAATATTTTTTTCATAACAAGTATATTATGAAAAACTTGCTTGTGACCGGTGGTTGTGGTTTTATTGGATCCAATTTTATTAACCAACATTTTTCTGACTCAAATACGTCACAAGCGGCTCATATAGTCAATATTGATGCCATGTATTATTGTGCAAGTGAAAAGAATATTGATAAACATATTCGACAAGATTCCACAAAGTATACATTGGTCAAAGGAAATATCTGTGATTCTGATTTGTTGAAACACTTGTTAGAAATCTATCAAATCGATACAGTGATCCATTTTGCAGCACAGTCTCATGTACAAGATTCATTCACAGATTCTGGGAAATATGTCCGAGACAATGTGGTGGGTACACATACGTTATTGGAAGCATGTCGACTATATAACAAAATCGAAAAATTCATACATATTTCTACAGATGAAGTTTATGGAGAATCGTTGTTTTCGGAAACAGATCAAAAAGATGAACGATCGATTTTATGTCCGACCAATCCATATGCCGCTACAAAAGCCAGTGCAGAACTAATTGCCTCGTCCTATTATCATTCTTTTAAGATGCCAATTGTGATCACACGTGGTAACAATGTATATGGACCAAATCAATATCCTGAAAAACTAATACCTCGATTTATCAAATTGTTGAAAGAAGGCAAAAAAGTGACTATACAAGGAGATGGAACAAATATACGTGGGTTTTTACATGTATATGATGTAGCGTCTGCGATTGAATGTATTTTAGAAAAAGGGGAAATTGGAGAAATATACAATATCGGCAGTGATGAAAAAGACGAATATACGGTGATGGATATTGCGAAAGGGCTGATTTGCAAAATCAAAGAAATAAAAGGCGATGATGAATTGAACGAATATATAGAATATGTAGAAGATCGGCCTTTTAACGACAAACGATATTTTATTAGCAATGAGAAACTAAAAAAATTAGGG
>Ga0209137_1005031_pt1 | contig 10235 bp, 10 predicted proteins | sample SaaInl5LU_22_DNA_FD_184642 | JGI IMG/M metagenome (GOLD analysis project Ga0209137, IMG submission 184642) | Marine microbial communities from expanding oxygen minimum zones in the Saanich Inlet - ESP_105LU_22_DNA (SPAdes) (version 2) | ecosystem: Environmental > Aquatic > Marine > Intertidal...
ATGTAATTCTTGAAGGTCTTTGTATTGCGGTGTAAAACCACATTTTGAGGCTACATTGACAAATAAAAGGTGTTTTCCTCTAAATTCTGAAAGAATAATAGGCTTTCCATTTAAACCGTTGAGCTTTATATCATATATGGGTTTAGGATTGATTGGATCGTTATTTTTTTTTGAAAACAAGGTTTGAGCAAATATTTTAAATGGGTTCATTTTTTATATTTTAAAACTTACAATACCACAATCCATTTCGAATATTTGACCAGAGATAGAGGCTGCATTTTCTGAAGTTAAAAATACTGCCATATTGGCTACTTCTTCAGGATTTAAGAATTTTTTTAGAGGATGACGTTCTTTTATATTCTCAACCATCTTATCGTTTCTTAATAACTTTGCAGCTAATGTGGTGTCTGTAACGGTTGGAGCAATGGCATTTACACGAATGGTTGGTGCCAATTCTGCTCCTAGAGATTTTGTTAATCCTTCTATAGCAGATTTTGAAGCTGCAACACTTGCATGATAAGGCATTCCTAATTTTGAGGCTACAGTACTAAAGAGTAGGATAGAAGGTCCATTTCCTTTTTTTAATTTTGGCAGGTACTGTTGTATTGTTTTAACAGCACCAATAACATTAATTTCGAAGTCCTCTCTGAAGTCTTCAAGAGATAATCTTGAGATTGGTTTTAAATTAATACTTCCAGGACAGTATATTAAAGTATCTATAGCTTCAATTTCTGGCAAATCGTCTGTTAACACATTACAAGAGTAGTGTGTTAAGTTTTGATGTGAATTTTCCGGAGAAGTTCTACTAATGTTAAAGACTCTGTTTTCTGAAACAAGACTACTAACAATAGCACTACCAATGCCTTTGCTTCCGCCTATAACTACAATGTTTTTCATTTTTTATTAATGATTTTTTAAGAGAATAGACACTATGTTAGCCAAAGGCAAGTCTACTCTATGATGATGGACGACCTTTTAGTCGTTTTTCAATTTTTTGTTTAATAACAGTAAGGCGTTTCATGACTTCCATTAATTCAGGATCCTTACTTTCTTTATAAATTTGATTTAAACCAAGTATTATTTCCTTAGCTTTTCTTGAAGCTACTATTCGTTCGTTTGTAGATTTGAAAGATGTTCCTTGTTGTTCGAACTCTAGTGCTTCTTTTAAAATATCCATTTTTAATCTTTTAGGTAATTCTGCAATTCAGTTATTTTAGCTTGTTTTTTAAACGCGCCTCCATAATAAGAAGTTACAGTTGCAGAGGTTTCGTCTTTAATTCCTCGAGACGAAACACATAAATGTTTTGCATCTATTATAACAGCTATATCTTCAGTATTTAGAATTGTTTTTAATTCGTTTGCTATTTGGTTTGTTAAACGTTCTTGTACTTGTGGTCGTTTTGCGAAATAATGTACTATTCTGTTTAACTTTGATAGACCAATAACCTTGCCAGAAGAAATGTATGCCACATGTGCTTTACCTATTATTGGAACAAAGTGGTGTTCGCAATTAGAATAAAACGTGATATTCTTTTCTACAAGCATCTGGTTGTATTGATACTTATTGTCAAATAAAGCAATTTTTGGCTTATTTTCAGGGTTTAATCCAGAAAATATTTCTTCAATGTACATTTTCGCAACTCTTTTGGGAGTTCCTTTGAGAGAATCGTCTGTTAAGTCTAGACCTAAAACATCCATTATTTCTTCAAATAGAATGGCTATTTTATCTTTCTTTTCGGTGTCTGAGAGTTTAAAAGCATCTGGTTTCATTGGTGTTTCTAATCCTGTAAATAGGTGGTCGTCACCAATGTCTTGTACTGAGTAACCATTTAAATTTATTTTGTTTTCTTGTGTAAGTAATTCTAAATTAGTCTTTTTCATAGCAATATTTATCTTTTACTTATTTTGTTGTGTGTAATTTGTTTTTGTCTTGAACATTTAAAGCGTCCTTCTTCAAAATTTCTATTTTTAGAATGTTTCGTTTTTCTGCCTTGAACTCTAGCTCTCCACATTCTAAAACTGCTAGGTTTCATTTCTTTTCTCATGAGCTCTATAACTTCTTGTTCTTTAATGTTGAACTGAAAGGTTATAGCATCAAAAGGAGTTCTATCTTCCCAAGCCATTTCTATTATTCGGTCGATATCTTCGGTGGTGAAGTTATCTGGTTTGTTAGGTTTGGAAATGATATTGCTCATCAAATTTTATTTTTTCATTTAAAAGTTTATCAAAAAACAACTTATTCTCTTTAAACATTCTATTGTTTTTAAGATGAATAAATTTACCTTGTGCATGGATACTAGAACCATTTGTTCTATATATTACCAATTGGTAATATGGTATTGCCCAAGTAAAGTTTTGTAGGCCTTTTGTTATATGAATTAAAACGCCCTTTGGTCTAAGTTCTAAGTTAGCATAATTAATATCTGAAACTGTGTTGAGATATTGTTTTAAATTAGGACTCACATTGTCTATTACCATTCGTTTAGAACCAATTCCTTTTAATTTAATACTTTCTATGAAACCAAAAGATTTACCAACAAATTCGTTGATTGATTCTTTATTTTCTTTGCTTGAATGTGTTGTATTAAATATCATTAAAAAAATGTTTATTTCTAAACTTATATTCAAATCTACAAAATGTTTAACGTTTAAAATAAAATGATAAACAAAATTAACAAAATATTACAGTTTTGGTATTAATTATTGTTCATCATACTATTTCTATTGCTTAATGTATGACGTTTAAGAATGCGTTTTGCCTCACTTTTTACCATTTTATTGTCTTTTAAATTCCACAATATAGTACTTGCTTTTTTTCTTGATAATTTTTCATTAACAATCGGAAATGGATAGTCTTTGCCAAGTTCGAAGCCTGTTAACTGTTGGTCGAAGTAAGACATTGTTTGTGGTTCGTGTATATATGGTGCTTGTAGTTTTTGTAATTCTGGAACCCATTTTTTTATAAAAATACCAATAGAATCATGCTCAATACTATTTTTTATAGGATTATATATACGAAGCATGTTAATACCAGTTTCTCCAGCTTGCATTTGTATTTGAGGATAATGTATTCCTGGTTCAAAATCTAAAAACATGGAAGCTAAATGTTCACTCATATCTTGCCAAGGCTGCCATAGATTATGAACAAAGAAAGAAACCACCATTGCTCGCATTCTAAAATTTAGATATCCAGTTTCGTTTAAACAGCGCATGCAAGCATCTATTAAAGGATAGCCCGTTTGTCCAGTCTTCCATGCGTTTTGGAATTCTATATTTAAAGGTTTATTTAAATCATGATAGCCTTTATTTATACTTTTAAATTCCATAGTATGTTCCATTTCAAATTTTTGAATGAAATGTGCTTGCCATCTTAATCTGGAGATAAAAGCATTTAAATGTCTTTTATGTTTGCCTTTATTTCTAACCTCTGCAGCAACATTAATAACTTGTCTAACAGAGAGATTTCCCCAAGCAATATAGGGAGAGAGACGACTACAACCTGTTCTTGATTCTAATGGTTTGCTAATATGAAACATGTAATTTGGATAACGTTCTATAAAAAAGGAACGCATATATTTTAATCCAGTAGTAGTACCTCCTTTTTGAAAAAGTTTGTTATCTGAAGTTTTTAGATCTACTATTTTAAAGTGTTTTTCTAATGTGTTAATTCTAGATATATGTAATAATTGTTTTTTTTTTGGATTAAAGACGTGGTCGTTTTGCATCATATAAGTATTCCAATCATTAAACCAAGTATTTCTATTATTTAAGCCACGAATAATGGCATTATTAATATTTTCTTTCCAAATTATACTGTGTTGTTTACAAAACGAAGCAAATTTAAGATCACGTTTATACGTAGAAAGTATTCCTGTTTCTTGATGAGAATAAATATGAGTAATAGAGTAGTGCAGCTGTAATATTTTAATAACAACTTCTATGGTATGGTTTACAACAAGCACTTTAGAATTAAAAGCTTTTAAGTTGTTGTTAATATCTTTGAGAGACTGTTTTGCAAAATCCCAATGTCTTTTGTTATAGTGCTTGTCTTGAAAAAGAAAATCTTCAAATACATAAAGTAAAAGTACTTGTTTGTTTGATTTTAGAGCATGTTCAATGGCTTCATTATCTTTTAAACGAAGGTCTCTTTTAAACCATACGATTTGTAATTCTTCTTTTGGCATTATTAACAATTGAAGACTTAAGATTTCAATTTTTAAAAAAGATTAGGATTCTCTATAATAGTTTGTGCTCTTAATTTAATATTGTGTAAATCTTCTGGTTTCATTTTGTTGAGTAAACTGTACATCATCTTCATTCTAAAATTATCGCTTAACTGTTTTCTTTTATCATCTAAAAAATTCCAATATAAACTGTTAAATGGACAGGCTTTATCTCCAATTTTTTCTTTTTTATTATAAAAACAACCATCACAATAATTACTCATTTTACTAATGTAGCTTCCACTAGAAACATAAGGTTTTGTAGCTATTTTTCCACCATCTGCAAATTGACTCATGCCTCTAGTATTAGGTAATTGAACCCATTCTACAGCATCTATATATATACCAAGGTACCATGCATCTACTTCGTCTGGATTTATTTGCGTTAATAAGGCAAAGTTTCCAGTAATCATTAAACGTTGAATGTGGTGCGCATAACCATTGTCTAAAGAGTTGTTAATTGTCTTTTTTAGGCAATTCATTTTTGTATTACCTGTCCAAAAGAAATCTGGTAATGTGTTAGAGTTCTTTAAGTAGTTTAATGTTTTGTATTCTGGCATTAATGCCCAATACATGCCACGCATATACTCTCGCCAACCAATAATTTGCCTTATGAAGCCTTCAACTTGTGAAATATCAATGGTTTCGCCATGTGTTCTCCAATAGTTTAAAACAGTTGTTACAATGGCTTTTGGTGAAATTATTTTGCAATTCATCGCAAAAGAAAGACGAGAATGAAAAAGGTAAGCTTGTTCTGTATGCATTGCATCTTGGTAATCACCAAAATGAATTAATAAATGCTCACAAAAATATTTTAATTGACCAAGCGCTTGTTCTCTGTTAATTGGATATTCCAGATATTTAGTATCAAAATGACCAATGGTGTTAATGTTTTGAGAATTTAAGAGTGCTACAATTTCTGAAACCTCATTTTTGTAAGCTCTGTATTTTGGAATCCTGTCTTTTTCTTTCCATTTATTCCTATTGTTTTTGTCGTAATTCCATTTACCACCTTCAGGTTGGTTGGCAACTATTAAGATATTGTGCTTTTTGCGCATATCTCGATAAAAACTTTCCATTACCCATTGCTTTTTGTCTTTGAAAAAACGAGATAAGTCTTGTCGATCTGTGTAAAAGTGTTCAGTAGAGAATATTTTTGTTTCAATATTAAGCGTATTACTAAAATTAGAGAGTTGCTTATCTAATCTATACTCGTCTGGTTCTTGGTATTCAAACCTTTTTATCCCTAGTTTTTTAATTAACCGCTCAAGGTTATCTGTAAGGTTTTGCGTGTTCTCTTTTGTATCTAATTGATAATAGATAACCTCACAATTTTGCGATTCTAATGTTTTTGCAAACGAGCGCATGGCAGCAAAAAAGCCAATAATTTTTTGAATGTGATGCTTGACATAATTGGTTTCTTGTTGCATTTCGAATAAACAGTATACGTAGTTGTCTTGATTGCCTTTATACCAAGAATGTTTACTGTTAAGTTGGTCTCCTAAAATTAATCTAAGTGTTTTCAAAATATTAAAATAAGGTGTCTTGTAGCCATAAACGTTGATACTTTCCATCAGTATCATATCTTTGAGCTTGTAATTTTACATTAAACGTTCTATCTCTTGGATCGTTACCAACTCCTGAAACATACATCCAGTTTCCATAGTTACTATGCACATCATAATCTATAAGTAAAGACTCAAAATAGGCAGCACCAATACGCCAATCTAGCATTAAATTTTTCGAAAAATAACTAGCAACATTTTGTCTACCACGATTACTCATCCAACCTGTTTTTTTAAGTTCTAACATATTTGCATTTACAAAAGGTTCTTTGGTCTCTCCATTTATCCATTTATTAATGTCTTGTTGATGTGTCTTCCATTGGTAGTCCTTTTTTAATATACCTCCAATTTTAAAAATATTATTTTTATGTTTTAAGGAAACATATTTAAAATAATCTCTCCATATAAGTTCGAAAATAAGCCAATAAGTCGATTGGTTTTTAAAGTGAAGTGCTTCAAACTCTTTTACTTTCCAATAGATTGTTCTGGGACTTAAGCTGCCATTTGCTAACCATGGAGAAAATTTTGAACTAAAATCTTTTCCTATTAATCCGTTTCTAGTTTTTTTATAAAAGCCGAGTTTTTTAGTTTCAAAAAAATAATAATTCAAGTGTTTTAAAGCTTCCGTTTCACCACCTTTTAGTGGAAAGGCAGAGTTTTTATTTGGTTCGAAACTATTAAAACCCAAGTTTTCTAGGCTTGGTATTGTAGTATTATTTTTTACAAGATGCGTTTTTGTTAAATATTTATTTGCTTGTAGTTTTCTTATTTCACTTTGCTTTTCTAATTGTTTTCTAAAGTTTGTAAATACGTTTGGTAATTCTTCTATATTAAAAGATATATCTTCTGGATGGTATAAAAACTGATCGTATTCTTTATAAATTGGAAACCCTTTATTCCAGATATTACATACTTGCTTGTAAATAGTTTCTTCTTCGCTAGTCCATTCGTTTTGAAGATAAAGCGCATCAAAATTAAATATAGAATTTAAATTAGCGATGCTTTTTTCAGTATAGTCATTATAAACAAATAGCGGAATACCAATATTTTCTAATTGTTTTTTTAAATCAGTAACTGTCTCTATTAAAAACTGAGCTCTATATTTTTCAGTCTTTTTAAATCCAAAACAATCTTTTTCAAACTCCCTAACATCAAAACAATAGACAGCAATTACAGTCTCACTATTATTTATTGCATTAGTTAGTGTTTTGTTATCGTGGATTCTTAAGTTATTTTTAAACCAAATTAAGCTGGTTTTGTTTTGTTTCTTCTGCATTTTTCGCTGCAATATTTTATGTGTTGCCAATTTTTTGACCACTTCTTTCGCCAAGTAAAGCTTAAGTTACAAGTTTCACATTGTTTAGAAGGTAAATTTTCTTTTTTAACGCCTTTAGGCATTTGCGAGTTTATTAATCATGCCTTTAAAAATAAAACCATGAAATGGTAAAACACTATACCAATATAGTCTTCCAGCTAAGCCTTTGGGTCTAAAAACAGCACGCTGATAAACTTTCCCTTTTGCAACTCTAAATTCTAGCCAAGCTTCTCCTGGTAATCTCATTTCAGCAAAAAGCAATAAGCGTTTTTCTTTTTTATCTACTAAAAGTACACGCCAAAAATCTAATGCATCACCTGTTTTAATATCGTTTTTATTTGTTCTACCTCGTCTTAAACCAATACCTCCAACTAGTTTATCCATAAACCCACGAATTTTCCATAGAGTGGTACCATAATACCAGCCATTATCTCCACCAATGGCACAGATTTTTGCAAATGTGCGTGTTTCGTCTTTTACTTTACGTTCTTTAACATCTTTAAAACAGCCGTATTTTGGAACATTAATATATTTTGCAGATATACGTTTTTTTTGTCTGCTACTTGCAAAAGAATCTTTCCAACTAGATATTATACTATTCTGCTTGATTTTTACAAAGGCTAATTCTAGAGCTTTATCATAACTCATAGGTTTAACATCTAGTAAAGTATTAATATTACTAGGTTTTCCAATAATTTCAACTCCCATACTATTTACAAGTGTTCTTGCTAATTTGTATGATGTAGACGTTACAAAATACAGCCAGTAGCTTGATAACTGTGGAGTCATTACAGGAAAAGTAATAATGTATCGCTTTAAATGTCTTGATTTAGCAAAACGAAGTAAAAGTTCTTTGTAGGTTAGTATTTCTGGACCAAAGATATCGTAAGATGTATTGTATAAATTTTTATTTCCTAAACTGCGTGTTAAAAAAGTTAATACATCTCTAATCGCAATAGGTTGTGTTTTAGTGTTTAACCATTTAGGTGCTACCATTACAGGTAATTTTTCTACAAGATCTCTAATAATTTCAAAAGAGCTACTTCCAGAACCTACAATAATTCCAGCTTTAAAAACCGTTAATGCATACTTAGTAGATGCCAAAATATTTTCTACATTCTTTCTAGACATTAGGTGCTTAGATAGTTTGGTGTCATTAGTAATGCCGCTTAAATAGATAACTTGCTCGCAGTTGGTTTTCTCTATTGCTTGTTTAAAATTAATTGCACAATCATTTTCCATTTGCTGAAAACTAGAAATGGAATTTGACATTGAGTGTATTAGGTAATACGCAGCATCTATATCTTTAGGTATGTTTTTTAGAGTGTCTTTGTTTAAAAAATCGACTTCAATTACTTTAACATTAGCTTCTTCAATGTATCGTTTTTCAGTTCTTAATTTACCTCTTACAGCACATATAACAGTGTGTCCTTGCTCTAAAAGTAAAGGAATAATTCGCTTTCCAATATAGCCAGTAGCACCTGTAACTAATATTTTCATAATTTATTTTGGTCTTTGGTAAGCTAATCTTTCTTTTAATTTAGGAAAAGCATACCCATCTAATCCATTAATAGTTGCAACATTAGCATCCGAAAGATTGATAAAACCATCTTCAGTCATAATATCTTGATTTATGTACAATCCTTGAATTTTACCTAAAACTAAAATAGTATCATTTTCTTTAATTTGGTATTCTCCAAGATACTTCATTTCTAATTGAATTGGAGCATCTTTTACAAAAGGCGCGAAGCTATCGTTTTTGTATTCTGATTGTAATTCTGTTTTATCAAACTCAGAAATAATGGAATTGTATTTAGCAGATGTATGATGCGCTTCTTTAAAATTTGACTCTTGAATATGGTTTATAGTGTAAAATCCTGTCTCTTTAATATTTGTATAGGTGTCTCTTGTAACCGTTGTTGGCCTACAAATAAAGCCTAAAATTGGTGGATTTGAACCTACATGAGTAACAGAACTAAACACAGCAACGTTTTCTATACCATCTTTAGATTTTGTACCAATTAGGTTTGCAGACTTAAATCCCGAACAACTATTAATAAGATTAATTTTGTATAAATGCTTAAGGTTATTAATGTCTTCTAGGCTAAAATAATGCATTTATAAAGTATTAAAATTGTTGATTTTTATATCTTTCGCGTTTAAATCGAACATTAAATTATACAATCCAAAAAACGTACGATTAATATAAATAAAGTGTTTAGAACCTCTATTTCCATTCATTTTTCGCAATTCGGTACTTTTACTATATTTTTGCCCAAGTTCGGTTATTTTACCAAAAAATTCTTTGTTAGAAAAGTCGAACGTTTCTACATGAAAAGGTTGTGTAAACAAACTTAGCATTTCATGAAACATTTCAGAAAAGAATTCTAATTCCTCAGTAGAATCGTCTGTTCTTAATATTTCTAATTCATACATTTTTTCTCTAAAAGTAATAGGATTGTTTATACTTTCAGCCTTTGCTAATTCAAAATAAGGCACATAAAACTCGTTTGGTATAGTCTTCATACAACCAAAGTCTAAAGCTATTAACTCAGCCTCTTTTGAAATTAGAAAATTACCTGGATGAGGATCTGCATGTACTTTTTTAAGCACATGCATTTGAAACATATAAAAATCCCAAAGTGCTTGTCCTATTTTATTAGCTTTTGCCTGATCTTTGTTGTGCGAAGTAAATTCAGAAAGGTGTTCACCTTCCATCCAATCCATAGTAATGATGCGTTCAGACGATAATTCTTTATAGTATTCAGGAAATTTTAGATGAGGAATATGTTTACATGCAGCAACTATTTCTTTACTTTGTGCAACTTCGAGTATGTAATTTGTTTCTTCAACAAGTTTATCTTCAACTTCTTGAAAATATTTGTCCTTATCTTTTCCTTTAATATTAAACATTTGAATAGCAATAGGTTTAACCATTGCTAAATCACTAGAAATACTATCTGCGACACCTGGATATTGAATTTTCACAGCAAGTTTTTTCCCATCTTTTTCAGCTAAATGTACTTGCCCAATACTGGCAGCATTTGTAGAAGTAGAGTTAAAGGTGTCGAAGATCTCAGTTGGTAATTTACCAAAGTATTTTTTAAATGTTTTAGTTACTAAAGGCGCAGA
>Ga0209137_1005032_pt1 | contig 10235 bp, 5 predicted proteins | sample SaaInl5LU_22_DNA_FD_184642 | JGI IMG/M metagenome (GOLD analysis project Ga0209137, IMG submission 184642) | Marine microbial communities from expanding oxygen minimum zones in the Saanich Inlet - ESP_105LU_22_DNA (SPAdes) (version 2) | ecosystem: Environmental > Aquatic > Marine > Intertidal...
TACAGGACAAATATCAAAAGCTATTCTTTTTCCGACCTTATTGAATGAAATATTGGCAAATCCACCAAAATTTATACAATAATCATACTGAGAAAACAACAACTCATCTCCGATTGGAACTAGTGGTGCACCTTGTCCACCCAAAGCAACATCTTGCGTTCTAAAATCACAGACTACTTTTTGTTGAGTTATATTGGCAATCGTTTGACCATCACCAATTTGTAGTGTAATTCCTTTTTCTGGTTGATGGAGAATGGTATGGCCATGTGAGGCTATAAAATCAATGGAATTGATATTGTTTTTTTTTAGAAAATGATTGATTTCTTTTCCTAAATAATCACCGTAGGATATGGAGAGTTCGTGGAGTTTTTCACGATTATAATGAAAGGCATTTTGTAAAATTAACTTCCATTTTTTTGTATAAGGAATGGTCTCTGCAAAAACCAGTTCAAAGTTTTGATACCCATCTTTCTGAAAAGTGATATATGCCAGGTCAATTCCGTCTAAAGAAGTACCTGACATCAATCCTAATACGGAAATCCTATTTTTATCCATATGTGTAAAAATAATAAATATTTATTAAAAATATATTACGAAATCGATATCTTTGGGGACATAAATTACGAATATAACAACAAATATACAATGGATTTTAGTTTAACAGAAGAACACTTACTAATTCGTGATGCTGCGAGAGAATTTGCACAATCCGAATTATTACCTGGCGTTATTGAAAGAGATAACAAACAAGAATTTCCACAAGAATTGGTCCGAAAAATGGGCGAATTGGGCTTTATGGGAATCATGGTTGATCCAAAATATGGAGGAAGTGGCATGGACACCATATCCTATGTACTGATCATGGAAGAATTATCAAAAATTGATGCTTCAGCCTCTGTAATGGTTTCTGTAAACAATTCTTTGGTTTGCTATGGATTGGAAGCCTATGGAACAGAAGCGCAAAAACAAAAATATCTAACAAAATTAGCAACAGGAGAACATATTGGTGCTTTCTGTTTGAGCGAACCAGAGGCAGGCTCAGATGCAACTTCACAGGCAACCACTGCTATTGACATGGGTGATTATTATCTATTGAACGGAACCAAAAATTGGATCACCAATGGCGGACGTTCTGATGTATATTTGGTTATTGCACAAACAGACAGAGCTAAGGGACATAGAGGCATCAATGCGTTTATTGTTGAAAAGGGCATGGAAGGATTTCACATTGGTCCTAAAGAAGATAAATTGGGAATTCGTGGTTCAGACACGCATACATTGCAATTTAATGAAGTAAAAGTTCCGAAAGAAAACAGGATTGGTGAAGATGGATTTGGATTTAAGTTTGCCATGAAAACTCTTTCTGGAGGAAGAATTGGTATTGCAGCTCAAGCCCTGGGAATTGCATCAGGTGGGTATGAATTGGCATTAAAATACTCAAAAGAACGAAAAGCATTTGGAACTGAAATTTGCAATCATCAAGCAATTGCATTTAAATTGGCAGATATGTTCACAGAAATTGAAGCCGCAAGAATGCTAGTTATGAAAGCAGCATGGCTAAAAGATCAAAAAGAAAATTACGACATGGCTTCAGCAATGGCAAAATTATATGCTTCAAAAGTAGCCATGGAACAAACTGTAGAAGCTGTTCAAATACATGGTGGTAATGGTTTTGTAAAAGACTATCATGTAGAACGCTTAATGCGCGATGCAAAAATCACTCAGATTTACGAAGGCACTTCCGAAATCCAAAAAATCGTCATTTCAAGAGGCGTAATTAACGGATAATTTCTTTTTTTAGCGTTTTATATATAAAATCCACCCTTTTTGGTGGATTTTTTATTTGCTTTATAGTTTTCGATAAATCTCACAGCTTCTTTTACAAACAATCCCACATTATTATTGGATTTCAAAGCACTTACAATCGATAAAAAACCCAAATAATTTTGTTTTTATTTAATTAATAATAAATAATCACTTCTAATTATTGCATTATTTTTTAGAAACCCTTCATTTTTATGAATATCCTAAAATAATGTGCCAATTTTTTTCAAACATCCTATTTCGAACCCTTCACTAATCAATAAATACATTTATCTTATTTTAACCCCTATTTTTTTGAGGGTTCATTTTAAAATTACAACGTTTTCGAAAATCACCCCCCTTGTTTTTTAGGATTAACTATATATATTTGACCCGTTCAAATAATTAAAATCAATTTAAAAACTAAAAAGAACAAACATTATGAAGAAAATTATTTTTACTTTATTATTAGCAGGAAGCTTAATAGTAACTGGACAAGAAAGTGACGACAAAGGAACATTTACATTGAGTGGTAGTGTAGATGTATATCACACAAGTAATTTTAAAAGCGGTTCTCCAGGCTCATTAGGAGTTCTTTATGGAGGAAGTGGTGCTGCTAACGGATTTGGATTGGGTATGGCGAATACCATTTTTGCGTATGAAAAAGGAAAAGCTGGAGTAGTAGCTGATTTGGCTTACGGACCAAGAGCAGTAGCTGCTAACATGTATGAAGGAGCTATCAACCAATTGTATGCATACTACAAAGCTTCAGACAAAGTAACTTTAACATTGGGTCAGTTCAATACCTTTTTAGGATATGAGGTAATTTCCCCAACAGGAAATTATCATTATTCAGTATCGTATTTATTCAATGCAGGACCTTTTTCTCACACAGGTTTAAAAGTGAATTATGCAGCTACAGAAGATTTGTCATTCTTGTTTGCATTGACAAATCCACATGGGTTGACCTCAGGTGCTAACCCTGGAAACGACTACCAATTAGGTTTCCAAACAGGCTACAAAGGGCAATATTTTAACTTAGCTTACGGAGCTGACGGATTTGGTTTTACAGATGTATTGTATTTAGATTATACAGGAGGATTTGATTTATCAGAAACATTCTATGCAGGAATCAATGCGGCCTATTCAAAATCAAAAGATGCTGATGCAGGTTACCAAGGGTTTGCATTGTATTTACAAAGCACATTTTCTGATACTTTTTCTTTAGGATTTAGACCAGAGTTTTTTACTTACACCTCTGGAGCGGGAGACACCAATGTTTCTGCTTTCACATTGTCAGCAAATCTCTCGTTAACAGAAAGTTTAAAAATCATTCCTGAGGTAAGAATTGATTCATCAAAAGACTTGATCATTCCAGGTTTCCCAGGAGACAAAACAATGACTGGAGCGACTCTTGCAGCGATTTACTCTTTCTAAAAATTAGTACCAAAAAACAAAAACTAACTAAAAAATTTACACAATGGGTTTATTATTATCAATGATTCAAGAAACAACTGCAACAGTAGACATTGCTGCTGAGGTTGAGAAAATAAACGGAGACATGGGAATGCTTTGGATGCTTTTAGCAGGTATCTTAGTATTCTTTATGCAAGCAGGATTCTTTTTAGTAGAATCAGGTATGACAGATTCGAAAAATGCAGTGAATATTGCTATGAAAAACTTCTTAGACATTGCTGTGGGATCTTTAGCTTTTTGGTTTGTAGGTTACTCTTTAATGTATGGTTCTGATGCTTTCATGGGAGTTTTCCATTGGAGCGGATTTACATTCTCTCAAGGAGCTGCAGACTTATTTTTCCAAACAGTATTCGCTGCAACAGCAGCAACTATTGTATCAGGAGCAATTGCAGGAAGAACCAAATACACTACATATGCCATTTTCAGTATCGTAATGACTGCAGTTATTTATCCAATAGCTGGTGGATGGGAATGGAATGGCGGATGGTTAAACAATACTGATGGTATTATGCCAGCAGAATTCATTGACTTTGCAGGATCATCAATTGTACATTCTGTAGGTGGTTGGGCTGCGTTAGTTGCTGCATGGATGGTAGGTCCAAGAATTGGAAAATACTTAGATGGAAAACCAGTCGAAATGCATGGACACAATCAAATGTATGCTACTTTAGGGGTATTTATCCTTTGGTTAGGATGGTTTGGTTTTAACGGAGGATCTCAATTAGCTTGGGGTGGTGATGATGCTGTTGCTGCTTCGCAAGTAGTGTTGGTTACCAATTTAGCAGCTTCAGCTGGTGCAATTGCAGCCCTAGTATTTACTTGGATTAAAAATGGAAAACCAAATTTAGGAATGACTTTAAATGGCGCACTTGCTGGTTTGGTAAGTATCACTGCAGGTTGTGGTAATATGTCAGAAAGTGGCTCTGTATTAGCTGGTTTGATTGGAGGAATCTTAGTAGTATTATCAATTGGTTTCATTGAAAAAACCTTAAAAATTGATGATGCAGTTGGCGCTATTTCAGTTCATGGAGTTGCAGGTGCTTGGGGTACATTAGCTATCGGACTTTGGGGTGTTGATGGTGATACAGGAATTGGATTATTCAATGGTGGTGGTGCAGCACAATTAGGTGCACAAGCTATTGGTGTAGTTGCTTACGCAGTTTGGGCAATTGTACTTTCATTTGTTTTCTTATACATTATCAAAGCAATATTTGGTGGTTTAAGAGTAACAGAAGAAGAAGAAATACAAGGACTTGACATCTCAGAACATGGATCAATTGCATATCCAGGAAAAAGAGTAAGAGAAATTGAATAGAAAATTAGTTTAGTTATTATTTTTATGAAAATCACATGGCTTTATTGCCATGTGATTTTTAACGAAAAAAAACTATTTTCACACCGTTACAAATTATAATAATTATACAATGAAGAAAATTGAAGCAATCATTAGAAAATCAAAGTATCGTGAAGTAAAAGAAGCATTACACCAAGTGGGTGTAAATTTTTTCTCTTATTGGGATGTTACTGGTTTGGGTAATGAAAAAGAAGGCCATGTATACAGAGGCGTAAGTTACAGTACTAGCGACATTCAAAGACGCTATTTATCAATTGTGGTCAATGACGATTTTGAAGAAGTTACCATCAATGCAATTTTAAAATCAGCAGGTACTGGAGAAGTTGGTGATGGAAAAATTTTTGTAAGCGACATTAATGAAGCTTACAGAATTAGAACAGGCGAAAAAGGAGGACAAACGTTAAACTAAAATTAAAAAATGGATTTACTTACAACAAATAATGTATGGATGATGATCTGTACTGCACTCGTTTTCTTTATGCACCTTGGATTTGCATTTTTAGAAATTGGGTTAACCAGACAAAAAAACACTATCAACATACTATTCAAAAATATTTTTATCATCACCATAGGATTACTTTTGTATTGCTTGGTTGGTTTCAATTTAATGTATCCAGGTTTTGCTGATGATTCAGCTGGATTTTTCGGATTTGCAGGTTTTGGAATATCAGCACCCTTGACCGAAACTGGTGCACTTGATCTAACTTATAACGCTGGCTACACGTATTGGACAGACTTTTTGTTTCAAGGAATGTTTGCAGCTACTGCAGCAACCATCGTTTCTGGAGCTGTAGCAGAAAGAATGAAAATTCTTCCTTTCTTAATATTCACCATTTTTTACGTTGGATTGGTGTACCCAATTGCAGGTTCTTGGAAATGGGGAGGTGGATTTTTACAACAATTAGAAACTCCTTTTTATGATTTTGCAGGATCTACATTAGTACACTCTGTAGGAGGCTGGGCTGCTGTTGTAGCTGTTTGCTTATTAGGTGCCAGAATTGGAAAATTTAAAAATGGAAAAATTCAAGCAATTCCAGGCCATAATATTCCGTTAGCAACTGCTGGTGTATTGATTTTATGGTTAGGTTGGTTTGGTTTCAATGGTGGTTCTGTACTTTCTGCTGATCCAGCATTAACATCACTCACTTTAGTAACCACTTGTTTGGCAGCTGCTGCAGGAGGTGTTGTTGCTTCTTTGGTGTCAACAATTCTTTATAAAAACCTCGATTTAACCATGTTTTTAAATGGAATTTTAGGAGGTTTGGTTGGTATCACAGCTGGTGCAGATCAAATGTCTCCTACAGACGCCATAATTATTGGAGCTATTGCAGGAACAATCATTGTTTTTGCTGTAAGTTTGATTGATAAACTAAAACTAGACGATCCTGTAGGCGCCATTGCTGTTCACCTAGTTTGCGGAATTTGGGGAACCTTAGCTGTAGGACTTTTTGGAAATTTAGCAAGTGTTGATCAATTCATCAGTCAATTAATAGGTGTTGGATCTTATGCAGTATTTTGCATAACAACCTCATTTATCATCATATTTACCCTGAAAAAAACAATGGGTATTAGAGTTAGTGAAAAAGAAGAATTAGAAGGGTTGGATGCTCATGAACATGGAATGGGTGCGTATCCAGACTTCCGTTTGAACGAACATTAAACCAACAACTTACCATTTTTAAACATCCTTAAAAGTATTTTTTAAGGATGTTTTCTTGTTTTTATGAATTTGATAATTAAAGCCATTTAAAATATAAATTATATATTTTTAATAGTATAATTTTATTTTCATTGTAAAAGTTATATTAAAGAATCGGAAAGACTACATTTTATTTAATTAAATATATATTTTTGTTGAAATAATTTAATTAATAAATGGAGAAACAAGGCTTATATTCACCTGAATTTGAACACGAAAATTGCGGTGCAGGATTCATTTGTAACCTTAATGGAGATCGAACTAATCAAATCATTCATGATGCGCTAGAAATACTCGTAAAACTAGAACATAGAGGTGGCGTTAGTGCAGATGGAAAAACTGGTGATGGTGCGGGATTATTAATCGATATTCCACATGATTATTTTAAGCGCGTTTGTGATTTTTTCATTCCAAATCCACGAGAGTATGCAGTAGGAATGGTGTTTTTACCAAAAATTTCAAATCAATATAATTTTTGCAAAAGTGTTTTTGAAAAAGAAATCAAAGCACAAGGACTAACTATTTTGGGTTGGAGAAAAGTTCCTGTTGATTCTTCTCAATTAGGCGAAATTGCCTTAGCATCAGAGCCTGTAATCGAACAAATTTTTGTTGGGAAAACTGGTGATATTTCTGAAGCAATTTTCAAAGCAAAATTATATGCTGCCAGAAAAATTGCTGAACACACCATCATCAATTCTAAAATTTCTGAAAGTCATTATTTTTATATTTCAAGTTTTTCAATCACAACGATTATCTACAAAGGCATTATCATGCCCGAAGATATTGGTCCCTATTATTTAGACCTACAAGAAATTGATTTGGTAACTCGTTTAGCACTGGTGCATCAACGTTTTTCAACCAACACAATGCCCACTTGGGAATTGGCGCAACCATTTCGTTTGCTATGTCAAAATGGAGAAATCAATACTTTGAAAGGAAACGTAAGTAGAATGCGTGTGCGTGAAGAAATCATGAAAAGTGAAGTTTTTGGTCCGCAAATGGAAAAATTATTTCCCATCATTTTACCCGGAAAATCCGATTCTGCTTCCATGGACATGGTCGTTGAATTATTGACTCATACAGGACGTTCTTTACCAGAAATTATGATGATGATGATTCCTGAAGCCTGGGAAAAACATCAAACAATGTCTCCAGAAAAAAAGGCATTTTATGAATACAATGCCTGTATCATGGAACCTTGGGATGGTCCTGCATCTGTCCCTTTTACAGACGGTGATTATGTTGGAGCGCTTTTGGATAGAAATGGTTTAAGACCATCAAGATATACTGTTACAAAAAGTGGAAAACTCATCATGTCTTCCGAAATTGGAGTGGTTGATATTGATCCATCTGATATTTTAAAACACGGACGTTTAGAGCCTGGAAGAATGTTTTTGGTGGATATGAATGAAGGAAGAATCATTGAAGATGAAGAAATTAAAAACAAAATCGTTACAGAAAGACCTTATAAAGAATGGTTGGATAAAACACGTTTGCATTTGAGAGATGTTCCTTACACTAACGAAACTTGCCCAATTGAAACCATTGATATCAAAACCAGACAGCGCTTATTCAATTATACATTTGAAGATATTCAAGAAGTAATTACACCTATGGCTCAAAAAGCAAATGAAGCTTTGGGTTCCATGGGAACAGATACTCCATTAGCTGTTTTATCAGACAGACCACAGTTGATTTACAATTATTTCAAACAATTATTTGCGCAAGTAACCAATCCGCCTTTGGATGGAATTCGTGAACAAATTGTAACTGATATTAGTTTAAATCTCGGAAAAGACCGTAATATTTTTAGCATCACGCAAAGACAATGTAGAAAATTACGCATTCAAAATCCTGTGATTTCCAATGCTGATTTAGAAAAAATTCGCAGCATTCAAATTGAAAGTTTTAGAGCAGAAACCATTCAAATGTTATATCCAAAAGCAGAAGGGTTGAATGGCTTGGAGAATGCACTTGACAATATCATCACACAAGTAGAAAAAGCGTTGGAACGAAAGAAGAACATCATTATCTTATCTGATAGAGGTGTTTGTCAAGAATTCGCACCAATTCCAGCTTTATTAGCCTGTTCGTATGTAAATCACCAACTGAATCGTTTACGTAAACGTTCCTATTTTGATATCATTATTGAATCTGCTGAACCACGTGAGCCACATCATTTTGCTACCTTATTTGGTTATGGCGCAAGTGCCATCAACCCATATATGGTCAATGAAATTATCAGAAAGCAGGTGACAGATGGATTTATAACAGGTATTGATGAACAAAAAGCGGTTGATAATTTCAACAAAGCGATTGGAAAAGGAATCCTGAAAATCATGAACAAAATCGGAATTTCTACATTGCATTCTTATAGAGGTTCTCAAATTTTTGAAATTGTTGGATTCAATTCTCCGTTTGTAGAAAAATACTTTCCTTATACGACATCAAGAATCGAAGGAATTGGTTTGTATGAAATTGAAAAAGAAATTCACGAACGCTACAAACAAGCGTATCCAAACAATACGATTGATAAAAAATTAGGCTTAAATATTGGGGGTGATTACAGATGGAGACGAAATGGTGAACGCCATTTATTCAATCCAACAACCATCTCTAAATTACAGCAAGCTGTCCGATTGAGTGATCAAGCAAGTTATGACGTGTATGCAAAAGCCATTAATGAGCAAGCTGAAAACTTAATGACAATTAGAGGTTTGTTTGAGTTCACGAATTTAGATCCCATCTCAATCGACGAAGTAGAACCTTGGACAGAAATCGTAAAACGTTTTAAAACAGGTGCCATGTCTTACGGGTCTATTTCCAAAGAGGCGCATGAAAATTTAGCAATCGCTATGAACAGAATTGGAGGAAAATCTAATTCTGGTGAAGGTGGAGAACACAGAGAGCGTTTTCAAAAAGATGCTAATGGAGATAGTAGAAATTCTGCCATCAAACAAGTAGCTTCTGGACGTTTTGGTGTAACTTCTCATTATTTAGCAAATGCAAGAGAAATTCAGATTAAAATGGCTCAAGGCGCAAAACCTGGTGAAGGCGGACAATTACCTGGCGAAAAAGTATTGCCATGGATTGCAAAAGCACGAAACTCAACTCCTTTTGTAGGATTGATTTCTCCTCCTCCTCATCACGATATTTATTCCATTGAAGATTTAGCACAACTTATTTTTGATTTAAAAAATGCCAATCGTGAAGCTAGAATCAATGTAAAATTGGTTTCAGAAGTAGGTGTTGGGACTATTGCTGCAGGTGTTGCCAAAGCAAAAGCAGATGTCGTTTTGATTTCCGGATATGATGGAGGAACAGGAGCTTCTCCCCTAACTTCCCTAAAACATGCAGGCTTGCCCTGGGAGCTTGGATTAGCTGAAGCACAACAAACATTAGTTCTCAATAATTTGAGGAGTAGAATTGTGGTGGAATGTGATGGACAGTTAAAAACGGGACGTGATGTTGCGATTGCAGCATTGTTAGGTGCAGAAGAATTTGGTTTTGCGACCGCCCCTTTGGTTGCCTCAGGGTGTATCATGATGCGAAAATGTCATCTCAATACTTGTCCTGTTGGAATTGCAACTCAAGACAAAGAATTACGTAAAAATTTCAAAGGAACTCCAGAGCATGTAATCAATTTCTTCTACTACATTGCTGAAGAATTACGTGGAATTATGGCGCAATTAGGTTTCAGAACTTTGGAAGAAATGGTGGGACAAACGCATAAAATCAATGCTAATAAAGCCATCAAACACTACAAAGCGAAAGGATTGGATTTGTCAAATATTTTGCACAGACCCTCTTCATACAGGACCAGAATTGTAAGAAATACGGAACAACAAAACCATAATTTGGATAACGTATTGGATTTTACAATTCTAAAAGATTCTCACAGAG
>Ga0209137_1005035_pt1 | contig 10230 bp, 7 predicted proteins | sample SaaInl5LU_22_DNA_FD_184642 | JGI IMG/M metagenome (GOLD analysis project Ga0209137, IMG submission 184642) | Marine microbial communities from expanding oxygen minimum zones in the Saanich Inlet - ESP_105LU_22_DNA (SPAdes) (version 2) | ecosystem: Environmental > Aquatic > Marine > Intertidal...
TGAGAATACACCCAAGGACATATAAATATATGTAGTGCCTTTAAGTTATTTTTTCTAAAATACTTTAAGGGTGCGATTTTAAATCTTCAATGGTGTAAAACTATAGTTCAATTATTTAATTACTTATTTTTTACTATTTTTTTGATTTTTTTAAAATGCTTCCAAGAAATATCTTTAGATACTGGATTTGACTTCAATTTGAGTTTATTAACTTCTTCAAATCGTTCGTTGTCTTTTGCTTCCATTTTTTCTGCGTGTTTTACAGCACTATCAATATACATATTTTTCAAAATAGAACCAACTTTAAACGACGCTTCGTGCTGATCTAATTGCCCTTTTTCTATTTTTTCTAAAATCTCTAAAAACTCAAATAACAAGTTTTCATTTAATTCATCTTTTCTTAATTTATTGAATATATCAGTGTAATATTGAAACAAGAATTTGCATTTATTCATTGCTTCGTCTCTAAAATTAGGAGAAGACAAATTATTTTTATAAACATTTTTCAATTGTATCATTTCATTAACTTCATTCCGTAAAATACTACTGTGTTTTATTTTTCGAATCATTTCAGTTTTATCAATTACATTATTTTCGTTAATCATATTTTTTAATTGTAATCTTTGATTGTCGTCCATTATAAATATAATATAGAAAACGATTTAAGTATTTTTATTTTAACATAATTAAAGTTAAATAATAAAAAATATAGTTTTATATAATATGGATGCCTATATATATTTGTATTTGTTCTTATTTTTAGTAAGTATTTATTTGGTAAAATATTTTAATGATAAAACCAGTGCCAAATTTCCGAAAGCATATATAAAATCTGATTTATATTATTATCCAACAAATTATAATTTAACTACATTTAATTCAAGTGAAAACAAGTATATAACTATTTTGAAGTCAGAAATGATGATATATAGTATTGCACTACAATATATACTTGGACCTATTATAAAAATATATTCTTATCCTAAAAAGATATTATTTCACTATATTCATAAAATGGTTTGAAAAATAAATAATGTTACAAAATAAATAAAATATGTTTATAAAATATAAAACATAATGGAACTTATAATTTTTGGTAATTCAATAAGTCTTTTCAATTTAGCAGTAATGACGTTTTTATATATTTTTACAATTTCTATGACCCTGTGTGGAACTATAACAGTTGATGATATAAAAAGTATATTATCTTTTTCGTTTCAGAGAAAAAAAGAAACTGAAGAAGAAGACAAAGAAGGTTTTTCAAATATATTTAAAAAAAGGTCTTTTAATAAAGAGGAAAAATTTAGTCAAAACAAATGCATAGATAATAATTGCACGCATCCACTAAATAGTAAAAACGCGTATGAGTTTGAACCTGGGTCTTATGCTGTTGATAAAAATTATTTTGATTTGTTAAACTAAATTATAAACTAAACAACTAAATATTTATTGAAGCAACAGAGTATAATGTAAATAATGTAAACAATTTATATATAATAAATTATATGTTTATTATATATTACAATGCCCAAAACGAAATCAATAAAAGTAATTAAAAATAAAACAAGAAAAAAAATCAAACTAATCCAAGGACTTATTCAAAAACAAGATTCATCAGATGACTCTAACTGTTTATCGTTGGAACCATTTCAAGCAAAATTTGAGAAACAATTTTCAAAAAGTTTAGTAAAATCTAATCAATCATTTAAAAAGAAAATTGCAACACAGTTATTACAGCAATTTGCTCCGACAACATTGAATCCAAGAAATGATTTTTATAACTATATTAATTATATTTGGTTAAAAAAGTTAGAAGTTACTGACAAACAAAAGTATATTGTTCAATTTGATGACTTTCGTTTAGTTCAGGACCGTGTATATCAAGAACTTGACCGGCATATAATGGATTATATAAAATCAAATAAAAATCGCTTATCAACCGAGTTAGAAAATTTCCGCACATCGGTTGTTAATATGAACTCAAAAGATGATAGTAGAAAATTAGCATTAAAACATGTGGATTATGTAAACAAAATATGTAATACAAATGATGAAAAACATTTATGGAAATTATTGGGTCATATAAATAGTGATGAAATGATTGCGTCATCCGCCCCATTTGTATGGTCAATCGCACCAAATGAAAAACAATCAGTGAATTATTGTTCTTATATTTATCCTCATTCATTTACAATATTAGATATAAATGTGTATTTTGATAAAAGTTCATATGCCAACAATTATAAAAACGAATTTAGAAAGCATTGTAGAAAATTGTTTGATACATTATTAGGAAAAAATAATTATAACTTTAATCCAAATGATGTATTAGATGTGGAAATAGAGTTAATAAATACATATGATTGTAAAGGTGTAATGAAAACATCTGGGCTTTATAATAAGGTTACTAAAAATGAAGCTATGGAAAAATATGGATTTAATTGGGAAGAATTCACAAAGGCACTTGGGTACACAAACGCACCATCTTTTTTTGTTACAAGTAGTTTAGAATACTTAAAATGTGCGACTGCATTAATGAAAGAAAAATGGAACAGTGAAAAATGGAAAACATATTGGGTATGGATATTTTTACGACAAATTGCTCGTTTAACAAAAGACTGGGAAGAAATTACATATAAGTTTCATGGTGAGTTCCAAAGAGGTCAAGAAAAGATAAATTACAGTGATTCAGTTAGTGTTTCATTATACATGTCTGTTCCATTTAATACTTTTTTAACAAATCAGTATATAAAACATCATACAAATCCAAACGCACTTTCATATGTAAAAACATTATGCGAAGAACTAAAAATAGTTTTTATGAGAATTATTAAAAGAAATAAATGGTTGGCCCCAAAGACAAAAAAATATGCATTGTTAAAATTGAAAAATATAGAATTTTTAATTGGTCACGTTGCAAAATTACGCGAAGACCCTTTGTTGGATTATACAACTAATTTATACGATAATATGAAAAAAATTCACACATGGCGACATAAAAGATTTATTAAATTAGATGGCAAACCTACAATAGATATACCATTGATGGACTGGTCGGAATATCCAGTAAAAATGGCAGGCAATCAAGCATACATTGTAAATGCATCTTATACACCAGTTAAAAACAGCATTTTTATTAATTTGGGTTATATTCAAAAACCATTTATAGATATGAACGAGCGCGGAATAGAATACAATTTGGCTAATATTGGATTTACTATTGGACACGAACTATCGCACGCATTGGATGATTGGGGAAGTAAATATAACCATAAAGGTAATTTATACGATTGGTGGACACCAAAAGATAAAATAATATTCAAAAAAATGCAAAATGAAATAACGTCGCAATATACCGAATTTGCCAAAAGAGATAAAATTGTATATGATGCTGCTATTGGCATTGGTGAAAATGTTGCGGATATTTCTGCTTTGGCGATTGTAGATGAATATTTACGTGACTTTCAAGAAAAAAACAGCACTTTACCCGCAATAAGGTCATTATCTTATGAAGCACTTTATACATATTATGCGTTTCAAATGAAACAACGATTGGCGACTAACGCATTAGCAGCACAATTAAAAACAAATCCACACGCTCTTGATAAATATAGAACAAATATTCCTTTATCAAGGTCTCAAATATTTAGAGCATTATTTAATATTAAAAAGGGAGATAAAATGTGGTGGAATAATACAAATACAATTTGGTAGTGTAGTCTTTTTTTATATATTTTTAATTATTTTGTATAATTTTTTTTTCACTATATAAAAATAGGCGTTTGAAATATTAAAATGTTTAAAAAGTGGTTTCGCATTTTTCACAATAAATAATAGTTTGACTTTCGTCTGGGGTAATATCAACTGAATCGCGCACAAATATATGACTGCATTTTGATTTTAACGTGTTACATATGTTTTTTGTTTCTTTTTTATAAAATACAATTAACTCTTTATAATACACAATTTTTTCATTATTATGCTTAATTTTGTCGCATGATTTCTCGTTTATTTTTAATTCTTCTAAATAATTTATTAATGCTTCTAACTGGGAAATTATGTTTTGCTTCTGTTTTTTTTGTTCCAACAAGGAATGGATTTTACATTGGGGAATTTTGGTATTTTTTTCTTTGGTATTCTTTTCCCCCCCAATAAATTTTACTTTTTTATATGTTGTATCAGTTCTATTCATTAATAATTATTTATATTATAATAATTATTAACTTCATTTCTTTATTTCTTTATTTCTTCATTTCTTTATTTCTTTATTTCTTTATTTCTTTATTTCTTTATTTCTTTATTTCTTTATTCTATAAGTTAAGATTTTTAATTTATTTATTTAGTTGTTATCTAGTTTTTCATTTGCCTCTAAAAATTATTTACAAATACATACTGTAAAGGGCTGAAATATTTTCTTTATCATTTTTGATAAGTTTATCGACCGTATCACACGTTACTGTCATTGGAAATTCTACTTTAATTGCCATATCTTTTTCAAACAAATTATTATCTGTTTCCATAAGTCTAAATAAGTTCAATTTGGTGTAAATAATTTCTAAACATCTTTTCAAATTTCGTACACCTTTTTCTTGATTACATACAATGTGATGCTCCATTAAATAACTAATAGTTTCTTTGGGAATTACAATATCATCTTCACTAAACTTTACTTGGTCTCTAATTTTGGGCAATAAATAATCATTTACAATAACTGATTTTTCTTTATTTGTGTACCCCTGTGTTTGAATTCTATACATCCTGTCCTTTAAAATAGGATTAATTTTGCTCTCATCATTGTAACTAAAAATAAATAAACATTTACTCAAATCTAAATCCAATTCTGAAAAATATTTATCGTGAAATTGAGAGTTTTGTGTTGTATCGGTAAGATGGGTTAGAATGCCAATTATTTCTTCCCCTTTTGGAGTATCCGAAACCTTATCAAGTTCATCAAAATAAATAATTGGGTTCATACATTTACTATCGACCAATATTTGAACGATTTTACCCCAAATACTGCCTTCATATGTATAAGAATGGCCCTCAAGAACACTACTATCTGTTGCTCCACCAAGAGCAATAAAAGAAAAAGGTCTATTTAAAATTTTACTTATACCTTCTTTTACAAGACTAGTTTTACCAGTTCCAGGTGGTCCATGTATAGCAATAGAAGTTCCAATTGCTTTAGGATTTGTAATAAATTGACCTAACATTTGAATAATTTGTAATTTTGCATCATTTAAACCAAAAACTGCTTCATTTAAAGTTTGTTGTGCTTTTTTCATAAATTTGTGACATTTTTCAACACCATCGTCAATGGAAACATCCAACTTGTTATATTTATTAAACGGAATTCTCATAAACATATCAATCCAATTTTTGATTTTATAATACTCACTATTTCCTGGATCCATGTAACGAATAGAATTGATTTTATTCATTGCGGCCGCCTTAAAAGTAGCAGGAATATCCGCATCTAAAACCATAAAGCGGTATGGTTTCTTAACTTGAATTAATTCATTAATGTCGTCCATTTTTTTATTTGCGTGTTTTTGTTCTGTTAAAGATAACTTTTTATAATATCCAATATCTTTCAAATTTTTATCCTTTACTTTTTTTTTAAATTCTTTCAGATTTTTATTACTTTCTTTTTTATTTTTTTTATTTTGAATTTTTTGCTTTTTTTTAATTTTCTTATCGCATATTTTTATACACTCTTTTATTGTTGAGTTATTGGTGTTTTTATTGTCACGAAGATATTTTGAAATACGTATCAATTCTTCAATATTATCATCATTATCATCATCATCATCAGAATAATCATTATTTTTGTTTTTATTATTGTTTTTAAGGTTTTTTTGTTTTATAATTGAAGTTTCTTCATAATTTTTTAAAATATCATTGTCTTCTCTCTCCGATTGTGAGTCTTGTTCACTATTTTCCTCTTCACTTTCTGACACTGATTGAGATTCAGAGTCAGATTCAGAACCCGAATCATAATCATAATCAGAATCAGAACCATCATCAGAATCATAATCAGAATCATAATCAGAATCAGAATCCGAATCATAATCAGAATCAGAATCCGAGTAATATTTTCGTTTTTTCTTCAGTTTATGCTTTTCAATATCTTTTATGTCTTTTTCAGTCAATGTAAAAATAATATTTACATCTTTATTCATCTTATTATTTTTTTTACGTGTGTGTTTTTGTTCAGATTCAGATTCAGTTTCAGATTCAGATTCAGTTTCAGTTTCAGATTCAGATTCAAAGTCAGAGTCAGAGTCAGAACTAGAATCTCGTTTCTTTTCCTTTTTCTTTTCCTTTTTCTTTTCGTCTTTATTTGTCCCGGCTGTTTTAGACTTGATTTTATCAATAAGTTCCTTATTTTGAAGAAATTTTTTGTCGGATTTTACTTTTTCTTTCATATGTTTGGAAGGAAACATAGTTGCCAAAAATTTTCTGTATTCCACAAAATCGAAATCATCATCATTATTATTTTTTCCCATATATCCGCAACCTAGTTATATAATATTATTATAATAATTTTAAGTCATTTACAAAAACTATATTAAAACGAAAAATATTTATTTTGAAAACAATTTAAATGTAATTTTTAAAAAAAATGATTGAATAAAAGAATATAAATCTATAGTAATATATTATAAAAGATGTCAATGAAAATGTCTTACACAAATTCCAAAATTATTGGTATCCAATTTAGTATTTTATCACCAGATGAAATTAGACGAGCATCTGTGGCTGAAATAACATCGAAGGACACATATATAAATAATAAACCTTGTATAGGTGGATTATTTGATCCACGTATGGGTGTTTTAGAACCGGGGATGTTATGTCCTACAGATGGGTTGAGTTATATGGATACTCCTGGTTATCCAGGTCACATTGAATTAGCAAGACCTGTATTTTATATTCAATATATGCCGACTATTTTGAAAATATTAAAATGTGTATGCTTCAAATGTAGTAAGTTGTTAGTAAGCAAGGAAAAACATAAACATGCGTTGGACTATGATAATGAAGCAAGATGGAAGTATATATTTGATGCTGCCAAAGACATAAAGGCGTGTGGTGATGATACAGAAAATGGATGTGGATGTGTAAAACCAAAAATCAAAAAGGAAAGCGGGATTGTTTCATTATTTGCTGAATGGAAAGACAAAGATTCGGACGAACCTATTGTAATAAAAATGACAGCAGAAATGGTGCTTAAAATATTCAAACGTATATCAGATGAGGACGTTCATTTTATGGGATTTAGTCCAGTATTTTCAAGACCAGATTGGATGATTTGCCAAGTGCTAGCAGTGCCACCGCCGGCGGTTAGACCTTCCGTAAAACACGACGCACAACAAAGGTCTGACGACGATTTGACGCATATTTTGGTGAATATTATAAAAACGAATAACTTCTTAAAAGAGAAAATACAAAATAAAGCATCTGATGGTGTTATTGATAATATGACGGAACTTGTTTTACAGTATTATATTGCCACACAAGTGGATAATAAGATTCCCGGTGTTGCGTCTGTAGCACAACGCTCTGGAAGACCATATAAATCTATAAAAGACAGATTGAATGGCAAAAGTGGTCGTATGAGAGGCAATTTAATGGCAAAACGTGTTGATTTTAGTGCGCGTTCTGTTATTACTGCGGATCCTAATATTTCAATTAGAGAACTAGGTATTCCAATGAAAATTGCTAAAAATATTACGAAACCGGTTGTTGTAAATGACCTCAATAAAAAGTTTTTAATGAAACTTATTCATAATGGTCCGGAAGTGTGGCCTGGTGCTAAAATTCTTGAAAAACAAAATGGTGAATCTATTAGTCTTCGATATTTTACAGATAGGAAGTCCATTGTAATTGATAATGGTGACATTGTTCACCGTCATATGATGGATGGTGATGCTGTATTATTTAACAGACAGCCGACACTTCATAGAATGAGTATGATGTGTCATTTGGCTAAAATTATGAAGCAAGGTGATACATTTAGATTAAATGTGGCGTGCACAGCACCGTATAATGCTGATTTTGATAAACCACTCTGTCAAAAACAGGAGGCGTGAAAAGCGTGAAACCTCCTAGTCATTATATAAAATGGCGAAACACCTTGATGCGGGAAACTCCTTAGAGTCTTAAACTACCACCTTTTATTGGAAACAATTTGAGGGAACACGGTTAATAGCCGTACCCAATGGTAATAATGTTTAAGAATTGGACAATCCGCAGCGTTACTGTCTAAGTCCATTATGATAGGATATGATAGGCGTTCAGAGACTGAACGGGTGTTGGTGAACAATGAAGGACAATCAATCCAGAGTTTGCTTAAGATACAGTCCGACCCAAAGGGAAACTTTTGGGATTCGTCGGGAGATGAAATGAATTTACATATGCCACAAGATATAGAAGCAGAAATGGAACTACGAAACCTAGCTGCTGTAAATAATCACCTAATTAGTCCAGCAAAAAACTCGTCAATTATTGGTATATTTCAAGACTCAATGTTGGGAGCATACCAATTTACAAGAGCAAACTTAAACTTTACTCCGAGAGAAGCAATGAATTTGCTAATGGAAATAAAAAATGTAGATGAAAAAGAAATACAAAAAATATTGAAAGATAACAACAATAAAATAAATAGTTTTGACTTGTTAAGTCAAATATTACCACCTTTGTCAATTAAATATGAAACAGAGGCATTCAAAAAAAGTAAAGAAAAAGAAAATTACGCAACATCCAATAAGGTTATTGAAATAAAAAATGGAAAGTTTATTAGAGGTCAAATAGATAAAAAAGTTTTAGCTGGAGGAACCAGTGGTCTTATTCAGCGAATCAATAACGATTTTGGAAATATTGCCGCTTGTAATTTTATAGATGATTTACAAAATATTGTTACCAAGTATATGATTTCATCGTCATTCAGTGTAGGTATTAGTGATTTAATTTCCAACCAGAAGACAAACGATGAAATTATTAGTGTCATTACTGGAAAAAAAGAAGAAGTTAAAAATGTTATTGAACAGGTTCAATTAGGAATATTTGAAAATAATACAGGAAAGTCCAATTTGGACGAATTTGAATACCAAGTGAATAATATATTGAACCAAGCAACAAATGAATCAGGCAAAATTGGTCTCAATAGTTTGGATAAGAATAATCGTTTTGTAAATATGGTGAAAGCCGGGTCTAAAGGTTCAGATTTAAATATTTCCTTTATGATTTCTTGTTTAGGTCAACAAAATGTCGACGGAAAGCGTATTCCCTATGGATTCGATCAAAGAACCCTACCACATTTCAATAAATATGACGATAGTCCTAGTGCAAGAGGATTTGTAGAAAGTTCATATATTAACGGATTATCGCCACAAGAATTATTCTTCCACGCCATGGGTGGTCGTGTTGGTCTTATTGATACTGCTGTAAAGACTTCTACTACTGGTTACATTCAAAGAAGATTAATTAAGGGTTTGGAAGACTTGATGGTAAATTATGATATGACCATTCGCAACAATAAAAATAAAATAGTCCAGTTCAGCTATGGAGAAGATAATTTTGACAATGTAAAAATAGAAAATCAAAATTTGGCATTAGTGGAAATGAATATTCAAGAAATATATGATCACTATTTGTTGCCAAGTGACAACAAACCTATTAAAACATTGTCAAATATATTTTTGAAGAGTATAAATGCCAAGATAAACAAAGATATGTCTGCTTATACAGAAAAGGCCAATAATTATATAAAAATGATGATTACAATGAAAGACCGTATTATAAAAAATGTGTTTAATAACAAGGACGACACCACTGTTAGTTTACCAGTTTCGTTTAAATACATCATTGACAACATCAAGGAACAAATGCACATAACTTCTACATCTCTTGTTGATATTACATTATTGGAAGCATATGAAATTATTGAGGCTTATTATGACAAATTGTCTTCTTATCATTACTTTGCTCCAAATGACCTATTTAAAACACTATACTTCTTCCATTTGTCTCCAAAACAGTTGCTTATTGTGAAGCGTTTTAATAAGGCAGCATTGTTTCTATTATTGGATACGATTATTGTTTCATATAAGAGGGCGATTGTGTCACCTGGTGAAATGGTTGGTGTTATTGCGGGTCAAAGTATTGGTGAGGTTTCTACACAGATGACTTTGAATTCTGTAACTTACGATACATTAATATTAGTTC
>Ga0209137_1005043_pt1 | contig 10220 bp, 7 predicted proteins | sample SaaInl5LU_22_DNA_FD_184642 | JGI IMG/M metagenome (GOLD analysis project Ga0209137, IMG submission 184642) | Marine microbial communities from expanding oxygen minimum zones in the Saanich Inlet - ESP_105LU_22_DNA (SPAdes) (version 2) | ecosystem: Environmental > Aquatic > Marine > Intertidal...
CGGTCAAATAACACCCCATCGGCGCCGCCCGCCTGACGCGCCGCATTCAAGCCAGCGACAAGGCCCTGACCGGCGGCTTCTTCATAGCCGGTGGTGCCATTGATCTGGCCCGCCAAAAACAACCCGGGCAAAGCCTTGGCTTCCAAGCTCGGCAAGAGGGCGCGCGGGTCGACATAATCATATTCAATAGCATAGCCCGGACGCAAAATTTCAACCTTCTCAAGCCCCGGAATGGTGCGAATAAACGCGTCCTGCACATCGGCTGGCAGCGAGGTGGAAATACCATTTGGATACACCGTGTCATCGTCGAGGCCTTCCGGCTCGAGGAAAATCTGATGATGTTTGCGTTCTGGAAAACGCGCCACCTTATCTTCAATCGACGGGCAATAGCGCGGGCCAACGCCCTTAATTTGCCCTGAATAAACCGCCGATAGATTGATGTTTTTCTCGATAATATCAAATGTCGCCTGCGTCGTGCCGGTGATATGACAAACCGTCTGCGGCGCCTCAATATGGCTGGTCATAAATGAAAATGGCACAGGCTCATCATCAGCCGGTTGCGCCTCAAGACGCTGCTTATCAATGGTTTTGCCGTTCAGTCGCGCTGGCGTGCCGGTCTTCAACCGGCCCATGGAAAGGGCGCCGGTTTCTTCGGCCAGCGCGTATAGGCGTTTCGACAGATTAATCGCCGGTGCCTCGCCATGCCGACCAGCAGCCACGCGCTGCGTGCCAATATGAATAATACCATCGAGGAAAGTGCCGGTTGTTAAAACAATGGCCGCCGCATAATGGCTTTGCCCATCAGCCGTCATCACGCCCGTGGCACGGCCATCCTTGACCATAATGTCATCAACCGCCGCTGCCAAAACCGACAAATTATCGGTTTGCTGAATGGCTTGCTGCATGGCCAAGCGATAGAGCTTGCGGTCAGCCTGCGTGCGCGGGCCCTGAACCGCTGGACCTTTGCGGCGATTAAGCAGGCGGAACTGAATACCGGCAACATCAGATACCCGGCCCATTAAGCCATCCAGCGCATCAATCTCGCGCACCAAATGGCCCTTGCCAACACCGCCAATGGCCGGATTGCACGACATTTCGCCGATTGTCTCGAGCTTATGGGTCAACAGCACCGTGCGCGCGCCATAACGCGCTGCCGCCGCCGCCGCTTCGCAACCGGCGTGCCCGCCACCAATAACAATGACATCCCAATGGTTTGGTTTTGTGTTCATGGCGCGGTTGTAACCTTCTCAGCGCGAAAACTCAAGCGTCGGCATGGCCAATGTTTCACGTGAAACATTTAATCTATTTGCCAATGCAGAAATCAGCGAAGACAATATCCAATAAGGCCTCGACATCAACCGCCCCGGTGATGCGCCCCAGAGCGCGTGCCGCTAAGCGCAAATCCTCAGCCGCCAACTCAAGCCCGCTATCGGCAATTTCTTCGGCCCGCTGCAAGCACACAATAGCCTCAGACAAAGCCTGTTTGTGCCGTTGCCGCGTTAGCACCGGCGCTTCCCGCACCCCATAGCGCTCGCTGATCAGCGTCGCCAACGCCTCGAAAAACCCAGTGACGCCATCGCCCATTGTTGTCGATAGGGCAAAATCAAAGCCATCCGGCGCCGCCTGCAAATCGGTCTTATTATATAGAGTCAAGTCACTGGCGCTGTTCGGCGGCGTCTCAATCGCCTCGACATCGGCAGCGCTCACCCAAATCCGCAAGTCGGCTTCCTCGGCCTGAAGCAGGGCGCGGCGCACGCCCTCGCGTTCAATGTCGTCACCCGCCGCCCGCAGGCCAGCCGTATCGACCAGCGTCACCGGCACGCCGCCAAGCACCATGGCAACCTCAATAACATCGCGTGTGGTGCCAGCGCGGGCCGACACTATAGCCGCATCGCGACCGGCCAACATATTGATAATGCTGGACTTTCCGGCGTTTGGCGGGCCCAACAGAGCGACCCGCAAGCCGTCGCGCAAGCGCAAGCCACGTTCGTCCGCCACATGCGCCTGCATGGCAGCGCGCAATTCTGGCACCCGTTTCAAAGCGGCGCGGCCGAGACCGCCGGGTAAATCTTCATCAGCAAATTCGAGGTCGGCTTCCAAATGCGCCAATGTCTGTTTCAGCTCATCGCGCCAATTGGTCATTAAGTCGCGCAAGCCACCGGCCATTTGATTAAGCGCTTGTTGCTGTTGCGCGCGCCCCTCGGCGTCAATCAAATCGGCAATCGCCTCGGCGCCAGTTAAATCCATTCGCCCATTCATCACCGCCCGCCGGGTAAAGGCGCCAGCCTCAGCTGGTCGCACATCATCCAAACCGGCCAGCGCCTCGAGCACTGATTGAGTGCAGGCAATGCCGCCATGAATATGCAGCTCCACCATATGCTCTCCGGTGAAACTATGCGGCGCTTGAAATAAGAGAACCAGCGCTTCATCGAGCAGGGCGCCATCTTGCGGGTGATAGATTTTACGCAAGCTGGCTTGCCGTGGCGGTGGCAATTGTTTCACCCCCAGCGCCGCCAGTGCATCAAAAGCCTGCGGCCCGCTCAAGCGCACCACAGCCAAGGCGGCACGCCCCGGCGCCGTCGACAGGGCAAAGACCGTATCGCCATCGGCGCTCATCTGCTTGCTCATATAACCCTCATTGATTTGCAGCGCCAGCCGATCAGGACTAGCATTCAGCAATAGCTTGGCTAAAGTGGCGCATATGACAAATCAGTTCAACCAAAACCGTCTCGCCGAAGCCACCTCACCTTATCTACAGCAGCATAAAGATAATCCTGTGCATTGGCAGCCGTGGGAACAGGCAGTGTTTGACGAAGCGCGGCGCCGCAATGTGCCGGTGCTGCTCTCGGTCGGCTATGCGGCGTGCCATTGGTGTCACGTCATGGCGCATGAAAGTTTTGAAGATGACGAGGTCGCGGCGCTGATGAATGCGCATTATGTGTGCATCAAACTCGACCGCGAAGAACGCCCCGATCTCGATGATATTTACATGACCGCCCTGTCGATGATGGGCGAGCAGGGCGGTTGGCCGCTCACCATGTTTCTTGATGCCGAGGCCCGGCCGTTTTGGGGTGGCACTTATTTTCCCAAATTACCGCACTATGGCCGCCCCGGGTTCATGCAAATTCTGCAGGAACTATCAAGGCTTTACGCCCAAGAGCCCGCGCGTATTGCAAAAAACGCTCAAACGCTTGCCGACGGGCTTAGCGCCCGCGCCCGGGCTGATGCGCGCGGCGATATGCCGGCCGATTTGCCACGCCGTGCCGCCCAAAGCATGAGCGCCCATATCGATCGCACGCTCGGCGGCTTGGCCGGTGCCCCGAAATTTCCGCAGCCCTTTCTCTATCAATTCCTCGCCGCGCAAGCCCAGCTTCTTGGCGATGACGACATCACCGAAGCGGTGCGCTTCAGCCTATCGCGGATGTGTGCGGGCGGCCTATATGATCACATTGGCGGCGGCTTTGCTCGCTATAGTGTCGACGCCGAATGGCTGGTGCCGCATTTTGAAAAAATGCTCTATGACAATGCGCTGCTCATCCAGCTGATGTGCGACGTCTACCGACAGCAGCCCGACCCCATCATCGCCCGTCGTATTGCCGACACCATTGACTGGTTGGCTCGCGACATGCAACTCGAGGGCGGCGCCTTTGCCGCCAGCCTCGACGCCGACACGGAAGGCGAAGAGGGCCGGTTTTATGTTTGGTCAAAGGCCGAAATAAGCACCCATCTCGGCGCCGCAGCCGAAGCCTTTTGCGCCGCCTATGGCATCACTGAGGGCGGTAATTTCGAGGGCCATAATATCGCCAATCGTTTGCACATCACCAGCGACCCCGATGGTGAGGCCGACGATGAGGCTGATTTCGACGCCGCTCGCGCCACGCTCTTGGCCATACGTCATCAGCGCGTGCGGCCCGGTCGCGATGATAAAATTCTCGCTGATTGGAACGCCATGGCGATTGCCGCGCTTTGCGACGCCTCGGCGCTTTTCGATCGACCCGATTGGGCGGCTCTGGCCGAGACCGCTTTTGCCGCTATGCGCGCCGCCCTTGATACAGCCGAAGGCGGACTGGCGCATAGTGCCCGCAACGGTCAACAGCTCGACCTCAGCTTAGCTGGCGACCTCGCTTTTGGCGCTAGCGCCGCCTGCGGCTTAGCCACATTAACCGGCAATCTTGATTACCTCGCCGTCGCCGAGGGCTGGGCGGCGCACTTACAGGCGGGCTTTATAGATACCGCGCGCGGCGCTTATTTTGCCAATCAAGCCGACACCGAGGGACTGTTGGTGCGCAGCCGTCCGGCGCAAGACAATGCAGCCCCCAGCGCCAATGCCGCCGCCGTCATGGCGCTGGGTCAATTGGCGGCGCTGACCGGCCAGCAAAGCTATCGCCAGCGCGCCGAGGCAGCTTTTGTTGCCCTGTCGGGCCTGTTGGCCAAGCAATATCCATCAATGACCAGCCTCTTGCTCGGCAAGCTGAAGCTTGATCACTGTGTCAGTATTATCCTCTTGGCCGGTGCCGCCGGCCAAGAGGACGCTGACTTTATCGCCCTCAAGCGCGCCGCCCAAGAGCACCGTATCTTTGCCAAATATGTCACTTGCCCGCACCCAGACCAGCGCTTGCCAGAAAGCCATCCGGCGCATGGCAAGACAGCCTTAGACGGTGCGCCGACGGCCTATGTTTGTCCCGGCACCACCTGCTTGGCGCCGATTCAATCAGCGGCAACCTTATCCGCAACCCTTGACGATTTGATAAAGCAAAGACAAAATTCACTTTCATAGCCGCGCGCGCTTCATGGTCGCCGGCAATCACAATTGGGGAACAAAATGACGCAAATAAACATTGCAACAAACGACGGAAGCTTCGACGCCTATCTGGCCCGGCCAGCTGACGGCACCACGCCGCGCGGCGGGGTGATTGTCATCCAAGAAATTTTCGGTGTGAACCAGAATATTCGCGACGTCGCCGACTGGCTGGCCAGCGAGGGCTATCTGGCCTTGGCGCCGGATCTCTTTTGGCGCATTGAGCCAAATGTTTCGCTGACCGATCAGACCGAAGCCGAATGGCAAAAGGCCTTTGCCTTAATGAATGCCTTTGACGGCGATCTCGGCGTCACCGACATTCAAGCGGCGATTGACAGTTTGCGAGCCGACGCTGGCTGCAATGGCAAAATCGGCACAGTCGGCTTTTGCCTCGGCGGCCGGATGGCCTATCTAGCCGCCACCCGTACCAATGCGGATGTCAATGTCGGCTATTACGGCGTCGGCATTCAAGACCTGTTGAGCGAGGCGGAAAATATATCTGCACCTTTAGCCCTGCATGTCGCGGGGCTCGATGCCTTTGTGCCAGCCGAGGCGCAAGCCGCCATTCATGCCGGGCTCGACCCGCATCCGCAAGTCACGGTTTATGATTATGCTGAACAAGACCATGCCTTTACCCGCAAGGGCGGCGAGCACTATGACGAAGCGGCAACGCAAACCGCCCACCAGCGCACGCTGGCGCTTTTTGCCGCCAATCTCGGTTGAGTAAGCCGCCGCTTAAGCCGATTAAGTGTTCATCGAGTCAAAGAACTCTTCATTGGTTTTGGTATTTTTCAGCTTATCAAGCAGGAATTCAATCGCATCGACCGAGCCCATTGGGTTGAGGATACGCCGCAGCACGTAGATTTTTGACAGCGTGTCTTTATCTGTCAGCAACTCTTCTTTGCGTGTGCCGGATTTCATAATATCAATAGCAGGGAAGACGCGCTTGTCAGCGACCTTGCGATCGAGCACCACTTCTGAGTTACCGGTACCTTTGAATTCTTCAAAGATAACTTCGTCCATGCGCGAGCCGGTTTCGATAAGCGCTGTTGAGATAATGGTCAGCGAACCGCCTTCTTCAATGTTGCGGGCAGCGCCGAAAAACCGTTTCGGCCGCTGCAGCGCATTGGCGTCCACACCACCGGTCAAAACCTTGCCGGAGCTCGGCACGACTGTGTTATAGGCCCGACCAAGGCGGGTGATACTGTCTAGCAAAATCACCACATCGCGACCATGCTCAACCAGGCGCTTGGCTTTTTCAATGACCATTTCAGCAACTTGTACGTGGCGCGTGGCTGGCTCATCAAAGGTTGACGACACCACTTCGCCCTGTACAGAGCGCTGCATATCGGTCACTTCTTCGGGTCGCTCATCAATCAGCAGCACAATCAAATAACATTCTGGGTGATTGGCGGCGATTGATTTAGCGATATTTTGCAACAATACGGTTTTACCGGTACGCGGCGGCGCCACAATCAGCGCCCGCTGCCCCTTACCAAAAGGCGCCACAATATCAATCACGCGCGACGACGAGTCTTTCACATTCGGATCGGTGACTTCCATGCGGAATGGGCTGTCAGGATAAAGCGGCGTTAAATTATCAAAGTGAACTTTTTGGCGGGCTTTTTCCGGATCTTCAAAGTTGATTTTATTCAGCTTGAGCAGTGCAAAATATCGCTCGCCATCTTTCGGGCTGCGAATTTCACCTTCCACTGTGTCGCCGGAACGCAGAGCAAAACGGCGGATTTGCGACGGGCTGACATAAATATCATCTGGCCCCGGCAAATAATTGGCGTCTGGCGAACGCAAGAAGCCAAAGCCGTCTTGCAACACTTCAACAACGCCCTCGCCGATAATCGTCGTGTCGTTTTCTGCCAAGCGTTTTAGAATAGCAAATAGCATATCCTGTTTCAGCATTGCCGAAGCGTTTTCAATATCGTGTTCTTCGGCAAAAGCCAAAAGTTCTGTCGGCGTACGCGCCTTGAGATCCTCAAGTTTGATCTGGTTCATGGGTGTTCCGTAAAATAGAGGCCAGCAATTTTTTGAAATAGCGCCAGCCTGATAAGGCTAACGTCAATAGCGGAGAGCCCTCATTATACCAAAATCAATAAAATAAACAAGCGCTGCTAAAACGGCTGAACAACCACCAAAATAACGATGAAAACCGTCAGAACTGGCGGAATTTCATTAATCATTCGATAAAACCGCGACGAGCGCGGCGAAGTGCCCGAGAGAAACTTCTTCCGCGATGAGGCCAAAAAGCCATGATAGCCAGTCAGGAACACCACAAAACATAATTTAACGATCAGCCAATATCCGGCGCCTTCCCAAAACCCTGGGCGCGATAACAATAGCAGCCCAAAAATCCATGTTGCAATCAAGGCTGGGTTCATAATAATCCGTAAAAGATTATGTTCCATTTTTTCAAATGTCTGATGCGGTTCACCCGCTTCCATAGCTTCCGCGTGATAGACAAACAGGCGCGGCAAATAATACATGCCAGCCATCCAAAACATCACAGAGATGATATGAAAAGCTTCCAGCCATTCTTGTAGGTCCAATAATATGGTCATTTTATTTTCCTTATTTTTTTAACCAGTTGAGCAACATGGTCGGGTGGTGTGTGCGGCACAATACCATGGCCAAGATTAAAAATAAAACGCCGACCAGCAAAGTCGTCAAAAATCTCATCAACGGCTCTATCCAAAGCATCGCCACCTTCAACCAAAACCAGCGGATCTAAATTGCCCTGCAGAATTATTTCTTCTGGCACTTGCGCCATAATCTCGCGCCGATTAGCGAATGTATCTAACCCCAGAGCCTGACATTTGGTGCGCGCAACATAGGCCCCCATGTCATAATCAGCAGCCCGCGGAAAACCAATCACCGGCTGGTGATGTCCGCGCGCCCGCAGGCCAGCAATAATTTCAGCTACCGGCTCAATACACCAACGCTCAAACTCGGCCCCGCGTAAGGAACCGGCCCAGCTCTCAAAAATCTGCACCACTTCCGCACCGGCTTCAATCTGTGCCGACAAATACTCAATCGTTGCCGCCACCAATAGGTCAATAATCGCTTGAAAATCATTCGGATTATTTAGTGCCAACTCGCGCGCCGGCGCTTGGTCTGGCGTCCCGCGACCAGCCACCATATAGGTCGCAACCGTCCATGGGGCACCGGCAAACCCAATCAATGTGGTCTCCGGAGGAAGGCTTTTTGATAGCCGCGCCACGGTTTGAGCAACCGGCGCCAAAGTCTGCATAATATCGCTACCGTCTAGGCCGTCAGCATTAACAATCGGCGTCAGCCGCGGGCCTTCCCCGGTCTCAAACCACAATTTCTGCCCGAGAGCTTGCGGGATGAGCAAAATATCAGCAAATAAAATTGACGCATCAAACCCATAACGGCGAATAGGTTGCAGCGTAACTTCCTCTGCTAGCTCTGGCGTGTAACAAAGATTGAGAAACCCGCCTGCTGTTTCACGCGTTGCACGATACTCTGGAAGATATCGACCCGCTTGGCGCATCAACCAAATTGGTGGCACATCGGGAACGTCTTGATGGGCAAAGAGCTGAAGCAGAGGTTTCATAAACATATTAAACTTTCACTGAACCATTCTATTTATATAGACAAATAATAGTAGTTGTTGTTGTGTCGCAAGCTTTCTGGGGATTATTCATTAGTCGGTGTTTTGCCCACAATCTTGGCCTGTGGATAGCTGGCTGTGAATAATGGGGAAAACAAAAATATTTCTGCATATTATAAACAGCACAGAAAAAAACCAGCGCGCATACTGACGCAAGCGCGCCTGTGAATAACGTTAATAAGAGGGATAAATAGCCCTTCAGCAGCGGCCGATATTTTATCCCCGCCATGACAAGGTGCTTGCGGCGAGTTAATAACCCGGTGCAAACCGGCGTATGGAAAAACACCGATTGTGAACAAAATAGCTTGGCTTGCTGCGGGGGGCGACTTATCCTCGCTATTAACATTATTCACATTGTCTGGAGCCGACGTGAGCGTCACTTATTTTCACCTACATATGATTTCTGACAGTACGGGTGAAACCGTCAACGCTTTGGCAAAGGCGGTTTGTGCGCAGTTTGTTGACGCGCAAGCGGTTGAACATTCCTATGGTTTGGTGCGCGGGCAAAAGGCGCTGACCCGCGCCATTGGCTCGGTCACCGAGAACCCCGGGCCGGTCATGTATTCTATCTTGGACGCTGACTTGCGCAAAAAACTGCAGCAGGCCTGCGACCAGCTTAACATTCCGTGCATGTCCGTGCTCGACCCTTTTGTTACCGCCTTGGGTGCCTATTTGAACGCTGAAATCAGCGGTAAACCGGGCGGCCAGCACGCTATGGACACTGATTATTTTCGCCGCATTGCGGCGCTTAATTATACCATTCAACACGATGATGGCCAAAGTCAGGGCGACCTCGACGATGCCGATATTATTTTGACTGGCGTTAGTCGCACGTCAAAAACCCCGACCTGTATGTATTTGGCCAATCGCGGCATTAAGGCCGCCAATGTGCCGCTGGTGCCAGGCATTGCGCCGCCGCAAGAATTGCTCGACGTGCGCCGCCCCTTGGTGGTTGGCTTGACCACCAGCACAGAGCGTTTGGTGCAAGTGCGCAAAAACCGCTTGATGAGTTTGAACGAAGACGCTGAGACGGAATATGTTGATCCAGATCTTATCAAAACCGAAACGGCTGACGCGCGGCGCTTGTTTGCGCGGCAAAAATGGCCGGTTCTCGACGTGACGCGGCGCTCCATTGAAGAGGTGGCCAGCGCCATTTTGAACCTCTACAATGATCATGAACCCGATCCTGAAATGCGTAAAAAGTAGACCATTATGAAGCTTTCCAAACCCCTTACACTGGCGTCTAAAAGCGTCGTGCGCGCCACTATTTTAACCGGCGCTGGCCTGCAATTTGATGTCGCGCCATCGGGGGTTGATGAAGATGCGCTAAAGCAAAAATACCAAGGCGACCCGGCCGGTCTGGCGATTGGTTTGGCTGAGGCCAAAGCCAGCGCCGTGTCGGTCGACGGGCTGGTTATTGGGGCCGATCAATTGCTGTTATGCGATGGTCGGCTGTTTGACAAGCCCGCATCATTAGATGAGGCGCGGCAGAACTTGCAATTTTTCCGTGGTAAAAAACACCAATTAATTGGCGGCGTTGTGGTTTTGGAAAATGGCCAAACCCTGTGGCAGCACAGCGAGAGCGTGACCCTCAGCGTGCGCGATTTTAGCGACGCTTTCCTGGATATTTATTTGGCAGAGGCTGGCGAGGCGGTGTTGGCTTCGGTTGGCTGTTATCAGCTTGAAGGCTTGGGCGCACATTTGTTTGATGCCATTGAGGGTGATTATTTTTCCACTCTCGGCTTGCCGCTTTTGCCCTTGCTGGGCGCCCTGCGG
>Ga0209137_1005052_pt1 | contig 10205 bp, 10 predicted proteins | sample SaaInl5LU_22_DNA_FD_184642 | JGI IMG/M metagenome (GOLD analysis project Ga0209137, IMG submission 184642) | Marine microbial communities from expanding oxygen minimum zones in the Saanich Inlet - ESP_105LU_22_DNA (SPAdes) (version 2) | ecosystem: Environmental > Aquatic > Marine > Intertidal...
TTAAAATCAATGCTTATTTTAAACGAGCTGCGGACCGAATCGGTATCACAAAGCCGAGAATTAGTTTTATTCTTGGTAGAAATTATGATGAAACTGACTCACAAAACTCAGCACACTTTCTTATCGGTGATGAAGACAGGCCTAAGTTTAAAAAGATTTTGCACGATTATATTGATGCAGAGATTGCTCAGTTAAAAGAGCACGGATTAGATAAACAACAAGCGCTTATTCAGTCTAACCTAGTAGTAGGTAACGAAGGTGCTTATGGCTTTGCTAAGATTATGAGACGTCAAGTACCGATTACAATGACGTCTAGTTGTGGTGCAGATGCTGCAGATATTCTTTCATTGGATATTAAAGGTAATATTAGACTATGCCCACATACTGATGAAAAATATAATGTAGGTAAGATTGACGCTATCCCTATGGCTCAAGTGAAACACCTTGACCTGGACCGCAAGAAGTCTCACTGCGGAGATTGTAATGTAAGACGACTATGCAAATCAAGTTGTCCAATTAAATTTCCAGACTCAGTGTTTATGCAAAATTGTAAAAATGAAAAAGTATGGTACGGTGCGATTCAGACAAAGGCATTTGGTCTGATCTTCGGCCAAGAGCCAGAACTAGTTGAATTAGGAATCGAGGAAATCAATGAAGCTTAATCTTGAAAGAATTAATGCTAAAAAAGCCGAGCTAGAGAATCATCCTATCTTGGTAACAAATACAATTCAAGATCTAGAAGACTTAAAAATCTTTATGAGTACCCATTCATATGCTGTATGGGACTTTATGTCTTTGCTCAAGACTGTGCAGCATCATATTGCACCATCAGGTCATATGTGGCTGCCTAACCGGGGGAACCGGTCAGAGCTGGCCAGGATGATTAATGAAATTGTTATGTGTGAAGAAAGTGATATTGTTCCAGGTGGTGGACATATGAGCCACTTTGACATGTACATTCTGGCCATGAAAGAGATCGGTATAGATACTAAGGTACTTGAAATATTTATTGATTATGTTAGCAGAGGTGACTCAAAACCGTATCATATCTGTTCAGATAAAATTGCTACGAAGTTTATGAGAACAACATTTGACTTGATTGACCGTGGACCACATTGTGCGGCCGCTGCTTTCGCCTTTGGTCGAGAGACGATCTTGCCTGATGTATTCCAGAGACTACTAGATCAACTTGACTTGAACTCGGTAAAGGCACCGAAGCTTAACTATTACTTAAAACGCCATATCGAAGTAGATGGTGATGACCATGGACCTATGTCACTTCAGCTAGTTGACTTCTTTATTGATGGTGATCCAACCAAATTGATGGAAGCTGAAGAGGCTGCAATTGAAGCGATTACTGCACGAATTGAAATGTTCGACTCATTAGAAAGTAAATTACGTTAGTATACTCCCTCCCTCACGGTGTACTCTATTATTATAACATAGATTCTAGGTTTTGTACACAGTTATTTTGCGTTATTTTAATCTTTTTTGAATGTGCAACTATTATAAATAATAACAAGAAAATGAGATTATAGGACCATCACATGGCAGTTTACGCGAATTTAACAATAGACCAAGGAAGCGACTTCTTCTCTAGTGTGAGTGTAGAAGGTGCTAATGGTTTGCCGTTTGACCTTACTGGTTATACTGCACGTGGTCAAATTAGACGTAGCTACACATCTACCACGGCCTATCCATTTACAGCTCTTGTCAATAATCCAACTGACGGAGAAATAGAAATTTCACTTGGTAACACCGCAACTACTCAAATGAAGCCAGGTCGTTACTTATACGATATAGAAATTGTTCAGGCGAATACTGGTGAAAGAACGCGAGTGGTTGAAGGCCAAGTCGAAGTAACTCCTGGAGTAACGCGATAATGGCTATTAAAGCTACTATAAATAAACAAGCAAGGGTAAAAGCTCGTACCGTGGAAATTGGTGCGGGTGTTAAACTTACTGACTTGTCCGATATTGATTCAACAGCACTAGACAATGGCGCAATGTTGATTTATGATCTATCTGCGCAGAAATTTATTCTGACGAATCAACTTGAAAACCCCGACCTTAGAATTATTGGAGGCATCTACTAATGGCTACAGTCATTAAAATTAAAAACACCAACCTCGACAAGGCACCTGTCGATGGTAACGGTGATAGCTTACTCGCCACAGGCGAATTAGCTTATTCATACTTTAGTGGTGCCCAAAACAACAACGGCGATAGAGTCTACATCGGTGTCGGTACAGAGACTAACGGTCTTTCTGCTAACGTTGAAGTTATCGGTGGTAAATACTTTACGGACATGCTTAGCCATGTTCACGGTACTGTTACTGCTTCTTCTACTGTCATTGTCGATGCGAATAAAAAAGTCGACGAATGGCGTGTTGATAACTTGGTGCTCAATGGCAATACGATTAGTGTTGACCAAACGTCAGACGCTAATGGCAATATTAACATTATTCCTGGTGGTACAACCGGCGAAGTTGTTATCTCTGCCTTAGAAACTACGATCAATGGTATTCTTACAGTATCGGGTAATCAAAACTTTACTGGCAACCTTGGCGTTACTGGTAATGCTTCGGTCACTGGAACTCTGGATGTTGACTCTCAGGCAACTGTTGCTTCGCTTAATGTCGAAGATCTGACAACTACTCGAGTCGTTTACGCTGGTGCCACAGGTGAGCTTGTAGATGATGCCGGCTTTACATACACCGGTTCAGGTGCAGGTGCAACACTTCAGTTACTTGGATCTATTAATGTAGATGTTGAAGCAACTCTTGCTTCGGCCGTCATTGAAGACCTGACAGATAACCGCATCGTGATTGCTGGTACAGGTGGCATTGTCGAAGATGATGCTAACTTTACTTTCAATGGTACTACGTTTAATATTGGCCAAGGTAACCTTACTACTGCCGTTGCAACTGGTAACACAGCAATTGCCGGTACGTTAGATGTTGATGGTCAATCTACTTTTGCGTCAGTTAACGTTGAAGACTTAACTAATAACCGTATTGTTATCTCTGGTATTAATGGTGAACTAGAAGATGATGCCAATTTCGTCTTTGACGGGACAAACTTCAAGGTCGGTACAACATCCACTGATAAGTTTGTGGTTGCTCAGGCAACTGGTAACACAGCGATCGAAGGTACATTAGATGTAACTGGCAACGCTACTTATGCCGGAACAATGGATGTTGACGGTCAGGTGACTGCAGCTTCAATTAACGTTGAAGATCTTACCGCTACGCGAATCGTATTTGCCGGTGCCAATGGCGAATTGGTTGACGATGGTAACTTCACGTTTGATGCATCTACTGATAAGTTGTCTATCACCGGTTCTGCTCAGATTGATCAGATCGTACTAGATGGAAATACTATTTCCACCTCAACTGGTGCTCTCACGATTGCTCCAGCTGCTCAGGCAGAAACGGTCTTTGGTACGACTTCTGCAATTCGTGTTCCGGTTGGTAACTCTACCGAGCGTCCATCGACTCCTGCAACTGGTCAAATTCGTTATAACACTACGACCTCGCAGTACGAAGGTTATTCTTCAAGTGCTTGGCAAGGCCTTGGCGGTGTAATTGATGTTAACCAAGATACGTACGTTATTGCTCAGCCAACACCTTCACTGGTTGTTCCAGGAACTACAGCTGATACCCTTTACTTTGTAACTGGTGGAACGCTGACTGCTGAAATGGATACAGCAAACGGCTTGACAGTTAACAACGTCAACGTTGCTGATAATACAGTATCTACTACAACCGGTGATTTGTACTTGGATCCAGGTCAAACTGGTGCAGGTTCACCTACTGGTAACGTAGTTGTTTACGGTAACCTGAACGTAATGGGTACCACAACAACTATTGACTCGACTACTATCACAGTAGATGATCCAGTATTTACTTTGGGTGGCGATACTCCAGCTACTTCGGACGATAACAAAGACCGTGGTATTGAGTTTAGATGGCATGACGGATCAGCGTCTAAGACTGGTTTCTTTGGTTATGATGATTCAGCTGAACGATTCAAGTTCATTGCTGATGCGACCAACGTATCTGAAGTCTTCTCTGGTGCAGCATCTGATGTAGAATTCGGTAATGCACTGATTGACTCAATGACATTCAGCGCAACTAACTTTACTGCTAACACAGTCCCATGGGTTGATGCTAATGGTGACGTTGGTTTCCTAGACGAAGATGCTACATCTCCATACGGAACTGAAGGCCAAGTTATTCAGATGAATGCTTCTGGAATTCCGGTGTTTGGGCATATCGACTGCGGCACTTACTAATTTATGCTGATCTGGATCTACTATAAATAATGGTAGATCCAGATTATTATGTGAGGTTATTATGGACACAGAATTGATGAATGCTTATGTTCAAAAGCAGAATCGGTTAATAGGTGAATTAATTAATAAGAATCTAATGTTAGACTCTCAACTTGAAATTGCTATGGCAAAATTAAAGAAATATGAAGAGTCAAAAGCAGAGGATACGATAGAAGATAAAGCATATAAGTAGGAATTCCTAGTCGATGGCAACGGTATTACAACACAAAAGATCAGGTACATCTGGTGATTCGCCGGCGGTGAACTCCATTGCGCTTGGTGAAATCGCTATTAACACTACCGATGGTCATCTTTATATCAAAAAGGATGTCGGTGGCACTGAAAGTATTGTAAGGCTTCGCGGACAGACTCTTCCAACAGAAGTAGCTATATCAGTAGATAGTTTCACTGGCGACGGCTCAACTGTTACTTTTACAACTTCACGAAATATTCAAGCAGATCAATTTGCGTTTGTTACTATTAACGGTGTACAACAGCAGATTGATGTTTATAGTGTATTCAATAACAGTATTACGTTTGCCGCGGCTCCTATCGTCGGTGACGATATTGAAGTAAGAATCCTGGATGTATATGGTACTGAAGTTGTTTTAAGAGACAACAAGAAATACTATTATACAATTACAAGTACGGCTAATACTGTAAGTGGTGCTGATGATAACGGAATCACACTAGCATACGATACCGGTCACGTTGACGTATTCCAAAACGGTGTTAAGCTCATTGAAGGCAGTGACTTTACAGCGACGAACGGAACATCTGTTCTCTTTACCACATCTCTTGAAAATGGAGATATTGTCGAAGTTATCTCGAATGGTAAGGCATCATTCCTTGATTCAGATGCTCTAAAGAATAACTCTTCAGAATTTGTTGCCACAACGGCAAATCAAATTGCAGATACTTTCTCGGTGTACACGTATCGATCCGCTAAATATATAGTACAAGCAACATCTGGTTCAGCATATCATGTAACAGAAGTAATGTTGATTCATGATGGGACAACAGTTTATTTAAGTGAATACGGTACAGTTCAAACTACTGCCCAGAACCTAATGACAATTGATGCCGATATCATTAACGGCAACGTTCGATTGCTGGTTACTCCAGCTCTTACTAACACAACAGTAAAAACTCAAAGAATTACGGTGACTGTATAATGGCTGACACAAAAATCAAATCAAGTAACCTTGCTGATTTAGCAGTTACTCACGACAAACTACACACTGATATGAACTTGACCAGTAAGACAGTTCAAGTTGCAACACCAACAGCAGGTTCGCATCCAGCAACAAAAGATTATGTTGATACTGAAGTCGCGGGTGTACCGGGTGTATCTTCATTCTCATATGATGCTCCAACCGAAGTACTTACAATTGCAACTGTCGACGGTGGCTCATTTACGGCCGATGTTTCTTCATTGGCATCAGAATCATATGTTGATAGTGCAGTTTCAAATCTGATTGATTCGGCACCTGGTGCATTAGATACTCTTAACGAATTAGCAGCTGCCATTGGTGATGACGCTAACTTTGCTGCGACAGTAACTACTAACCTAAGCGGCAAGGTAGATAAGATTAACATTAGCGGATCTAGTGTTGGCTCATCTACTCAGATTCCGGTAATCACATATAACGCTCAGGGTCAGATTACAGGCACCTCTACAACTGCAGTTGCTGGTATTGATAGCGTTACGTTTACGAATGGTGTGCTAACCATTGCCGCTGGTGATGGTACAGATTATACTACTGATCTGGATTCCCGGTACTTTACTGAAACCGAAGCAAATGCTAACTTCCTTGGTATTAACGCTAAAGCAGCTGATGCTGATACTCTTGACGGTATTGATTCTGGATCATTTTTGCGTAGTGATACTGATGATGATCTATTAGGAAATATCAGATTTTATGATAATAGTATTGAACATGGTAAGCTAAAAGCTAATGGTGATCTATACCTTGGAACAACTACACCAACTGCAGATTGGGATATTAGAGACAGCAGTGGGAATGCATTTTTTGCTTTAGATAGAACTGCGGGTAAAGTTGGTGTAGGTTTAACTAGCCCTTCATATACTATTCATGCCCTTGGTAACGCCAGAGCTGATCTTCAAATGACACTAGCAGCTTACGGAACAGCGTCTAACCGTGGCACACAATTTGGTGTTCAACCACAAGGTGCATACATTTGGAATTTTGAAACAGCATCTGGCCAAGGGGATATTTATTTTGGTACTGCTAATAGCAGAAGAATGACTATTGATCATGATGGCAAAGTTGGTATTGGAACGAGTAGTCCAGCACACAGATTTCATATTAATCAACCTGGGAATAGTCCACAGCTCCGAATTAGCGGTTATGCCGATTGGGATTTTTATGCGTATAATGATAGCAATTTTTATATTAACTCTGCTAGTGGAACAGTTTTAGGACTTCTTGGTAACAGAGACGCTTACTTTAGTGAAAATTTAGGTATTGGTACACCGAGTCCTTCCGCAAAACTTGATGTACGTGGACAAGGAATATTTCACGGATCAACTGGATCGCATGTCGGCACAAACGTTGGCGCTATTACTATTAATAGTAATGTAGGAGATAACACGCATGCCTTTTCTCAAGGGTTAGCATTCACAAATAATACTTCAGGGGCTGGGCCCTGGACACATGCTGCTATTACGACTGAAGGTAGCACTGGGTATCGTGGTGATTTAGTATTTGGCACAGATGGTGATGGTAGTAATAATACTACCGGCATTACAGAAAAAATGCGCATCATGCATAATGGCAATGTTGGTATTGGAACGAGTTCTCCTGGCGCTGTCTTTCATGTTAATCGCACATCATTTTCTTCTACCGAAAGAACGATGAAGATTAATAATGGTGGTAATAATGCTGGAGCGCAATACGATACTCTAGTAATTAACCAACCTGATGTGCCGTCAGTTAGATTCGTTGAAACAGCAACCAACCAAGAATTAACTTTATCTGTAGGTAATGAGAACAGTAACTCCGCAGTTATAGGATCTACAGGGCAATTGGTTTTTGCAATTGGTAGATCATCTTCGACATTAGCATATTCTGCTGGTGGTCGGGCAATGACTATAGATACATCAGGCAACGTACTTATTAATCAGACATCATCAAGTTATTCATCGAATGACAATACACCAGTTGTTGGAACTACAACTGCAAACAAACTTCACATTAATGGTTCTATTCAGTTATTAAACAATGATGACGCTATTGTATTTGGCCGTGGGACATCATCGTTTATGAAAGACGAAGAAATTGGCTTTGGCTGGGGCGGTGGCTGGTATATGAATGAGGGTACTTTGCTTCGGGTTAGGGGCAATAAACATGTGCACAGTACTGGCCCGGCGACATTTAGTACTTACTACGGTGATGGTTCTAACTTGACAGGCACTGGTTCTAGCACAACTTGGGGAGCCGTAGGGACTTACGCCTATGCTCAGACTACTGATACCGTATATAGCATATCAGCTGGTAGCACAACAAGGTCAGGTAGTTCTATAAGGCCTCATGCGGTCACTGTTTATAATACTGGGGCAAGTTATACAGGTAACCACCACTGGCCTTCACCCGGCACTGCTCCGGGAAGTGGAACTTGGCAAGCAATGGGCGGCATGGGTGGGACCTGGGCTGGCGGTTCTAAACATACAACAACCTTATGGGTAAGGATTGCTTAAATGACTATAACAATTACAGAAGTCCGTAATGCGGTATCGCTACAGCCTGACAACCTCCTTATGGATGTAGAGATTAATCACCCAAAGTACGGCTGGATACCTTACACCATTAACCCCGCTGACACTGACACAACTATCGACAACGATGCAGTCACAGCTCTTATCGGTACAGACTTTGCAGCTTATGTTGCTCCTACTCAGGCAGAACTAGATGCAGCCGCAGCGGAAGGGGTTCGTACTTATCGGGATGAACTCCTACTTGAGGTAGACGTCGTCGCGGGAAATTCCCTACGCTGGGCTGCCCTTGATGCTGCTACGCAAGATGAGTGGGCTACATACCGTCAGGCTCTGTTAGACATCCCACAGCAAGACAGCTTCCCCTACGACATCACATGGCCCACGAAGCCTGAGTAAACAAAATACAAGTGGAGTAATGATGAAGTGGCTTGGGTACAAATGACTCAAGAAGAATATTATGTGTAAGGCCTTACAATCCTAGAGTTTCTTAAATCTAACTTCCTAAAACATATAAATAGTCCTATAGAAACCAAACATCTGTAGGACTTTTTTTATGGCATCTACCAAAGCAACGGAACTCGCCCAGTTATCGCGTAAGCTCACGTACAACGAGGGCACAGACGTCGCTGCGATTGACGGCGACGGTAGTATCCTTACAACTGGTGACAATACAGATCAGCTCCAAGAAGGTTTAACTAACCTTTATTATACTGACACACGAGCTCGTGGATCTTTATCTGCTGGCACTGGTATCGTATACGATTCTGCAACAGGTATCATTTCAATTGGTCAAGCTGTTGCGACGACTGATGACGTTACATTTAATTCCGTTACAACAACTTCTTTAGCTTTTGGTACTGATGCCACCTTGAGCTGGAATTCAGTTGATGGCACAGTTGATATTGCATATGGCGGTGCAACCCTACAGATTGGCCAAGAACAACACTATTATGGTAAAGCGACTGAAGCCATTTCGAATGGCGATGTTGTTATGTTCGCCGGTGTCCAGGGTGATCATATCCTTATCGCAAAGGCAGATGCTACTGTAACTGGATTTGTGTCTGAGTGGGTGATTGGTGTTGCTACCGAAGACTTTGCTCTTAACGATTTTGGCTATGTAACATCCTTTGGTAAAGTCCGTGGAATTAACACGACAGGATATACGGCCGGTGATCTACTTTGGTTAGATCCGGCAACACCTGGTGGTCTACTTACATCACCACCGACTGGCAACGTTGATCATGTCCTTGTTGCAGCTGCCACCAACTCGACTGTAAACGGTACAATCTTTGTTCGTGTTACAGTTACGCACTCATTCGACGAGCTTCCAGGATTTGATACAAGTTCAAAAACAAACGGATCTATTATTGTTTGGAATGGCACTAACTGGGAATCAAGCTCAGACTATTATACTGTGGCTGATGCTAATTCGGCAATAGCTACAGCCATTGCGAACCTTGTTGACTCAGCTCCAGGTACACTCGATACGCTTAACGAACTTGCTGCAGCATTGGGTGATGATCCAAACTTTGCAACAACAGTAACCAATAGCCTGGCCGATAAGATTGATCGCAACAACGATACAACCGATGATCTTTCAGAAGGTTCAACAAATCTTTATTATACAGATGCTCGAGTCTTGGCAGCTGTTGATCAAGCACATATAAATACTTTAAACATAGATGCTGATACCGTTGATGGTAAGCATTACGACGACATCATTTCAGACGCAACCGCATTAGCGATCGCTTTAGGATAATCAATTATGGCTAACAGTTTTAAATTAAAAACACTTGATGGTTCTGCTATTGCGGCTAATACCGAATCAACTGTTTATAACGCCCCGGCAAGTACTACAACAATCGTGCTCGGCTTAACCTTATCAAACATCAGTAACAACACTGTATATGCATCTGTTGGTATTAATAATGCTGATGGGGATAATGTTAAGTTCTTGAGGAACATTCCTATCCCAACAGGTTCTGCCGTTGAGGTTATGTCAGGTAATAAGATTGTTCTAGAGACGGGCGATGCTATTACAGCCGAATCTGATACCGCCAACTCCCTTGACGTTGTTCTGAGTATCATGGAGCAAGCGTAATGGCTTATATCGGTAATTCACCTGAAAATG
>Ga0209137_1005056_pt1 | contig 10201 bp, 9 predicted proteins | sample SaaInl5LU_22_DNA_FD_184642 | JGI IMG/M metagenome (GOLD analysis project Ga0209137, IMG submission 184642) | Marine microbial communities from expanding oxygen minimum zones in the Saanich Inlet - ESP_105LU_22_DNA (SPAdes) (version 2) | ecosystem: Environmental > Aquatic > Marine > Intertidal...
TTAAAAAAGGAATACGAGAAAATCCACATCAGTATAAAAAATAGTTTTTTAAAAAAACAATATGAATTTAAATACCTCAAAACATAAACTTTATGTTTTGAGGTATTTTAAAGTGGAGCAAAAGGGAGTGAAGTCGAACTATTTTGGGGAGGATTTGATTAATTTTTAGTCAACCTATTTCAGTAAAGTACATTCAATTAATTACTGCTAACGGTTTGGCTATGTGCTGTACCGACGTTTAGGAGGTATGGACATATAGCCTTTGTTGGGTACAGTTTTATATTTCCTCTAAGTATTTCAAATCAGTTAACCTCTTATATTGATTCAGAAAGAAGCTATTTGGAACAAGGTATTTTATAAAAAATGCATTTATGTCTACTAAAAAAGGAATCCTTGAATGTGCAGACTTTCCAAACTGCCATGACTTATTTACAATATAGGTAGTTTTTTCTCTTCTCACCTCTTCGTATTTTTTAAATGCTTCTTTCGATACACCAAATTTTTCAATTATTCTCGCCAAAGCATATGCATCTTCAATTGCTTGACAACCACCTTGAGCTAAATTCGGTGTTGTAGCATGAATGGAGTCTCCTAAAAAAACTAAATTATCTTGATACCATAAATTGTTATGCGGCTTCAAATCCCACATATCATCTCGGACTATTTTTGGGCTATTTTCTATTATTTCAAGAATTTTTGGCGAATAATTTTTAAATAATTCTTTTAAAATAATCTTGCTCTCATTAGGATTTTCTCTTTCTTTCGCTGGAGCCATTTTCACAGCATACCAATAATACCTGTTTTCTATCATTGGGCTAACACCAAATCTCAGATTGTCACCCCAAAGTTCATAATAAGTATTCTGAAAATTTTCAGGTAATTCTAAATAGGAGATTCCTCTCCATATGGTTTGTCCCGAATACCGTTTTTGAATTTGTGGGTATATTTTTCCCCTTATTTTAGAATTTATTCCGTCACAGGCGATTATCAGTTCAGTTTCAACTTTTTTACCTGATGAAAAATTCATCATCATCTTTCCTTCTTTTCTTTGAAAAGATTCTAATTCTTCGTTCAGCGTATATTCATCTTCACTAATGTTTGCAGATAATATTTCAATTAATTTTGTTCTATCAATGCACATTCCTTCACTTTCAGTAGGTATTACTCTCAACGTCTTTAAATTCTTATTGGCCAGAATAGCTCTTTCGACAAATTTCCCATTTGATTTTGCCAAACTATAAAGTCCTATTTTATCTAAAATTTGCAAAGTACTTTCGCTTAATCCAATTCCGGCACCAACTTCTGTAAATTTTGTTGCTCTTTCGTATAAATGAAATTTTATTCCCATCGACTTCAAAGCATTTGCAAGTGCTAATCCTCCAATTCCTCCTCCAATTATTGATATTTCCATTTCCTTTATTTGTTCTTTTTAATTGTACCCAACAATTAGATATACGTAATACATACTATAACAAGTAATATAAACTATTTTTTTATTCTTAACTATTGATTTAAAAATTAACAGTTTATAATACTTATGAGTTGCTAACTTAGTTGTAAGGACTTATCAAATATTCACCGACTTCTTTAAAAGAAAATACAGTAAGTGCTTAATGTTATTTTAATTATTCTAAAATTAAGAAATTAAACACAAAGAATGAATAATTATAGTAGCGCATATAAATAAATTATACCATATTATTTATCTTTAAACATCAACCTTTTTGAGGTTATATATACATAATACGGCAATACCCCTAAAAAGAAAACGACTTAATATTAATAAGGGGGTAGCATCATTTTAGAAAATGTCTCAGATTTTTTAGCTTTTTTTTGGACTTAAGAATGGTTTGCCGTACAATAATCATACAAAATATAAAAATAAAAAACCTTAAATATTTGATAAACAAATAATTAAGGTTTTTAAGAGTGGAGACGCCGAGAATCGAACTCGGGTCCAAACAAGCAGCTAATTCGCTTTCTACATATGTAGTTCTTTCTTAATTTTCGATTAAAAGCTGATTAAGAACAATCCACTTTTAACTTAGCTTTTTTAGTTTCGAAAACCTGCCAAAGCTACAAGTTTTCTATGTTTATTTTTACGATGCCCAAAAGTGAAACGCCATAAACCAAGGCTTTTCGTGGACATAAAGCTTGCTCACCTTGTGAGCCTAGGCTAATCTTACTGTAATTCAGATTATGCAGCTAAAGCGTAGTTATCTTCGCCGTTTAAAAAGTTGAAATTAAGTTTTACGAGTGTTATTTCATAACTCGATATGCTTACAAATTCACTGTCCTTGCTGTCAAAACCAGTCGTCCCCAAAATGTCAAAGAACAATTTCTAATATATTAAAAATATGGTTTGCAAAAGTATAAAAAAATACAGTTGTTCATCTCTTTAATTTCTAATATCTTCGAGCAAATATTATACCATAGATATTATGAAATTCGGAATTCTAAAAGAAAGAAAAACTCCACCAGACAGAAGAGTTGTTTTTTCTCCAAATAAGATCGTTACTTTACAACAACATTTTCCAAAAGCTCAAGTGGTTGTTGAGTCTTCAGAAATCCGTGTTTTTAAAGATTCAGAATATCAGAAAAATCAGACAGAGGTTACGCATAACCTTTTAGATTGTGATGTACTTCTAGGGGTAAAGGAAGTTCCTATTGATGCACTTATCGAAAATAAAAAATATTTTTTCTTTAGTCATACTATAAAAAAACAACCCTATAATAGAGCGCTATTACAAGCGGTTTTAGCTAATAATATTGAGCTATACGATCATGAAACAATTATTGACCAACAGGGAGCGAGACTAATTGGTTTTGGAAGGTATGCAGGTATTGTTGGTGCATATAATGGTTTTAGAGCAATTGGTTTAGCTACAGAACAGTTTTCTTTACCTAAAGCATTAACATTAGAGCGTCAAGAAGATCTTATTAACGAATTAAAGCGTTGTAAATTCAACCCTTTAAAAATACTATTAACAGGGAATGGTAAAGTAGCTTATGGAGCAAAAGAAATGCTAGATGCAATGGATATTCAAGAAGTATCTGTAGAAGATTATATAAACAAAGATTATGATAAAACAGTGTACTGTTTGGCAGATGTATTAGATTATAATAAACGTAAAGACAAAAAAATAATTGATAACTTCGATTTTTATAAGCATCCAGAAGAATACGAATCAAATTTTATGCGTTTTGCTAAAGTTACAGACTTCTTTATAGCTGGTCATTTTTATGGAGATGGTGCTCCGTATTTGTTTACAAAAAATGATGCAAAACACCCACTATTTAAAATAAAGTATGTTGCAGATATTTCTTGTGACATTAATGGCCCTATAGGATCAACGATAAGAGCGTCAACAATTAAAGATCCAATTTATGGGTATCACCCTACAACCGAATCTGAAGTTGATTTTAAAAATGAGGAAGCCATTGTAGTTATGGCTGTAGATAATTTACCATGTGAATTGCCTAAAGATGCTAGTGAAGGTTTTGGGCATATGTTTTTAGAAAACGTAATTCCTGCATTTTTTAATGGAGATAAAGAGGGTATTTTATCAAGAGCAAAAATGACCGAAAATGGTAAATTAACTCCAAGGTTTATGTATTTGCAAGATTATATAGATGGCAATAAATAATTAAATGAACATTGATCGATAAAAATCAACAATACCTAATAGATTTGGCAAAAATGAAAATGCCATTTGGAAAATATAAAGGCACTTTTTTAATAGATCTTCCAGAGCATTATGTGGTATGGTACCACAATAAAGGTTTTCCTAAGGGAAAATTAGGAAATCAATTGCAATTAGTTTATGAACTTCAACTGAACGGTTTAGAAGACATCATAAGAAAAATACAAAAAGACTTTAGTTCTTAATTTAATTGTTTATGCCATAGGTTATATGTGCAATACCTAATATAACTAAAGCATAGTACCAATATGTTGGTATTAATAGCGTAATTATCGCAAACAGAAGGCAGCTAACTGAAAGGAGTAACATATTTTTGTCTTCCTTAAATCCAAATAGTACTAAAATTAAACCATACAAAAGTAGAAATAGGGGAGTGATATAAAAGTAAAATTCCATTTGTTTAGTCATAATCAATAAAACAAACAATACCGTTAATGTTAGCGTGAATTTTAAAAGCTTTTGTATAGATGTAGAAGGTACATTATTGCGATTTAATTTTTTAGTCTTAATTTTCTCAACAACATATATTGCTATTGGAAATAGTAAGAAAGTTAATCCCGTTATAATTAATATAATAGTTTCAAGTTGTTGTGTATTATCTAAGTGTAGTGCTTGTTTTTTTAAGTTAGCCTTATCTAATAGAGTTTTAATGAAATAAGAGTTTGTTAAGATGATCAGTCCAATTAAAAGACTGTTAAGTCCTTTAAAAGAAAAAGGTGGTGTTGAATTATCTTGATTTTTCATATTTTTAAAGCCTTAGCGAATATACAAAAATGAAGCCAGCAGAATCTTATATATTACACCAAGAAGAGCCTTTTAAATCGATTTTAGTACATGTACAATTTCTAATTGAGAAAAATTTTCCTGAAGTAGACCTTAGGTTTAAATGGAAAATACCTTATTATTTTTTAAACGATACTCCTTTTTGTTACCTTAATTCACCAAAGAAAAAAAAGTATGTAGACGTTTGCTTCTGGGTTACCTCTCCATTAAGTAATTACAATGAATTTTTAATAACGGATAATAGAAAGGTGGTGAAATCCTTACGGTATTTTAATCTATCCGATATAAATGAAAAGGTATTGCTATCAGTATTAAGTGAAGCATACAATAAAAAAGGTAAAGGATATTTTAAAAAAAAGGCAATGTAATTTTACCAATACGTTCCCTTTTACTTTAAATGTTGTACAGCTTTTCTTATTGTAATTAAATTGTGTAATAATTTTTCTAAGTTATCTAAATGAAGCATGTTTGCTCCATCAGACTTCGCGTTAGAGGGGTCAAAGTGAGTTTCTATAAAAAGGCCATCTACATTATTTACAACTCCAGCTCTTGCAATTGTTTCTATCATATCTGGCCTACCTCCAGTAACCCCAGCAGTTTGGTTTGGTTGTTGTAAAGAATGTGTAACGTCTAAAACCGTAGGAGCTATTTTTCGCATCTCAGGAATACCCCTGAAATCCACAATCATATCTTGATAACCAAACATGGTACCTCTATCTGTAATCCAAGCTTTATTATTCCCTGCATCTTTTACTTTTTGTACTGCATGTTTCATGGCACCTGGACTCATAAATTGTCCTTTTTTTAAATTGATGACTTTACCTGTTTTTGCAGCAGCTACAACTAAATCTGTTTGACGAACTAAAAAAGCTGGTATTTGTAAAACATCTACATAAGCAGCTGCTTTTTCTGCATCAGAAACTTCGTGAATATCTGTAACAGTAGGTACATTAAAAGTTTCCGAAACTTTACGTAAAATTTTTAAAGCTTTTTCGTCTCCAATTCCTGTAAAACTATCAATTCTACTTCTATTGGCTTTCTTAAAGCTTCCTTTAAACACATAAGGAATTTCTAATTTGTCTGTTATAGTAACTACTCTTTCTGCAATACGTAAAGCCATTTCTTCTCCCTCTATAGCACAAGGACCACAAAGCAAAAAAAAGTTATTAGCATCTAGGTGTTTTATATTTGGAATTTCAGATAAAATCATTTTTATAAAATTTTACGCAAAAGTACAGAAATTATAATTTCTATTCTTGTTTATATGTTGTTTGTAGTACAATTGTAATATTTCTATTTTACAAATTTATTGATTCTAAAAAAAGGCTATATTTATCCTATAAATTTAGACGTTATGACACAGACATTAAAAATACTTGTAGCAGTTATCTTATTAAGTTTTACAGGTTGTAAAATAAGCTATAAAGCCAATAGTGGTAAAAATGGAAAAGATGGGGATTTAGGAAAAAGCAAAACAAACACATTTACCAAAAAACCAATAGCTTCTTCATTTTTTATTGATTCAACGGAAGTAAAAAAACACTTGTACACTCTAGCTTCTGACGATATGCAAGGAAGAAAATCAGGGACAGAGGGTATAGAAAAAGCAGCAAAATATATAGAAACCGAATTTAAAAGAATTGGTTTAACAACTTTTGATAACCTAGAAACCTACAGACAAACATTTAGCTTCACACCAAGAAATAGCAAAGAACAAATAACTAGCGCAAATATAATTGGGGTTCTAGAGGGTACATCTAAGAAAGAAGAATATGTTATTATTTCTGCACACTATGATCATTTAGGAATGAAAAAAAATGGTGAAGGAGATTTGATTTACAATGGTGCAAATGATGATGCCTCTGGAGTAACAGGGGTATTGGCTTTAGCAGACTATTTTAAAAAGAAAGGAAACGAAAGAACAATTGTTTTTGTTGCATTTACTGCAGAAGAGATGGGTTTAATTGGTTCTACTCATTTTGGTAAAGGTATTGATGCTAGTAAATTTGTAGCTGGTATTAATTTAGAAATGATTGGTAAATCGCCAAGTTTTGGTCCAAACACAGCTTGGTTAACAGGTTTTGAAAGATCTAATTTTGGTAAGATAGTGCAACAAAATTTAGTAGGTTCTGGTTATCAGTTATTTCCAGATCCGTACAAGAATTTTAATCTTTTTTTTAGGTCAGATAATGCTTCTTTAGCTAGGCTAGGAGTGCCTTCTCATACATTTTCTACAACTGCAATAGATGTAGACAAAGATTATCACCAGGTATCAGATGAGGCCACTACTTTAAATATGACAATAATAACACAAACCATCCAAGCAGTAGCAAAAGGAACAGAAAGTATTATCAACGGAAAAGATACCCCTTCAAGAGTTGTATTGGCAGAAAAAAAGTAATACAGATGTATTTTTAGAAGTCAGATTCTAAAATTTAGTCTCTAAAACGAGTTTTAACGCGACGTTTCATCTTAGTTGTGGCTAGCTTTTGTATTTTTACTTTTTATAATTTTTAATATGAACATACATTTTATTGCTATTGGAGGAAGTGCAATGCACAATTTAGCAATTGCTTTACATCAAAAAGGATATACTATTTCTGGTAGTGATGATACCATTCACGATCCCTCAAAATCTAGGTTAAAAAAGTACAATTTATTGCCTACTGAGTTTGGTTGGTTTCCAGAGAAAATAACCAATGCTATTGATGTTGTCATTTTAGGAATGCACGCTAAAAAAGACAATATAGAGCTACTAAAAGCACAAGAGTTAGGGGTAAAAATTGTTTCTTATCCAGAGTTTTTATACGAGCAATCTAAAGATAAAACTAGAGTTGTTATTGGTGGTTCTCACGGTAAAACAACCATTACTTCCATGATACTTCATATTTTAAATTATCATGACAAAGAGGTAGATTATATGGTTGGTGCCCAGTTAGATGGTTTTGAGACTATGGTACATTTAACAGAAGAAAACGATTTTATTGTACTTGAAGGTGATGAGTATTTAAGTTCACCAACAGATTTGCGCCCAAAATTTCATTTATACAAACCTAATATTGCTTTAATAAGTGGAATAGCATGGGATCATATTAATGTATTTCCAACTTTTGAAAATTACAAAGAACAGTTTAAAATATTTACTGATTCGATGATTAATGGAGGAAGTATGGTATACAATTCAGAAGACAGAAATGTAGCTGAAATTGTAGAATCATCAGAAAATCATATTAAGAAATACCCTTACGAAACGCCAAATCACTTTATAGATAATGGCATTACTTATCTAGAAACTGAAGAAGGTGATTTGCCACTAGAAATTTTTGGTAAACACAATCTGCAAAATTTAGCAGGGGCAAAATGGATTTGTCAACACATGGGCATAGATGAAGATGATTTTTATGAGGCTATTGCAAGCTTTAGTGGAGCTAGTAAGAGATTAGAAAAAATTTCTGAAAATTCAGAAACGGTTATTTTCAAGGATTTTGCACATAGTCCAAGCAAAGTTTCTGCAACTACAAAAGCTGTAAGCGAGCAGTATAAAAATAGAACATTGATAGCTTGTTTAGAATTGCATACGTATTCAAGCTTAAATGCAGAGTTTCTATCAGAATACCATGGTGCTCTTGATGCTGCAGATAAAGCTGTAGTATTTTATTCTCCACATGCAGTAGAAATTAAACAATTAGAGCAGGTATCTAAAGCACAAATAGCTAATGCATTTCAAAGAGACGATTTATTAATTTTTACCAATCCAAAAGAATTTCATGACTTTTTATTTGGCCAGGACTTAAAAAGTACGGCACTTGTTTTAATGAGTTCTGGAAATTATGGAGGATTAGATTTTGAAAAGTTAAAAAGTTTAATTTAATTTTTTCTCCAGAATAGTGGTGTAAATAGAATTAATACGGTAAACAACTCTAAACGCCCAATTAACATTAAAAAAGAACAAAACCATTTGGCAGGTGAGGTTAAATGTGCAAAATTAGCTACAGGGCTAACAGAGCCAATTGCTGGGCCAATATTTCCTAACGAAGACGCTGCTGCTCCTAGAGCAGAAATAAAATCTAAACCAAATAATGTAAGCGTTACAGATGCCATTATAAAAATGAGCATATAAATAATAAAAAAGGAAATAATATTAAAAACAATAGTCTGATTTACAGAATTACCATCATACCTTACTGGTAATATTGCATTAGGGTGCAGTGCTTTTTTAAATTCTAAAAAACTGTTTTTTAACATTACTATATGTCTAACTACTTTAACACCACCACTTGTAGACCCTGCAGAGCCGCCAGTAAAAAATAGCGCAAAGAAAATACCAGTTGCAAAATAATTCCACATGGTAAAATCTGCAGAAACAAAACCAGTGGTGGTTATTACAGAAGTTACCATAAAAAGAGCGTGTCTAATTGCACTTTCAGTTTTTCCGAATACCTCAGGATGATAAATAGTAGTTACCATGGTTTCATCTTTAAAAAAGATAATAATTACAGCTATTAAAATAGAAATACTAAAAATACCGAAAAAATAGTACCTAAACTCCTCACTTTCAATCACCTTTTTCACTTTTCCTTTTAAAGCAAAGTAGGTAAGTACAAAGTTAGTTCCGGCTATAAACATAAAAAACAGAATAATATATTGTATGATAGGAGCTCCATTATAAAAAGCAATACTATTGTTTTTAGTAGAAAAACCACCTGTACTTACTGTAGCCATAGCATGATTGATTGCGTCAAACCAAGTCATACCTGCAGCTTTTAAAAGAAAAAATTCAGCAAAAGTTAATACCACATAAATAAGATAAAGACGTTTTGCAGTATCTGTAATTCTGGGATGTAATTTGTCTGCAGAAGGTCCTGGTGCTTCCGCCATAAATAACTGCATACCTCCAATCCCTAAAAGCGGTAAAATGGCGATTGTTAATACAATTATCCCCATACCTCCAATCCAATGCGTTGCACTTCTCCAAAAAAGAATCCCTTTTGGCATCGCTTCTATATCAGTTAAAATAGAAGAACCAGTAGTAGAATATCCAGATATAGTTTCAAAAAAAGCATTAGATACTGTAGGTATTGAGCCAGACAGGAGGTAAGGTAACATTCCTGTAATAGAAAGAATTAACCAGCCAAAAGTTACAATAAGATAGCCTTCTTTCTTTTGTATGTTTTTGTGTTTGGGTTTATTAAAAAAAAATAATAAACCTCCTAAAAAAATAGTAATAATACCGGCATTTAGTATGCCCCATGCTTCTTGTTCCTCTGAAAAAAGACTAAATGGAAATGCAATGAACATAAAACAGCCATTTATTATTGCTGTTATTCCTAAAAAACGATAAATGACTTTAAGATTTAAATTATTCATTTTAATTAAAAAATCCCTCTACAGTTCCTATAGCTTCGGGTAAACAAAAAACAATTACTTTGTCTCCAGCTTCAATTTGCATATTTCCAAAAGACATTAATGCCTTACCATCTCTAATAACGCCACCAAAGACAGCTTCTCTTGGAAAACGTAAATCTTTAATAGGGTGTTGGGTAACTTTTGCATTGGCCCTAACTTCAAATTCAAACACCTCTGCATCAATATTATGAAGATTAGCTAATTCTAAAATCTCCCCTTTTCTAATATGTTTAAAAATATTACTTGCAGCAATTAATTTTTTATTTATAAGAGACTGAATGCCAATGGTTTGCGAGATGTCTATATAG
>Ga0209137_1005062_pt1 | contig 10191 bp, 9 predicted proteins | sample SaaInl5LU_22_DNA_FD_184642 | JGI IMG/M metagenome (GOLD analysis project Ga0209137, IMG submission 184642) | Marine microbial communities from expanding oxygen minimum zones in the Saanich Inlet - ESP_105LU_22_DNA (SPAdes) (version 2) | ecosystem: Environmental > Aquatic > Marine > Intertidal...
GACTGGGCGACGCGGTCAAGCGTGGCTTGCGCTTTGCCGTGCGCGCCGAGGGGGCGGGATCACAGCGGTTGCTTGACGTATTGCTGGCGCGCGAAGGCCTGTCACGCGCTGCCCTGACCACGACCGAGCGCGGTGCCGAGACACACGCCGACCTCGCCGCGCTGATCGAAACGGGCGAGGCGCAATGCGGTCTGGGTTTGCAGTCAGCGGCGGGTCAACTGGGTTTTCTACCCTTGATCACCGATGAGAGCTTCGATCTGGTCATGACCCGGCGCGCCTATTTCGAACCGCCGGTGCGGCGCCTCTTGGCATTTGCGCAATCCGATGCCTTCGCGAAACGCGCCACCCATCTTGGCGGCTATGACATCGCGCAGCTGGGCGATGTGATCTGGAACGGCTAGGCAAGCATGCATCACTTGGCGCGGATGCGCCAAAGAGCCGATGCTGCGCCGCACAAGGCCACATCGCGCGCGCGCCCACGCGCTGATCGAAATAAATTCTATCAAAAACAGATGCTTATATAAAATATCATGGCACGCTTAATCCCGACATGCATCTGTCGCGGGCGGGCCAGACCGGGGGCGTATTCGGGTTCTTGATGCAAGAAATTGCAGAAAACCCATGGCCACGCGTTACATTCCGCTCGCACTCCATCACAGCCCTGCCCCCAAGGTCCGGCATTTCGCCATGCTTGCGGGGATCGAGGCCAGTGTCCGTGGCACGCTGATCTCGGCCATGCCGCTGGTCGTCTATGACGCGCTTGGTAGCGCCGAGGCGACATCTTCGGCCTATTTCATGGCCGGGCTCGTGGCGCTGGCATGGGGGCTGATGGTGCCTTGGGCGACACGGCATCTGCCCCGGCGATGGGCCTATTCGGCGGGATGCCTGTTGTATCTGGTGGGCATGGCGCTGGCATTGATCGGCACGCCCGCGACCGTGCCTTTCGCGCTGATGTGCCTTGCGATGGCGACGGCCACGACCTTCGTGTGCTTCAACGCCTATATCCTCGACTATATCGACCGCGCAGAGCTGGGCAAAAGCCAATCCACCCAAATGGTCTATGCGGCGGGGCCTTGGGCCATCGGGCCGATGGCGGGGGTTTGGCTGCATGATTGGTGGGCGCCTGCGCCCTTTTTGCTGGCGGGCGCTTTCGCGATTGGGCTTTTGATCACTTTTTGGGTGCTGCGCTTGGGCAATGGCAAGCAGATCCGGCGCGCCAAGGGACCGGCACCCAACCCGCTGGCCTATCTGGGGCGTTTTTTCCGCCAGCCACGGCTGATCGCGGGGTGGATGTTTGCCGTGATGCGCTCCTGCGGCTGGTGGGTCTATGTCGTGTATCTGCCGATCTTCTGCATCGAGGCGGGGCTGGGCAACAAGGTGGGCGGCATCGCGCTTTCGGTGTCCAACGCGCTGTTGTTCGCCTCGCCATTGATGCTGCGCCATGCGCGGCGGACATCGGTGCGCCGTGCGGTGCGGCTGGCCTTTGGGCTTTGCGGGGCGCTGTTTGTGGCCGCGGCCGTGGTGTCACCCCTGCCCTGGCTGACTGTTGTGGCCTGTATGGGGGCGTCGGTCTTTCTGGTGCTGCTCGATGTCGTGGGTGGCTTGCCCTTTTTGATGGCGGTCAAACCCTCCGAGCGGACAGAGATGAGCGCCGTATATTCCAGCTTTCGCGATGTCTCGGGTATCTTGACGCCGGGTTGCGCATGGTTGGTGCTGCTGGTTGCACCATTGCCGGGTATTTTCGCAGCGACAGGGGCGGGTCTGCTCTGCGCCTTTGCGGTGGCGGGGCGGCTCCACCCGCGCTTGGGCGCCGCACGCCCGCCACGCGTGCCGATCATGCCCCAAGGCTGATTGCCCCAACCCGGGTCTGAGGGTGCATCGGCTGGGAGCGGCCCCTTACCCATGCACCCATCATGCTCAGACAAAGGTGGATTGCAGCAAGCTTTGATAATCCGCGCCGGTCAATGCTGCGGGGTTTGTCGGATGGCTGTGATCGGCCAAAGCGCCGCGAATGACGATATCGAACTGGTCTTCGCGCAGGCCCAATGTCTTGAGCCCCACGGGGATAGCGAGGCGGCGGTTGAGCGCGTCAAGCGCGTCTTCCAATTCGCCCTGTCCCAGCTCAAGCGCGCGTTCGATGCGGGCGAATTTCTCAGGCGCGGCGGGGCGGTTCATCCGCATCACCGCGGGCATCAAGATCGCGTTGAGCGTGCCGTGATGGAGATTGGGGGATTTCAGCCCACCCAAGGCATGTGACAGCGCATGGACCCCGCCCAGCCCCTTTTGAAAGGTCAATCCACCCTGCAAAGACCCCATCATCAAGCCGTGGCGCGCAGCAAGGTTCGCGCCGTCTTCAAAGGCTGGGATCACATTCGCCCAGATGCGCGCCGCCCCATCGAGCGCGATCGCTTCAGCCGGGGGATTGTCGCGCGGCGACAGATAGGTTTCCAGACAATGTGACAGCGCATCAAGCGCCGTGGCAGCGGTCAGCGCCTGCGGCATGCCCAAGGTGAGCTCAGGATCGCAAATCGCGGCCTTGGGAATGAGAAACGGGCTGACGATACCCAATTTCCGGCCATCGGCCAAAGTGATCAGCGCGGCGCGCCCCACCTCGGACCCGGTGCCTGCGGTGGTCGGTATCGCAATCACAGGCGCGACCGCGGCCGTGATCAAGGACAGCCCCCCTTCGATCAAGGCAAAGCGCGAAAGCGGTCCGTCATGGGTCGCCAAAAGCGCCACCGCTTTTGCCAAATCGATGGGCGAGCCCCCGCCCAGCGCCACGACACCGTCACATCCGGCGGCCGTGTAAAGACCGACGGCTTGCAGCGCGGCCTCTTCTGTCGGGTTCGAGGGAACATCGAAAAACTGGGCCGTGTCTTTGGGTAGATAGGGCAGGATGCGATCCACCAGACCGGCCGCAACCACCCCATGATCGGAGACCAACAAAGGCTGTTTCACGCCCAGCCGCTCGAGCCGCGCGGCCACTTGCGCAATCGCGCCCGCCGCGAATTCAATATCAGTCAAATAAGTGATGACGCTCATTCGCCCTGGCCCTTCTCGTGTTGCTTGTGACTTACTGAGCCATATTTTCCGCCCAGATGCATATGGAATCGTCTGCTTAGCTCACAAAGACCCGCAGATGATTGAAAACAGGCCGAAAACAGCCTTTCGCCTCTTTCGGGTCTTGCCCCGGCGCGGACAGCTGCACCAAGCCGGTCATGCGCCGTTTTCACACCGGATTGCTGTCGGAAATCGATAGACGCGTCTTGGGCCTCATCGTATGGCCATGCGATGACCCATGCGCCACCCGAGACCGCTTCGCCCGACCGCATTTTGACCGGCGTCGTCTTGATGCTGGGGTTTTGCGTCACCGCCCCTTTGTTGGATGTGGCGGCCAAGCTGGCATCAAGCAGTGTGCCGGTTGGACAGATCACCGCTGCGCGCTTTGTCGTGCAATGCCTGCTGATGGCGCCTGTCGTTTGGATGATGGGGCTGACGTTACGGGTTGCGCGGGGGCAGTTGCTGGCGCTGGTGTTGCGCGCCGTGTTCTTGCTTGTTTCGACCTTTTGCTTCATCGCGGCGATCCGCGTCATGCCGCTGGCCGATGCTTTGGCGATTGCCTTCATCGCCCCGTTTATCGTGCTGTTGATCGGAAAATACTATCTGGGCGAAGACGTCGGCCCGCGCCGCGTGGGGGCGGCAATTGTGGGTTTTATCGGCGTGCTCTTCGTGATCCAGCCCAGCTTTGCGGCCTTTGGCGCGCTATCGCTGTTTCCATTGAGCACGGCGGTCGCATTCGCGCTCTATATCCTCGTCACGCGCGGGCTGTCGCGACGGGTTCATCCCGTCACGCTGCAATTCCATACGGGGCTGTTTGCAAGCCTGATGTGCCTGCCGGTTCTTATGTTGGCGGAGGGCACGGGCTCCTTGCTGCTGGACCCGGTCTGGCCGCAGGATATCGCGTGGCTGTGGCTTTTCGGGGTCGGGTTTTTCGCAGCACTCAGTCATATGATGATGACCTATGCGCTGTCACTTGCACCTTCGGCCACATTGGCACCGATGCAATATCTTGAACTGCCGATGGCGACATTGCTGGGCTATCTGGTGTTTGTGGATTTTCCAAACAGGCTGAGCCTCGCTGGCATCGTCATCATCATCGCGGCGGGGCTTTACATGATCCACCGCGAACGCATGACCGCGCGGACATTACACAGCGCACAGGTCATCCCGCCGATCTGAGATTGGGGCAGCCGGTTGTTTTGTCTGCTTGCCGCGCTGTGCGGCGCTGAAAAAAAGGCCCGACGAAAAATTGACCAAAAGCAAGGCGTTGATGGCGGCGGGGATTGCCCTTGAACGAAGGCGACCAATGAAGATCGGGCATATGCCGATCAGGGGAAGGCATGGATCACACCAACCGAAACGAGGCGGATCGCTTGACTTAAGGCGCAGTCAGGACACCTCGCAGAAAATGAACAAGGCAATTCTTGATCCATCAACCACCAGTGAAATCATCGAGATGGCGCTAAGCGACCATGTCAGCTTCGAACAGATCCGCGCCTTGCACGGATTAGGCCCCGATGACGTCAAGGCACTCATGCGACAGAATCTGAAATCCGGCAGCTACCGGGCTTGGCGCAAACGTGTTCGCGCTTTTGCTGACCGGCGCGAGGTATACAAATGAAGCCGGACCCGCATCCTTGGGCAAGCGATCGCGCGCAATTGCACGCCGAGATCTGGAAACGCCTTACGCGTGGTGTCCATGATCGGCATGCGCCCGCCCGGCACCCAACATTGGCGACTGCCACTGTGGAAGGGAAACCAAAGGCCCGAACGGTCGTCTTGCGTGCGGCCGACAAAGCGACAGGCATGCTTGATATCCATACCGATCTTTGGTCGGCGAAGGTCGCAGAGCTTCGCGCCAACCCTTTTGCCGCGCTGCATATCTGGGACGCCTCGGCCCATCTGCAATTGCGGATCGAAGGCCAGATCACGATATCGGCGGGTCAGGATGTCGCCGAGATCTGGGAAGCGGTGCCCGCAGCCTCGCGGCTATCCTATGGCAGCGCCCCAGCACCGGGTGCGCCCATCGCACAGGCATTGGATTATACGAAGACAGCGGATGCAGGTTCCTTTGTCGTTTTGAGGCTAGAAATAGACACGATTGACGCTGTGCATCTCGGCCCGCACCATCGCCGCGCCCGGTTCGATCGGTGCGATCAGTGGACCGGCACATGGCTTGCCCCCTGACATTGGACAGGGAAAAGCGCCGCGGTATTTTTCTTTGAACGGAAAGAAACAGCCTGCAGCGCCAGCGCAGCAATCAGCCTGTCCTATATCGGGATATTATTGCGCGTCAGGCTGACCATTCGCTTTGGGTGTGGTCACGCGCGGCAAGGCATAGGGCACAGCGGAGCGGTAGGTTGCAAATCGATCGCCATAGCGGGCCAAAAAGCGGCGTTCCTTCAAGCGCGGGGCAAGCAGGCAATAGGCGGTAAAGCTGGCGGCAAGCACCAGTTGATCCGGCGTCCAGACAGGCACGGTCCATAATGTCAGCGCGAATGCCACATAGATCGGTTGGCGGATGACGCGGAACAGCCCTTGAGTTGGCATGTCAGGAAACACGGGCCGTATGCGCGCCATCAGCGACATCCATCCCAAGGCCCCCGATTGAACTTCCGCGCCCGCGTCGAAGCTGGCCTTCAACAAGATCAGCCAGCTTGCGCCATAGGCCACCACAACAGCCCAGAACACAGCGCCTTCGGCCCGCCACCAGACGATCCCCGACGGCGTCCACAGCACAAAAAGTGCAAGCAGTTGGGCCGATGCGATGATCGCATAGGTGGTCGTGGCGAGCGTCTTGCCATGAGGGCCGGGGATCAGTCGGGTCAGCAACCGCCCGCCGGGACCGGTCAGCAGGAACGAATGTGCCAAGGGAAATTGCATGATCAGCGCAGCATTGGCCAGCGCCGCCATAGGCCAATGCACCGTGCCAAAGCTTTCGCTCAACCCAAAGAACATCATCACGATCATGGACAGCACCGCCGCCGCGAAGGTCGCGTGACACAGCAAGCCCATGAACAGCGCAAATGCGATCCGTCCCACACCCTTCGGGGGGTGCAGCGCGGCGCGGATCAAGTGCAGAAGGCGCGCAATGCGAGGATCATCCAGCAGGGTCATACGCGGGCCAGAATGTCATCGGCGATGGCGGTCCCGCTTTGCCACGCAGCCTCGACCCGTGCACCGATGCACCAATCGCCGCCCAAATGGAGTGTGCCATCGACGCTGCTCAGGAACGGATGGCCCAGTGCCCCCGTCACGCGGGCATAGCGCCACCGATGGGCCGCGGCATAGACCACATCATCGGCCGTCACGCCCAGCCGTTCACACAGCAAGGGGAGCATGCGCTGCGCGATGGTGGCTGGATCTTGCTCGAGATGTTGTTCGGAAAAACCTTGGCCCGCCTGCGCGACCCACAGCGTGGTCCCTTGCGGGCGGTCTGGCTTGCTGTTGTCATGCGCGATCCACGCCAGCGGATCGTCACGGTCTTGGCGGCTTTGAAAAGCCGAAGGGGCGGCCACGGCAGCCATCAGCGTGAGGCAGGGCGCCATGCGCACCGGGCTGACAGCTTTGGTCAAAGGGTGATCCGCGCCCAATAACCCCGCCACCTGCGGTGCAGGCACGGTGATCACCACGCGTTTGGTTTGCAGGAGTGTTTGGCCCAAATGCAGGTCCCAGCCCGCGCCGGTTTGTGTCACGCCGGTAACTTGCACGCCCTGCCGGATATCCAGCCCCTGCCCCATCGCCTTGGCAAGTGATGACATGCCGGGCCGTCCGACGCAGCGTTGGCGGCCGTCGTCATCCGGCCAATCCCCAAGCGCCCCTGCCGTTTGCAACCCTTCTAGGACAGCCGCGAAACTGGGGGTGCGCGCGGTGATATATTGCGCACCGTGATCAAACTGCATGGCATCCACCCGTCGGGTCGCCACGCGACCGCCGATCCCGCGCCCCTTATCCAACACGACAGGCGCGAGGCCGGCCTGTGTCAAGCGTCGCGCACAGGCCAATCCCGCGATACCAGCGCCGATGATGGTGATGGGGATCATGCCAAACCTGTCTGTTCAAGAATGCGGGGGATGTTCTGTTTGACCTTGAAAAACCCTGCTGTTGCATGCGGCCAAATCGCGGCGTCCCAATCACGCTGCCATTCGCAAAGGGTCACGCCTTGCTTGACCAAAGCCGGGGTGGCCTCATCCAGCCAGTCGCGAAACGGGCCACGGGTAACAAAGGGGGTCACGATCTGCGAGGCACCCACACCCGCCGCCCATCTTGCCAAGCCGGCGGGGTCGTTCGCCTCCATCACCTCTGACGCCACACCAACCCGCGCTGCGGCATCCGCCAGCGCACCATCCTCAAACCGCAAGACAAGATCAGAGACGGGCAGCGGGGATCGCAGATGACCCGTCTTGAGCGTGGCCGCTGCGCGGATATCCAACGCAGCGAGGTCGAAATCCTCAACCCGGCAATCCTCATCCGTGATCAGCAAGACCGTCGGTCGGCCGGGTTGCGGCGACACGACCTGGCGCAGTGGCAAAACGGATGGCAGGCCATCAGGCTCGGTTGCCTCAAGACCTTGGGTGACCTCGGCCAGATCGCTGCGGCGCGGGGTGAACCGACCAGCCGTGAAGGTGGCGATATTCTGCGCGTCGGCCGGATAGGGCTTGCCACGCGTGTGCAGCCCCGCCACCCAGCGCCAACCCAGCGTGTTTGAGGCGGCATCGCCATCAAGCAGGTGGCGAAAAAAGAAATCCGCCCCCAGCCGCCACGGCAGCCCAAGCGTGAAAATCCAGATCGAGGCAAACCACATCCGCGCGTGATTATGGAGATAACCAGTATCGACCAGCTCGTTGGCCCAGGCATCAAAGCACGCCAGACCCGTTTGACCAGCCATCGCGCGATCCAGATCCCGGCGCAGGCGGCGGTCACGCTCAATGGCCACCAGATCAGCGTCCAGCCCGTTGCGATAACTGTCCCAGACCTGCGGACGGCGTTCCAGCCAACCCTTGAAATAGCCGCGCCAGATCACCTCTTGCACAAACTTTTCAGCGTCATCCGGCCCATGTGCCGCAAGCGCCGCTGCAACCACATCGGATTCCAGGACCAACCTGCGCCGGATGTAAGGCGATAGCACCGAAACGGCCTTGTGCGCGCCGGGTCCGTGGTCCGTATTGCGGCCATTGGCATAGCGCCGCCCCATGCGGGGGGCAAAAGCCGCCAAAAGCTCTTCGCCGACGCGACGGCTCGGGTGCAAGTCTGTCATGATGCCATTCTTATCTTGTCCGAACCGGCACCTAACGCGCGGTCATCAAAGTTCAACTGGGCAGAAACGCGCGACACCACTCACAATCACGCCGCCCTTAGGTGTCTTTGTTCGTGCCGAGAGCACACGAACCCGCTTCAACTGCGGCGCATTTCGATATCGCCAATGTGCTGAAATCGCGCAATTTTTTGAGTCCGTCTCAATTTGGGTAAAGGGCGGATGGAGCGAAACGCAGGGCGTTCAGAACCCGATCTCAGCGGAAACGCCGGTCTCCGGAAGTCGGATGGCCTTGCTAAACTCCTTTGAAACAAAAATTAAAAAGGCCCTACAAGGGACCTCATATCGGGTTTTCAATCTTAAAACGGCGGAGCGGATGGGTCTGACATCCAACGCTCTCTGAGGCTTCAGCCATTGTAATCATTTACCATAGACTGAGTTTGCAAGCCATCTGGTCGCAACGGGTCCGGTATCGAACTTCAATTGAAGCACCGCGATTGCTCCTGGCTGGTGCAAGTCGGAGAACGGTTGCATATGGGCCAGTTCTCAGCGACCATTTTGGTTTAAACTGGGTCAGTTCTCAGTGACAATCAACAAACTCGCGTCAAAGCGCGTCGATCAGCCGATTTCGTTGCCTTTTGTGAACCGCATGGCTACCCTCGACATTTATGTTACAATATAACGATAATACGACTTGGGTAGATGCCTTAGCTCCAAGAACCGCGGTCCGAGTAGCTATACTCAGGGATGGCGGTTCGCGGAACATCATCCGAGCTCCCGCTGCTGTGCCAGCCCTGCGTCTTAGGGACCGCTGACCAAGGGCGGGTTCAAATCTGCGGGCATCGGGCACACGTAGGGGGTCAGAGCGAGACGGCTTGCATGTTCTGCCTTAGCCTCAGCCAACCGCGCCGGATCGGCCATCAAGATCTGCGCGACACGACCCATGGCCTTAGCGGCATGGGTCATGCCCTTGTGCGCAGCCCCTGAGAGGCCTTGTGCCGTCATCTGCCAGCTATGTAAGGGTGTCCCGATGGCAGCAGTGGCCACCAAGACTTCGGTCGTGGGAACCTTCCATGTCACATCGCCTACATCGGTCGACCCGATCAGCACGGCACCGCCCGGACGCATCGGCACCACCCAATCGCAGAGCACGGCCTCGCTGGGCGGCTGGTTGATCACCGACCATTCCGCCGCGATGTCGGAGGGCGACAGGCTGGCCTGAATACGAGCGGCGTAGGCGCGGTCCTGATCATCGAAAGGCACGCCGCCCAATTCATCGAGCGCCTCTTGCATAACCCGGTCCATGGTCAGGTTCTCGAAATGGTTCGAGACGGCAGCAAACATCTTGGCGCTGACCTGCGTATCGGTCATCAAGGCCGCCCCTTCGGCCACCTTCTTAACCCGCTCGACCAAAGCCAACATCTCATGGAGATGCAGCGCCCGGATGGAATAGCGCACCGCGGCGCGCGATTGCACCACATTGGGCGCTTTGCCGCCGGCATCGAGGTAGGCGTAGTGGATGCGCGCATCTTGGACCATATGCTCACGCAGGTAATTCACCCCAACCGACATCAATTCGACCGCATCCAGCGCCGAACGCCCCAGATGTGGCTGCGCTGCGGCATGGGCGGCGCGTCCGGTGAAGTGAAAATCCATTCGCGTGTTGGCAAGCGACAGCGGGTCATCGACCCGCGTCATGCCGCCCGGATGCCATGTCACAGCGGCATCGACATCGTCAAAAGCCCCGTCGCGCACCATGAAAGCCTTGGCCGCACCGCCCTCTTCGGCGGGGCAACCGTAGTAGCGTACGCGCCCCGCCGTGCCGGTTGCCGCCAACCAATCCTTGACCGCGCAGGCCGCCAGCATCGCGGCCGAAC